>Ga0316205_10001923_pt1 | contig 23528 bp, 15 predicted proteins | sample 3monthpyrite_MG_FD_204941 | JGI IMG/M metagenome (GOLD analysis project Ga0316205, IMG submission 204941) | Microbial mat bacterial communities from mineral coupon in-situ incubated in ocean water Damariscotta River, Maine, United States -... | ecosystem: Environmental > Aquatic > Marine >... | reverse complement strand
ATAATTCCAAAAATTATAAAGAATATAACTGGAACTCTTATGTATGAAGGAATTAGATGTCTCATAATATGTTGTTGTTTTGGTTGTCTAATGGAATGTTGCTTACGGTTTGTATATAGTCTTTTTTAGCAGAAATGACCCACCAAAAAAGCACTACAAAAAAGAGAAAAAATATGAGCAGCGATATTATGGGATAAATTTCTATCCCTGTAATGCTCTCCATATGGTTTTTTATATATTTTAACATGATTCTAAATTTTTGGTTATTGTTGAGCTGTTTCTACTTTAATATCTGTACCTAATCGCTGTAAGTAAGCAATTAAAGCAACGATTTCTCTGTTGCGCATTTCAACAAAATTGTCGCCTCCATTTACTTTATCATTTTCATAATTTGCAGCAAAATCTGGATCTGTTTTAAGATTTTCTTCAATTTGCGTTCCTTGAGCTAACATATTCTCTAGTGCATTGGCTATATCTTCTTCGGAATATGGGACGCCAAGAGTGACCATGACTTCCATTTTCTTTTTGGTATTAGATGTATCAAGTTCATTTTTAATTAACCATTGATAACGAGGCATGATTGAACCTGATGATGTACTTTGCGGATCGTACATATGGTTAAAATGCCAACTATCGTTATATTTTCCACCAATTCTATGAAGGTCTGGGCCAGTACGTTTACTTCCCCAAAGAAATGGGTGGTCGTAAACATATTCGCCTGCTTTAGAGTATTCGCCATATCGCTCTACTTCACTTCTAAAAGGACGAATCATTTGTGAGTGACATGTGTTACAGCCTTCGCGTATATAAATATCCCTACCTTCTAATTCAAGAGGTGTGTATGGTTGTACACTACTTATGGTTGGTATATTTGATTTTACCATAATTGTTGGTATAATTTGTACTATACCACCAACTAAAATGGTTACTGTTGCTAATAAGGTTAATTGTACAGGACGACGCTCTAACCATGTGTGCCATCCTTCTCCAGAAGTACGTTTTTTAGTAACTCTTGTTAACGCAGGAGCTTCAGCCAATTCGTCTTCTACTTTGCTTCCCGATCTTTTAATTGTAACAACTATATTATAAACTAAAATCAAAGTTCCAACCAAGTACAGCGTGCCACCAATGGCTCTCATCCAATACATTGGCATAATTTCGGTTACAGTTTCTAAGAAGTTACCATACACTAAAGTTCCATCTGGATTAAACTGATTCCACATACTTGCTTGTGTAAACCCTGCAACATACATTGGTAATGCATAAATAATAATACCTAATGTGCCTAACCAAAAATGCAAATTAGCAAGGCCTGTAGAGAATAATCTTGTTTTAAATAATCTAGGAATTAAGTAATAAATAATACCAAATGCCATAAAACCATTCCAAGCCAAGGCACCAACGTGAACGTGAGCTATAATCCAATCTGTATAGTGTGCAATAGCATTTACATTTTTAAGAGATAGAGTAGGACCTTCAAAGGTTGCCATACCATAACCCGTAATGGCTACTACCATGAATTTTAAAACGGGATCTGTCCTAACTTTATCCCAAGCACCTCTTAAAGTTAATAAACCATTAATCATACCACCCCAAGAAGGCATTAAAAGCATTACAGAAAATACAACACCTAAATTTTGTGCCCAATCTGGTAATGCCGTATATAATAAATGGTGAGGTCCTGCCCAAATATATAGGAATATTAAAGACCAAAAATGCACTATAGACAATCTATATGAATACACAGGTCTGTTAGCTGCTTTTGGGACAAAGTAATACATTAACCCTAAGAAAGGCGTCGTTAAGAAAAATGCAACGGCGTTATGGCCATACCACCATTGCACAAGTGCATCTTGTACACCAGCATATACCGAGTAACTTTTCATAGCCGAAACAGGTAATTCTAAACTATTAAAAATATGTAGCACGGCAACAGTAACAAAAGTTGCTAGGTAGAACCAAATAGCCACATATAAATGACGTTGTCTTCTTTTTAAAATAGTCCAAATCATATTTATACCAAAAACTACCCAAACTAATGCTATGGCAATGTCTATTGGCCATTCTAATTCGGCATATTCTTTTGATGTAGTTAAACCCAATGGTAAGGTAATAGCAGCTGCGACAATTATTAATTGCCATCCCCAAAAGTTAATGTTACTTAAAAGGTCACTTGCCATACGGGTTTTTAATAAACGCTGGAGTGAATAATAAACACCAGCAAACATGGCATTACCAACAAAGGCAAAAATCACGGCATTTGTATGTAATGGTCTTAAACGCCCAAAACTTAGCCATGAGATGCCATTGGTCATGTTAGGGAATAAAAACAATAAGGCTACTATAAGGCCTACAAGCATTCCAACAACGCCAAAAATAATTGTAGCATAAAGGAATTTTGTAACGATTTTATTATCGTAATGAAACTGTTGCATTTCCATAATTAATTTGTGTTATTCTAAATTGATTAGTATTATTTTTTGGATTTTTTTTTAATAATTTCGTCTTCAAATAGCATTCTTACAGAATGTGTATAAGAATCGTCATACTGTCCTTTTTTTACTGCGATTATAAAAGCAATAAAAAAAACAACAGCTACTGCAATACTTATTGCTAGTAAAAGATAAATGACACTCATACCTGTTTGAGGTTATAATTCAAAAATAGTTTCATAAGCTTATCTAAAATATGATTTTTGTCATGTTTCAAATGTATGTGTTTTATTGCCATTTTGTGGTTATTAGCCATCTTTATAATTTTGTTAGTATGATTAAATTTATAGTCATTGTGTTTTCATTAAGTTAGCTTTCTGCCTAAAAGATTAGTTGCTACAGTGGTGAAAACAACAATGCTAATTGAGCTTAATGGCATTAATATAGCCGCTATAACAGGAGCTAATTGACCTGTAACTGCAAAATAAAGACCTATAATGTTATAGAAAAATGAGAGCACAAAACTCCATTTTATGATTTTTATGGCAGCTTTTGAAGTTTTTATATAATTACATAATTGGTTGAATTTTGATGCGTCCAGAATTGCATCACAAGCAGGAGAAAAAACATTTACATTCTCTGAAATTGCAATGCCAACATCACTTTGTGCTAAAGCACCTGCGTCATTTAAACCATCGCCAACCATTAATACTTTGGCACCTTCGCTTTGATGGTGTTTTATGTATTCTAATTTATCATCTGGTTTTTGATTGAATAATAATTTGGTTTTTGTTGGGAGCAATTTGGTTAAATTGCTTTTCTCACCTTCGTTATCACCAGAAATAATAGCTAGATTATAATTGTCTTTAAGTTTGTTGAAGAGTCTTGAAAGTCCTTTTCTATAGGCATTGTAAAAAGTAAATTTACCTTTGTAAATATTATTTGTACTTACGTGTACAGCAGTATTAACAGTTGTTGTATCTTGGGCATATCCTACAAAAGGAGCAGATCCTACTTTAATTTGTTGTGTTTTGAATTTTGCTTCAATCCCTTTTCCTAAGTGCTCTTTGTAATTATCTAAAGTTACTATTTTATGCTCATCTAAAATATCATATAATGCTCTACTTAGCGGATGGTTGGAACCTCTAAGTGTATTTTTTAGCAAGCTTTCTTCTTCTTGAGAGAAGTGTTCACCTTCATAAGTAATTTTTGAGCTTTTATTAGCAGTGATTGTTCCCGTTTTATCAAAAATTATGGTATTTATTTTTGCTAATTGTTCAATAACATTAGCGTTTTTTAAATAGAATTTCTTTTTTCCTAAAATACGTAATACGTTACCTAATGTAAAAGGAGCAGATAGGGCAATAGCACAAGGGCACGCAATAATTAATACTGCCGTAAATACATTTAATGCCTTAGTGGAATCGTAAATAAGCCAAAAAGTTGTTGCCAAAGCTGCAATTAAAAGCACAGCAATTGTAAAATGTTTACTTATTTTATTTGTTAGTGTGGTGAAGGCAGCTTCCTTATTTGTTCTAAATACGTCGTTGCTCCAAAGTTGTGTTAAATAACTTTGCTCTACCGATTTTAAAACTTCAACCTCAATAACGCCATTTAGTTGTTTTCCGCCAGCAAACAGTTTGTCTCCTGATGTTTTTGAAACTACTTCAGATTCACCAGTTACAAAACTATAGTCAATTCTTGCACGACCAGTCATCAAAATGCAATCTGTAGGAATGAGTTCTTCATTCCTTATAAGTAAACGATCTCCTTTTTCAATATCATATACTTGAATGGATGATTCTTTTCCATCAGCAAAAATTTTAGTAATACCAATTGGAAAGTAAGATTTGTAATCTCTTTCAAAGGATAGAAAAGCGTACGTTTTTTGCTGGAAGAATTTACCAAGCAATAAAAAGAAAACCAAACCAGTTAAACTATCAAAAAAGCCAGTACCAATATCTAAAGCTATTTCGGTGGTACTTCTTATAAATAGAACTGAAATCCCTAATGCTATTGGAATATCAATATTTAATAATTTTGCTCGAAGGCCCTTATATGCTGATATAAAATAATCTTGAGCTGCATAAAAAACCACTGGAACTGAAAACGCAAACATTAGCCATCTAAAAACATGTTTGTAATTTTCTAACCAAATCCCTTCTACTTGTAAATATTCAGGAAAAGAAAGAAACATTACATATCCAAAAGCAAAACCAGCCAACCCTAGTTTATAGATTATAGAGCGATCTATTTTCTTTTTTCTATTCTCAAAATTTTCTAAACTTATATAGGGCTCGTAACCAATTCGGCACAAAAGATTGACCAATTCTTTAAGTGATAATTTGTTACCATTAAAAGTTACACGAACTGTTTTTTCGCCAAAATTCACCATAGAGCTACTTATTTGTGGTAGTAGTTTATTTAAATTTTCTAGAATCCAGATACACGAACTACAATGTATGTGCGGAATATATAGCGAGATTATGCGAACCTCACCATCATTAAATTCAAAAAGTTTTTCTGTTATTTTTTCATTATCAAGAAAATTATACTTGCCTTCAATTTCTTTTGGCGTAGCTCCTGGAGCAGCTTGCAAATCGTAATAACAGCTTAAATCGTTTACAGAAAAAATCTCGTAAACAGTTTTGCAGCCATTACAACAAAATGACTTCTTATCGTGCGTTATTCCTGACTTAGAAGCATCTAAGCCACAGTGGAAACATGTTTTATGGTTCATGTTTCACCTTATGGATTTATTTGTTTGAAATTGGACAGATGTAATTCGCCAATGGAATACTGCGATGGAATCAAAATTAATAATTGACTCATTTTTATAAAATTTGCTCAAAATATACCTAGTACAAAAGTGTTAAGTTAATAAAAATTTAAATATGATATTTATCATGTTTTAGTTATTTTTGCATAACTTCGAAATTAGGTATGAGTAAGTGCGAACAATGTATAGTAAGGCAATTTAATTCTCTTAAGGCTTTGACCAAAGAAGAATTACTTAGGATTTCTGCTTGTAAAACTTCTAGAATAATAAAAAAAGGAGAAGTGATTTTTGAAGAGGGAGAATCGCTCAATGGCATATTTTGTATAAAAGATGGCGTTTGTAAACTTACAAAGTTAAGCGCAAATGGAAAAGACCAGATTATAAAATTGGTTGAAAAAGGACAAATACTTGGTCAACGATCGTTAATTAGTGATGAACGTACAAATCTAAGAGCGACCGCTTTAAATGATATGGAATTATGTTTTATTCCAAAGGCTGAAATTATAAACGATTTAAAAAAGAATAATAATTTCACAATGGACATTTTAAAGAATATGGCAGATGATTTAAGGGAAGCCGACGATGTTATTGTAAACATGGCTCAAAAATCGGTTAGGCAACGTTTGGCTGAAGCTTTATTAGATATTGACGAAAATTTTGGCACGAACCCTGATGGCACTTTAAGCGTGCTTTTATCACGTGAAGACTTTGCAAGTATTGTTGGGACTGCTACCGAGTCGGTAATTAGAGTTTTATCTCAGTTTAAAAAAGAAGGATTTATATCTACTATTGGGAAGTATATAAAAATAGAGGATATTGAAGGTTTGAGACGCGTAGAATAAAATTAGTCACTTTAAAATAAAAAAAACGCTCTAAAAATATCAGAGCGTTTTTAGTTTTTATCAATTAATTGTTTAATCCAGTTTAAAAGATTTAATTTCTTTAAAAGGCGATAAGCTTAGGTTTTCCATTGAAGCTTTATAAGGATTCCACTCGCCATTAAAAAACGTATTGGTTTTTTCAAGTGCACTATTTAATGCATCTTTGGCATTTTTTACTAAAGTACGTTCGGTCAAAGTGATACCGCTTTTTCTTGATCTAATATAAGAAGCTGCACCAAAAATACGTTGTATTACATTCACATTTGGATCGCTGGTAATTCCTTGTCTTTTATCTACCTTACCTAAATATAGTTCTAAAACTTCATCGATGCGTTTTACAATATCTTTTGAAGCTTTAATGTTATCTTTATGTGCTTTTTTATCAAGCTTTACTAACATCTTACTGTACTCTGTTGCGATGTTTTTACTTTCAATTAATTGCTTAACGGCATCAGCAGCAACTTGGGTGATTTTTTCAACTTCTTTAGAGGCATTGTAAACTTCGTTAATAGAATTCATGTCAACATTTAACCTTGGATCTGGCGCTACAGTAATATTGGTTTCTGAAGTTTGGTCACCAAAACTCATTACTACTTTATATATTCCCGGTTTCACACTAACACCTCCTGGTTCACCTCTACGTGGACGAATACTTCTTGATGGCCTATCACCTCCTTTTTCATTCATGTACCATGTCCATTTGTGTAATCCGCTTTCCTTTGGAGCTTTACGTTTTAGTGTTCTAATGAGCCTGTCTCCATCATAAATATTCATATGGACAGAATCCCATTTTACTTTGCTTTCAGCTTTTTCGACAGGTTTTTCAACAACTTCATCTTTACTCTTTTTGCTTTTTTTCTTTTTCTTTGAATCATCCGTTTTTGGCATTTCCTTTTTTTTATCATCAACTTTAACAAAGTACGACATGATAGCTCCACGAGGGCGATTATCGCCATTATACATGGCATCAGCACCAAAACGACTTCCTGTTGGTTGTTGGTAAGCAGCTTGATACGCTGTAGGAGGATTAAATAATGTTAGTTTATTATTTAAAACGGCTTTGTTACTGGCAATTTCACGTAATGGACGAATATCATCTAAAACCCAAGCTGCTCTTCCAAATGTGCCAATTACCAAATCATGTTCACGAGGATGAATAACAAGGTCTTTAACTGAGGTTGTAGGGAAGCCCTCAGTCCATTTTGTCCATTTATTTCCAGCATCTATCGAAACATATAAGCCATCGTCAGTTCCTAAAAATATTAAATTTGGCTCTTCAATATCTTCTATAATAGCCAATGCATAACTCTCTACGTCGTTACCATCGACAATTCTAGTCCAGGTTTTTCCGTAATCTGTAGTTCTAAAAACATAAGGTGTGTAGTTAAAACGTCTATAATCGTTAGCGACCAAAAGGGCTTCGCCTTTATTTTTGTTGGATGCTTTAATTTGCGGAATCCAGCTTCCAGAAGGTAACCCTTTAATGTTTTGTGTTACTTCAATCCAACTTGCTCCTCCATTTTGAGTGAAATGAACTCGACCATCATCGGTACCAACCCAAAGCATGTCTTTTTCAACAGGAGAAGGTTCAATAACGAGAATTGTAGTGTGGTTTTCTGCTCCTGTAGCATCCATTGATAGGCCTCCACTTTCGTGTTGTTTTTGCTTTTCAGGATCGTTGGTTGTTAAGTCTGGAGATATGGCTGTCCATGTTAATCCTTTATCTGTTGATTTATGTACAAACTGACTTCCAAAGTAAATAGTACTATTGTTGAATGGATCAATATTTATAGCAGAATTCCAGTTGAATCTCAATTTTACATCTGGATCTGGATGTGTTGGTCTAATGCCATAATTGTTTCCTGTTTTCCAATCGTAACGACTTACATTACCTTGCTGGCTCATAGTAAATCCATAACGAGAATCGTCTCTATCTGGGATAACGTCAAAACCATCACCAAACGATATTTCTTGCCAATAGGAATTTCTAATGCCTTGGTCTTTCCATACATAAGCAGGACCTCTCCATGAACCATTGTCTTGCATGCCACCATATACATTATATGGAAATTCATTGTCAACATTAATATGATAAAATTGTGCTACAGGAATATTACCTATAAAACGCCATGTTTTTCCACCATCATGAGTGATGTTGAATCCACCATCATTTCCATCCATCATAAAACTGCCATCGGTTGGATGTATCCACCAAGCATGATGATCAGGATGTACACCATTGCTAACACCATAAGCTGGCATTAACGGCGAAAAGCTTTTACCTCCATCTTCACTTACGTTAACATAAGTAAATACCGAATATACGCGGTTTTCATTTTGAGGGTCCACATGAATATCTGAATAATAAAAGGGCCTGTTACCAATGCCACCAGCACCTCTGCCACTAGATTTATCATTTATCATTTTCCAAGTAAAACCACCATCTTCACTTTTATATAATGCATTCTTTTTTGCTTCAATTAAGGCGTAAACAATATTTGGCTTATTGGTAGCAATACCAATACCAATTCTGCCTAAATTACCTTTTGGCAAACCATCTTTTGATGTTAATTTTTTCCATGTATTTCCACCATCATGAGTGATGTGCAACCCTGAACCTTCGCCACCAGAGTTAAAAAACCATGGGTCTCGCTTGTGTTCCCACATTGCAGCTATTAATTTGTTTGGATTTGCTGGATCCATTACCAAATCGGCTGCTCCTGTTTTATTGTTTGCAAATAGAATTTTGTGCCATGTTTTACCACCATCAGTTGTTTTGTAAACACCACGTTCTGGATGTTCTCCCCAAGGCGACCCAATGGCACCAACATAAACCACTTCAGGATTTGTAGGGTCTATAATTACTCGATGTATATGGCGTGTTTTTTCCAATCCCATTGATGTCCAGCTTTTCCCTCCATCAAGGGATTTGTATATTCCATAGCCACCATTTAAACTGTTTCTTGGGTTTCCTTCTCCAGTACCAACCCAAATCACGCTTGGGTTTGATTGTTGAATGGCTACAGCACCAATAGAAGCAGTTACTTCACTATCGAAGATTGGATCCCATTTTATACCTCCAGAAGTAGATTTCCATAAGCCTCCAGAAGCGGTGCCTACATACATAACATCTGGATTACTAGTAACAACATCGATTGCTGTGACACGACCAGACATGCCTCCAGGACCAATATTTCGAGGTTTCATGTTTTTTACTAAATCCATTGAAAATTCCTGTGCGGAAAGTAGTGTAATGCAAAAAAGCATTACTATTGAAAAGAATTTTTTCATTTTGATTTTTGGTTAGAATTGTAAACCGTAAATTAAAGAAAATCTAATAGGATTTTCTTAAAGAGATGTTAATGCTTTTTTTGTTTTATATTTTTAATTTGTTTAGGTCGAAGCCACATAATAAAACCACTAATAGAAAGAAGTATTAGACCTAATGACGTAATGGTTGAGTAGAGTAATTTTGTATAATGCGAGTCTGATGTAAATAGATAATCCACAATACTACCATCGTGAATCATTTCAATAATATCGGCTGTGCGTTGTTTGGTAGAAATAATATCTCCTGTGTAACTGTTTATTTGTAATTCGGTAAAATGGTATTCAAAACGTACTTTGGCAATGCCTTTATATGGTCTGTAATCTATACGATTTATGGTATTATCTAGCTTTAGGGAATCTATATAGTTTATTGCAATAGTTTCAATTGTTTGTAATCCAATGAGGTTTTTTTGTTGGGAGACGTTTTTTGAAGGAGGCTTTAATTGTAATTCGTTTTTCCAAGTAAGCAGTAATCCTGTAATACCAACCAAAAACAAAAAAGCGACTAACGGAATAGCAACCGTTTTATGTAAACGCCTATACCATCGTGATTGTTTAGCTAGTGCTTTAGTTTTTTTGTTCAAAGGCAATTCATTTGAGGCCGAAAATAGCGAATTTAAGAAGAACTATTCTTAAAGAGTTGTTAACGCATTTTTTTATTTTGCTCACAATACGCAATAATCTTCTCAATCCTATTTTGTCGTGTAGCTTCCCGCTTAGCTTGTTTTAACCAATATAAATACGATTTTCGGTAACTAGGAGCAAAGTTTTTGTAATTATTAAACGCTAAAGTATTTGCATTAAATGCTTGTTGCAAGTCATCAGGGATTATTAAATTTTCGACATCATCTAAAAATGTCCACATACCATTTTGTTTGGCGATTTCTATTTTATGATAACCACTTGGTTGAATAAGATTGTTTTTTTTCAATTCTATAACATAGCGTTTATTTAAAGCACTCCAAACACTTTTAGGATTTCTTGGTGTAAAATACTGTCGTCGTTTTCCATTACCTAAGCTTTTTACAGTGGAGTCTATCCAGCCAAAACAAAGGGCTACTTTTACCGCTTCTTCCCAGCGCATGGTTGGTTTATTGATTTCTAGTTTATAGAAAATAAGATATACACCATTTACGTTATTATGATTTTGTAATAGCCAATCATACCATTCTATATCTCTTGGGAAATAAAGTTCTGGATAGTCCATTTTTAATTATACAATAGATTAGAAATTACCTGAATATTTTGCTAGGAAAAACCACCATGCTTTCATAGCCATCTTTTCCAACTGAAGCGACTCCAAAAAAGAAGTTATCAATAACAATTCCATCTAAAGTAAATTCGGAAACATTGCCAACAAAACGACTGTAATCCCAAGTAGGTGAGGTAGTGTCTCTCCAATAAATTTTGTAACCAACAGCACCATCTACTTTGTCCCATTTAAACTTAACAGAAGGTTGTACAATCCCTCCAATGGCTACATCTTTTGGTGGAGGAGGAGCACTAGCTATACTTGCGAGATTAATCGCATTAACTGCAGTCAATTTTTTGGCATACGGAAAGTTTACATGTTCAAAAGTATCACCATAGTTAATGCCATCTTCAGTGCGAATATCTTGATGTTGCTGAGTGTAATTTTCATGAGCTTCCATAATTCTAATTCCAGCAAAACCTGCATCATTAAAAGGACGATGATGACCTCCACGACCAAATCGGTCTAAACGGTAAACCATCATCGGGTTCATTTCTGGCATATAGGTTTTTACGTTTTTGTGTACGTAACGTGCCAATTGACGCGAAATTCCATCGACTTCGCCACCATATTTACGTCTTGAGTTACGTTGTCTTTCAGTTTCAGTTGGAGGAACTGGTTCAGAAAATATTCTAAAAGTTCGATTATCAATAACACCATCCACACCTTTAATGTTTCCAATCATGTCGTTATTCAAAATACCAATGATATCCCAGCCTTTTTCTTTGGCATAGGCAGCTAAGCCTTTACCACCATAAAGGCCTTGTTCTTCACCAGATAAGCCCACATAAATGATACTATTTTCAAAACTGTATTTGCTTAAAACACGAGCTGCTTCAATGGTTCCAGCCATTCCAGAAGCATTATCGTTAGCACCAGGAGAATCTGAAGTAAAATCTGTTGGGTTAGATACACGAGAATCAATATCGCCACTCATAATAATGTAACGATTGGGATATTTTGTTCCTTTTTGAACTGCAAGCACATTTACGACCCAAACATCATGCACAATTCTTGCTCCATCACCTTTTTTAACTAAATCTTTTTGATAAAATACGTCCAAACAGTTGTTGCATTTATTATCAATTATATCAAACTCTGATTTTATCCATCTACGAGCAGCACCAATACCATGTGTTTGCGAAACTGTATCGCTTAAGGTGTGCCTTGTTCCAAAATCGACTAAAGTTTTTACATCTTTTTTTATTCTATCAGCTGATACAGCATCGATGATATTATATATTTTTTGATCGGTTTGTGAAAAGGAGGCAAGTGTTAGAAGGCAAAAGCCAATAGTGATTAATTGTTTCATTTTGTAGTTATGTGTTTAGCTAATGAAATCCTGAAATAAGTTCAGAATGACAACATTATTTATTTTTTTTATAGTTAAATTTTATGGTTTCTGTTTTTCCATTTTGTTCAATATCTACATAGACATTCATTTCATTATCACTTATTTTTTTAAAAATCATCCCTTCAAAAACGACTTTGTTTGAGGTTATTTCTTTAAGTGGAAAATCTATAGTTTCGTCTTTAGTTTCCCAGCCTTTTAAATCGTTGTTGAAATGTTTTAATTGAAGAACAAGCGAGTTTTCAATTTCTCTAATAATTTCAATCTCATAAAATGCCACTTTATCATCTTTAATAAGTTTAAAAGAAGCCATCATCGAGCCACCAGAAGGCTTGCTCCAAATTTCTTCTGTTATACCACCAAAAGCTTCGCCATGCCAAGTACCAGAAATCCAAGTAATGTTTTCTAGTTTCGGTTCGAGTTTTTTATTGGAATCAGTTAGTACAGCTTTTCCGCCTACACCAACTAAAGCGAGTTTTGTTCCGTCAGGGCTTATTGCAAGACGTGTAATGTTTGTAATTTCAAAATCTTTTAATGAAGCTACTTCTATCCAATCTTTATTTTTGTGTAATTTTAATTTATAGAGTTTATTGCCTTTTCCCATTAAAATTGTGCTAGGAGATAACCAACACATATCTTCAGAATTTGGAAGCGTTGATGTTATGAGGTTAGTTTTTCCGTTATATATATTAAGCGATTTTATTTCCCATAGACTGTCATTTTCTTTTGAAATGTAACTTATCAAATTTGTATTTGGAATTTTGTGTAGGGAACGACCAATATTCGCTTCGACTGTATAATTTTCTTTAGTATTAAAATTTGTAATATAAAGTGAAAGTCCATTTTCTTCCAAAACTGAAGATACTAGTATACCTTTATTATACCAAACATGATAACCAATAATAATATCATCGATTAAAACTTCAGATTCTCCATTCCTTAAATTGTATTTGTGTAGCTTTTGAGTCCCATCTTTTTCCAAGCGAATGGCAGAAATAGCTTTTTGATTCGGGATTTTTAAAGGTGAATATTCACTACCTTCTGTAAGGTTTATAAAAATTTTTGAGTCGTAATTAATACTATATTTTACAATATCTGTTTGTCCGTTTCTAGTTCCAGCATATAAAATAGTATTATTATCCAGAAAAGAAGGTTGGTTGTCATAGCCTTCGTTATTTGAAATGTTTTTCATGTTTGTAAGTACAAACTTTCCATTATCAGTATTTAGATCAAACAAATAAACATCGGTATTGGGTTGAGAATAACTAGAAAGCGATGTTAAAAAAGACAATAATAGAATGGTACGTAACATATTCAAGCAAATTTATTGGTTAAAGTTAATCAATATGAGTGTAAAAAAAAACGCTTCAAAAAAATTGAAGCGTTTTTAACCAACCAACTTAAAGTCTAAAAACAATATTTGTTTTCAGCTTTAACTTTTTCAGCGACTTCCTTTCGTAAATCCACAATATCTGGGTAGTTTGTGTATTTGGTAAATCGCTTTAATCCCATTAGCATCATACGTTGTTCATCGCCTTCGGCAAACGAAATGATACTTTCTTTTCCTTTTTCCTCGATAATATCTACGGCATGGTACAAGTATAATTTTGACATTGCTATTTGAACAGATTGTGCGTCTTCTCCAAATCGTTTGGCATTCTTTTCTGTTCTTAAAATAGTAGATTCTGCCATATAGATTTCAATTAAAATATCTGCAGCTGCAATTAATAATTGTTGGTGTTCTTCAAGGTTTTGGCCATATTTTTGAACTGCACCTCCAGCAACCATCAAGAAAGTCTTTTTGAGTTTTTTGATTATTTCCTTTTCTTCTGAAAACAATTTGGAATAGTCAGGAGTATCAAACGATGGTATTCCCATCAGTTCTTCTTGAACCGCTTGAGCAGGTCCCAATAAATCCACATGACCTTTCATCGCTTTTTTAACCAACATACCAACACAAAGCATTCGGTTAATTTCATTGGTTCCTTCATAGATACGTGCTATACGTGCATCTCTCCAAGCGGACTCCATAGGTGTTTCTTCAGAGAATCCCATACCACCAAAAATCTGGATGCCTTCATCTGCACAGTTTTGTACGTCTTCGGAAACTGCTACTTTTAAAATGGAACATTCTATTGCATATTCCTCAACACCTTTAAGCTCTGCCTCCTGATGTGTATTACCTGCAGCAACTCTCATTGCAATTCTGTCTTCAATGTTTTTACCTGCTCTATATGTTGCAGATTCACCTGCATAAGCACTGGTTGCCATTTCTGCCAACTTTACTTTAATGGCCCCAAAATCTGAAATGCGTGTTTTAAACTGTTTACGCTCATTGGCATAATTTACGGCATAACCCAATATTCGCCTTTGTGAATCCAAACAGGCACCAGCCAATTTAATACGACCAACATTTAGTGCATTCATGGCTATTTTAAAGCCTTCGCCACGTTTGCCCAACATATTTTCTACTGGAACAACCGTGTCATTAAAGAAAACCTGACGGGTTGAAGAGGCACGAATACCTAATTTATGTTCTTCTTCACCCATTGTAATTCCATTTTCAGGATTGTTTTCAACAATAAAACCAGTGATGTTTTTATCATCTTCAATACGAGCAAAAACAATCATCAGGCTACAAAAACCTGCATTTGAAATCCACATTTTCTGTCCATTGATCTTGTATGATTTACCATTATCAGAAAGTGCAGCAGTTGTTTTACCTGAATTGGCATCACTCCCAGCTCCTGGTTCTGTTAAACAATAGGCTCCAAACCATTCACCAGTAGCCAATTTTGGAACATATTTAAGTTTTTGTTCTTCTGTACCATACAGAGTAATTGGCATGGTGCCAATTCCGGTATGAGCACCAAAGGCAGTACTAAAAGACCCTGTACCGCTTGAAATATAGTCGCAAACCAATAATGTAGAAACAAATCCCATTTCCATTCCACCATAGGCTTCCGGAACTGCAACACCTAAAAACCCAAGTTCACCAGCTTTTTGCATACATTCCTCAGTTAAAGCATAATCTTTAGCTTCAAAGCGAGGTTTATGTGCTATGATTTCACGGTCGTTAAATTCGATTACGGCTTCCTTCATCATATTTTGTTCTTCAGTAAAATCTTCAGGCGTGAATACGTCTTCACAATTTGTTACTTTTACAAGGAATTGTCCGCCTCTTAAAATGTCTTTTTCTATTTTTTCAGTACTCATAAATTATAGGATTTAAGATTCAAGAACCAAGAACCAAGACTTATAAATTGAGTCCTGATTGAAATCTTGAAATCATTTTTTGTATTTGTTTTATTTTTTGTTCTAATTCTTTAAATTTTTCTTCTGATAAATAATTTTCGTTAAACGCGACGATTAATTGTGTTTCCCATTCAAAAGCGGAACCTAAACTATCTTCTAAATATTTATTAAAATGCTTGTCAGTACTTTTACTTGAACCTTCAGCCACATTTGATGGAATTGAAACTGCACATCTATTCATTTGACTAACTAAATTGAACCTTTCAAAATCAGGGAATGTTCTGGTAAGCTTGTAATTTTCACGCACGAGTTCAATCCCATCTTGCCAAATTTTTAGTTTCTTAAAGTTATGCATCTTAAAAAATCTTGGTTCTTGATTCTATCAGTCTTGGTTCTTAAGAAAGAAATTCAAATATCCCACAAGCACCTTGACCAGTCCCAACACACATGGTTACAGCTCCATATTTACCTTTCATATCACGTTTACGCATTTCATCAAAAAGTTGAACTGATAATTTTGCTCCAGTACAACCCAATGGATGTCCCAATGCAATGGCTCCACCATTTACGTTGATGATGTCCGGGTTTAACTGTAATTCGCGAATTACGGCTATTGATTGGGAAGCAAAGGCTTCGTTTAATTCAATCAATTCCAAATCAGCTTGTTTTAATCCAGCTTGTTTTAATGCCTTTGGGATTGCTTTTACAGGGCCAATTCCCATAATGCGAGGCTCCACACCTGCTGCTGCATAGTTTACTAATCGAGCAATGGGTTCAAGATTTAATTCTTTTACCATGTCTTCACTCATAACCATTACAAAAGCCGCTCCATCACTCATTTGTGATGAGTTCCCTGCAGTTACACTTCCACCTGCTGCAAATACAGCTCTTAATTTTGCTAAAGCTTCTTTACTTGTTCCTGCACGAGGACCTTCATCTTTTGTTACTGTATATGATTTTGTTGCTTTTTTTCCGTTAGCATCCACATAAGTTTGGTCAACCGTTATGGGTGCAATTTGATCTTGAAAACGATTTTCTGCTTGCGCTTTTAACGCCTTCATATGTGAATTGTATGCAAATTCATCTTGGTCTTCACGGGATACTTTAAATTGGTTGGCGACTGCTTCAGCCGTATTTCCCATTCCCCAATAATAATCTTCGTGTCCGGAATTAATGAGATCATAATTCAATTCTGGTTTAAACCCTGTCATTGGTACAGCGCTCATACTTTCTGCTCCTCCAGCAATAATGCAATCTGCCATTCCAGCTTGTATTTTTGCTGCGGCGATTGCAATGGTTTCAACACCTGATGAGCAAAAACGGTTAACCGTTACTCCAGGAACATCAACAATATCCAATCCCATTAACGAAATTAGACGTGCCATATTCAATCCTTGGGAACCTTCTGGCATGGCGTTACCAACAATCACATCGTCTATTCGAGTTTTGTCCAAATCAGGTAATTCATTCATCATGTGTTGAATGGTTTCCGCAGCCAATTCATCTGTTCGTTTAAATCGGAATACGCCTTTTGGTGCTTTACCAACTGCTGTTCTGTATGCTTTTACTATATATGCTTGTTTCATAGCCTCTCCCCAGCCCTCTCCAAAGGAGAGGGAGTTTGTATGGGTTGTATTTTAAAATTTAAACTTCATTTTTATATTTCGCTCCCTAAATTCTCCCCTTTGGGGAGATGCCTTTAGGCAGAGGGGATTTTAATTTCTTAAAGGTTTCCCAGTTTTTAACATGTGTTGAATACGTTCAAGCGTTTTTCTTTCGGTACAAAGCGAAAGGAATGCTTCACGTTCTATATCTAATAAGTATTGCTCGTTAACAAGAGTTGGTTCAGATAAATCGCCTCCAGCCATGACGTACGCCAATTTATTGGCAATTTTGTGGTCGTGTTCGCTTATGTATTTGCTTGCTTCCATAGCATCTGTTCCTACTAAAAACATTCCCAAGGCTTGCTTACCCAATACCTTCACATCTTTACGTTTTACAGGTTGTGTATAACCTGCATCAGCCATTAATCTGGCATGTGCTTTAGCCATTGCAATTTGTCGGTCTTTATTGACTACAACAATATCCTTTCCTTTTTGTAATACTCCCATATCAAAGGCCTCGTAAGCAGATGTAGCTACTTTAGCCATTCCGATAGTTAGGAAATATTCTTGTAATGTGTTTAATTCTACATCACCTTTTTTGAAGGTATCTGATGCTCTCAAAGCCATTTCCTTGGAACCTCCACCACCAGGAATTACACCAACTCCAAATTCAACAAGTCCAATGTATGTTTCTGCTGCGGCAACCACTTTATCAGCGTGCATGGATAATTCACATCCACCACCAAGCGACATTCCGTGAGGCGCTGCAATTGTTGGAATAGCCGAGTAGCGCATTCGCATCATCGTATCCTGGAAATATTTAATTGCCATGTTCAATTCGTCATATTCCTGCTCAACAGCCATCATGAAAATCATACCAATATTGGCTCCAACCGAGAAGTTGGCACCTTGGTTACCAATAACCAATCCATCAAAATCCTTTTCAGCTAAATCCACCGCTTTGTTCAATCCAGCCAACACATCGCCACCAATGGTATTCATCTTAGATTGGAATTCGCAGTTCAGGATGCCGTCTCCTAAATCTTCAATAACAACTCCAGAATTTTTCCAGACTTCATGCGATTTTCTGATGTTGTCCAGAATGATAAACGAATCTTGTCCGGGAATTTTTTCCTGCGATTTTGTTGGAATATCGTAAGCATAAGTCGCTCCATCTTTAACTGTATAGAAAGTTGAATTTCCTGAAGCTAACATCTCATTTACCCAAGCCGATGGTTTTTTGCCTTCGGCTTTCATGATCTCGATACCTTTTTCAACGCCAATGGCATCCCAAATCTGGAACGGTCCATGTTCCCAGCCAAATCCAGCTTTCATGGCATCGTCAATCTTGTATAATTCGTCTGTTATTTCCGGGATTCTGTTTGACACATATTCAAACATGGCTGCAAAATTCTTTCTGTAGAATTCACCAGCTTTATCTTTTCCAGAAGCTAATACTTTAAAACGGTCAACTACTTTATCAATAGTTTTAGTTAATTCTAAAGTGGTAAAGTTTGCTCTCTTTTTTGAACGATATTCTAATGTATCTAAATCCAATGATAGGATTTCACTTTTACCATTATCACCTTTCACTTTTTTATAAAATCCTTGTCCGGTTTTGCTCCCCAGCCATTTGTTTTCCATCATTGTGTTGATGAAATCAGGTAATTTGAAGAGTTCGTGTGCTTCATCTTCTGGGCAGTTATTGTAAATTCCATTGGCTACGTGAACCAATGTATCCAGACCTACAACATCAACCGTTCTGAAGGTTGCCGACTTTGGACGACCAATAACAGGACCGGTTAATTTATCGACTTCTTCAATAGTCAACCCTAATTCTTTTACTTGATGGAATAAGGATTGAATGCCGAAGATTCCAATTCTGTTTCCAATAAACGCAGGTGTATCTTTAGCAATTACTGATGTTTTACCGAGGAATTGTTCGCCATACCCATTAAGGAAATCCAACACATCCTGTGAAGTTTTTGGGCCAGGAATGATTTCGAATAATTTTAAGTAACGCGCAGGATTGAAGAAGTGTGTTCCGCAGAAATGCTTCTGGAAATCTTCACTACGACCTTCGCTCATGAAATTAATTGGAATTCCGGAGGTGTTTGATGTAATTAATGTGCCTGGAGTTCTGTGTTTTTCAAGGTTTTCGAAAACCATTTTTTTAATATCGAGGCGTTCTACAACGACTTCAATAATCCAATCGACATCTTTTACTTTTGTAATATCATCCTCCAAATTCCCAGTCGTAATTCTATTGGCGAATTTTTGATGATAAATAGGCGATGGTTTCGATTTTAAAGCGGCTTTAAGCGAATCGTTAACCAAACGATTTCTAACTATTTTATCTTCAAGCGATAAGCCTTTTGCTTTTTCGGCATCGTTAAGTTCCCTTGGTACAATGTCCAATAACAACACATCTACACCAATATTGGCGAAATGACAAGCAATTCCGCTTCCCATAATTCCGGAACCAATAACTGCGACCTTTTTAATTCTTCGTTTGCTCATTTTATTTTACAATATTTTCTTTTGAATTGGATATTTCTTCTTGATTGTATATTTTTTTATTCGAAATCATTTCATTGATAAGTTCTGCGACTTCATAGAAATGAGTTAATTTTTCTTCTGAAATATTTTCGCGAATTGTATTATTAAAGGTTAACACACGTTCTCGGGAATATTCCCTTTTTTCCCTTCCAAAATCTGTGAGATGAATAAGAACACCACGACCATCATCTGGATTTGGTTTACGTTCGATTAAGCCTCGTTCTTCCATAGTTTTTAAGATACGTGATAAACTTGTGGCTTCCATTCCCATTTTTGGGCCTAATGCTGTAGATGGTGTGCCTTCTTCCGGATCGATACTTAATAATGTAAAACCGGTAGCCATCGTGCTATCAAACTTTAAGGCCTCTTCATTATACATTTTGTTTACAGCTTGCCAAGTTGTTCTTAGCACATAGTCAATTGTTTTTTCTTTCATACGGTTAAGCAAAAATCAAATATAATAAAATTTACTATGCATGCATAGTAAATTAACAAAAAATTATGCGTGCATAGTAAAATTGTTTTGAAGTTAGGTTTGAGTACAAAAAAACTCCTTGAAGTAAGGAGTTTAAATTAATTATGAGCGATATATTTTTTCGATAAGGTCTTTATATTTTTCTTTTATAACCTTTCGTTTCATTTTCATTGTGGGAGTTAGGTGTCCATCGTCAATAGTCCAAATATCAGGAGTGAGTTCAAATTTTTTGATTTGCTCCCATCTTCCAAAATGTTCATTGGCTTCATCTACTTCTTTTTGGATTCTATCTTTAATAATTTGAGATGAACATATTGAGAGTTTATCTTTTTTTACATCCTTATTTTTTCTGTCTATCCAATCATCAATAAATTCATAATTGGGTTGTATAAGTGCAGCAGGCATTTTTTCGCCTTCACCAATAACCATAATTTGTTCTATAAAACGTGATTGTTTTAATTGGTTTTCCAATAATGAAGGCACCACATATTTACCACCAGACGTTTTAAACATGTCTTTTTTACGGTCTGTGATTTTTAAAAATCCATCATCACATATTTCTCCAATATCACCTGTATGAAAGTATTTACCAGTCATAACTTCGGCTGTTTTTTCGGAGTCTTTGTAATACCCTTGCATCACGTTTGGGCCTTTTACAAGGATTTCTCCATCTTCAGCGATTTTAACTTCAACATTATCAATTATTCTTCCAACAGTTCCAATTTTAAAGCCTCCATTTCGTTGGTCGTTTACAGATACTACTGGTGAGGTTTCTGTTAATCCATAACCTTCCATAATTGGCATTCCAGCTGCTGCAAAAATACGTGTTAGTCTAGGTTGTAAAGCTGCACTACCAGAAACCATCAAATCTAAATTGCCACCAAGCCCTTCTTTCCATTTGCTGAAAATTAGTTTTCTGGCAAGGGCTAATTTTTTCTCGTACAACCAACCATTTGCTCCATAAGGTTCATATTTTAAACCTACGTTTACTGCCCAAAAGAACAAAGCTTTTTTTATACCGGATAAGTCAGTGCCTTTGGCGATAATTTTGTCATAGACTTTTTCATATAGTCGTGGTACAGCAGTCATTACATTTGGTTTAACTTCTTTTAAATTTTCGCTCATTTGTTCAATGGATTCAGCAAAATAAATTTCTACACCACAGTATTGATATAGATACAGAATCATCCGTTCGAACACATGGCACACAGGAAGGAAACTTAATGCTTTGGATTTACCATAATCAAAAGGGACACGTTTTTCACTGTCCAAGACATTTGACACTAAATTACTATGCGACAACATCACGCCTTTAGGCTTACCTGTGGTTCCTGACGTATATATTAATGTTGCCAAATCTTCTGGCTTTACGTTATTTTTTCTGTATTCAACCACTTCTTGATTACTATTGTCTTCACCTAGTTTCAACACCTCATTCCAACTATTTTCATTAGCAACATCGTTAAATGTGTAAACACCTTTCAACTTGGTGTTTTGTTTTATGGCATTTAGTTTTCCAATAATGTCAGCATCAGAAACAAAACAATAAATGGCTTCGGAATGATTTAAGATGTATTCGTAATCTTCTTTAGAAATGGTTGGATAAATGGGTACGTTTTGTGCGCCTATTTGAAGAATGCCAATATCCATAATATTCCATTCGGTCCTATTGGTTGTTGAGATGACAGCAATTTTATCGTTGGGTTGCACGCCAAGTTTTAATAGGCCACGGCTTATGGCATTGGCTTGGTTTATATAGTCTTGGGTAGAAGTAGATTGCCATTTACCATTTTTTTTCATGGTTAATGCCTTATCTAAATTATAGGTTTTTAATTGATAAAGTGGAAAATCGAAAATTCGTGTAATGGGTGTCATTAATTTCTTTTAGTTAGGAGAGTTGCAAAGTATGAAATTTAATAGGATTTTCAAATATGGAGCAAAAAAAGGAGATTAATATAAATAAACGCCTTGATTTTTTTAAAAACCAGAAAAACTTATAAATTATCTTCTAACCACAGTCTGGCATTTACAAACGCCTCTAACCAAGGAGACACCTCATCTTTTCTGCCTACAGGATAGTTAGCCCAATTCCACTGGAAAGTAGAACGCTCAATATGTGGCATGGTAACTAAATGGCGTCCAGTTTTATCGCACATCATAGCTGTATTAAAATTGGAACCATTCGGATTGTGTGGATAGCCTTCATATCCATATTTGGCTACGATGTTGTATTTATCTTCTGAATATGGTAAATCAAATTTCCCTTCACCATGACTAATCCAAACACCCAAAGTACTTCCAGACAAAGTTGATAACATCACCGAATTATTATCCTGAACTTTAACAGACGTAAATGCACTTTCATGTTTTCCAGAATCATTATAGGTGAGTTTACCATGTAGGTCATGGTCTGGATTTACTAAATCCAACTCCATCCATAATTGTGCACCATTACAAATTCCGACAGATAAGGTGTCTTCTCTTTCAAAGAATTTCTTAAGAGCGGCATTGGCTTTTTCATTGTATTTAAAAGCTCCAGCCCAACCTTTGGCAGAACCTAAAACATCTGAATTGCTAAATCCTCCAACTGCTCCAATAAACTGAATGTCCTCCAACGTTTCACGACCAGAAATTAAATCGGTCATGTGTACATCCTTTACATCAAAACCTGCCAGATACATAGCATTTGCCATTTCACGTTCGGAGTTAGAACCTTTTTCACGTAGGATTGCTGCTTTTGGAGCCCCATCCCGACCTTCCCCAAAGGGGAAGGGTAATTTTCCTGTAAAGTGTTTTGGAAAATTATATTGCAATGGTTGATTTTTATAGTTGTTGTAGCGTTCTTCTGCCAGATTGTTAGCCGTTTGTTTTTGGTCGAGTAGGAAAGAGGTTTTGTACCAAACATCCCTTAATCTCGATATTGTTAAAGTAAATACTTCGGCTTGATTGATGATGCTTAACACATCACTATTGGTAACTTTTCCAATGTTGAAGAATTCAATATTTGCTTCTGATAAAACGGATTCGATTGATGCATCTTTTGCCTGAAACACAATTCCAGAGTTTTCAGCAAACAACACTTTAAATGAATCTTTTTGATTCAATGCTGAAATATCCAATTCCGCACCAAGATTATTATCTGCAAAACATAGTTCCAATAAGGTTGTTATCAATCCACCTGAAGCCACATCGTGTCCAGCAACGATTTTTTTATCTTTTATTAACTGTTGAATCGTATTGAAAACGGTTTTAACATAAGCGGCACTTTTTACATTAGGTGTATTACTTCCTATCTTATTCATTATTTGAGCAAACGAACTTCCTCCAAGCTTAAAGTTGTCTTGCGATATGTTAATGTAATAAATATCGCCTTGATTTTTTTGAAAAACAGGCTCCACAACTTTTGTAATATCATTACAATTTGCAGCTGCCGAAATGATTACAGTTCCAGGAGCGATTACTTCGGCATCTGGATATTTCTGCTTCATGGATAAAGAATCTTTTCCTGTAGGCACATTAATTCCTAAATCAATTGCAAATTCTGAAACTGCTTGCACAGCTTCATATAAACGAGCATCTTCACCTTCATTTTTACAAGGCCACATCCAAT
>Ga0316205_10001922_pt1 | contig 23531 bp, 21 predicted proteins | sample 3monthpyrite_MG_FD_204941 | JGI IMG/M metagenome (GOLD analysis project Ga0316205, IMG submission 204941) | Microbial mat bacterial communities from mineral coupon in-situ incubated in ocean water Damariscotta River, Maine, United States -... | ecosystem: Environmental > Aquatic > Marine >... | reverse complement strand
GTAGTCACCACCTCTTTAATCATCTCCTCTAAAACGAATTCGCTTTTTCGGATATAACTTCCATCCATGTCATATCGCTGAAGTGATTTTATGTCCTGAAAAAGCCGAATAACTCTATCAATCTGCTTTTGTGCAGTATGTAAATATTGCGCCTTCTTTTCGTCGCTTAATTCATCCAATTGTAGCATTTCCATAGCGCCGGATATGGTATGCAACGGATTTCTAACTTCGTGGGCAATGTCAGCAAAAAACTGATTTTGTTTTTCATTCAGAGACTTAAGCTTTTCATAATCGTCTTTTAGCTTGCCCGCCATTTGATTCAACGACTTAGCAAGCGAACCAAACTCATCGTTTCTAGATATATCTAACTCACGATCCAAATTACCGCTTGCCACATCAAGAGCTGTCTCTTCTAACTCTTTGATAGGTTTCCCTAAATACCTGGCAAAATAAATACTCACTATTACTACTACAAAGATAGAGCCAAGCATAGCTCCATAAATTAATTTCCGAATGGAAGCCGCTGCCGCATATAGCTCTTTCTTGTTCTTCGCAATTCTCAGATAGCGAACTTCCGTATAATTTCGCTCTATTTTATGGAAGGAAAACACCGCCTCCAGATCTTTCTCATTTATAATTACTTGAGAAGACTCTTCCAGCTTTTGCAAAATTTCTGCATTAAGAAATACACGACTATCCATAAATTCAGACGCATCAATGGGCGCATTTACTAATACTGTTCCCATAGAGTCGAACAGAGCAATCTGATAACCTGTTAAGTCTGCAGTAAAGCTTGTTTTAATAAATAGATTTGCAAAATCATCCTCATCCTGCAAAGACTCTGCAAAGGTGCGCGTATTTTCTTCAAACTGAGTAATTGTTTCATTTAGCAAAAATGTGCGGATGCTGAGAATGGCATAAGCACTTATAACGATTACACCAATCGAGAGTAGCAGAATATAAGTAATCGCTAATTTTGCCTGAATTTTCACTTATTGATGTATTCCCTATTGAAACCATAACCAACGCCACGATAGGTTTTAATCAATTTTCCAGTTTCATTCATCTTAATTCGAAGGTTTTTGATATGCACATCCACAGTTCGATCAAAAATGTACTTCTCTTCATCGGTTATGTGTTCCAAAATTTCCTGTCTGCTGTAAACCAATTTCGGATGTTTAAAAAAAAGTTCAGCAATCACATATTCTGTGTGCGTTAAATCAACTTGATGGTCATGTATATACATTACTTTCGCATCGGTGTCCAAATACACATAATCATATCGCAACCATTGAGTTTTTTCCGGATTTTGACGGCGCAAACGGCTTTGCACATGCGCTTTAACCAAATTCAAACTCGCCGGTTTTTTGATATAATCATCACCACCAAGTTCTAATCCCTCTATCTCATCTTGTTCTTCGTCGCGTGCTGTTAAAAACAGAACCGGCATTTCATTAACCACAGGGTGTTTTCTGATGTGCTTACACACCTCTTTGCCATCCATATAGGGAACCATTATATCAAGAATGGCAAGCTCAAGTTCGTTAGCATGTTGATCAATTATTTGCAGAGCCTCTTTTCCATCTTTTGCCCAATGCACAATAAAGCCGTTGATTTCTAAATAATTAGCAAGCATTTCACCTGCTTCTACCTCGTCCTCTAGTAGTAAAATAGTATGTTGAGTGTTCACGTCTTTAAAAATGATTAAGTTCACTAAAATTTATCAGAATGAGCTATAAAAATAAAACTGTTTGGATAACAGGTGCATCTTCCGGAATTGGGGAAGCTTTTGCCCGAGCCTTTCACAAAGAAGGTGCTCGTTTAATTCTCTCATCTCGTCGAAAAGTGGAGTTAGAACGGGTTAAAAGCGAGTTAGGCGGTGGTGATGCTATTGCCGTTCTTCCATTAGATTTGACAGATACAGACTCGCTTAAAGTGAAAGCAGATATAGCACTCGGGTTATTTAATGGAATTGATGTGCTAGTAAACAACGGCGGTGTGAGTCAACGCTCTCTTTTTGCTGAATCCGATTTAGCAACAATTCGACAATTGATGGAGATAAATTTCTTTGGCACAATTGCGCTTACCCGATTCGTACTTCCTTATATGATGGAAAAAAAATCCGGACAAATTATTGTGACCAGCAGTGTTGCCGGAAAATTAGGCACTAAATTCAGATCGGGTTACGCAGCCAGCAAACATGCACTACACGGAATGTTTGATTGCATCCGACAAGAGATGTATGAATATGATGTGACAGTTACAATGGTATGTCCCGGGCCCATCAAAACCAATATCACTCAAAATGCATTAACTGCTGATGGAAGTTCTTTCGGAAAAATGGGAGACTTACACAAAACCGCCATGGATGCTGATGAGATGGTTCAAAGAATTTGGGGAAAAATTAAAGCTGGTGAAGAAGAAATTTATATTTCAAGTTCAAAAGAACGAATGGCATTAATCATGAAAAGAATCTCGCCAAAGCTGTTGAACAAAATCTTGAAGCGAAGTAAAGTAATCTAACCCAATCTACGGCGCTTATTCAAATACGCTAGTAAAGCAGTATCAAACTGGCCTTCAGTATCAATTTCTTCAAAATCGATTTCGAACTCGCTGCATGCCATCTGAAATTTGTGAGTGTATTCTTCCACTTTGGCTTTATAATCATCCCGAACTTGCGAAGTCAAAACTTCAATCTCTGCACCGGTTTCTAAATCTTCAAAAACCATCCTATCGTTTGCAAATGCTAGTTCACGTTCACTTCTATGTTCCAGTACATTAAAAAGTAACACTTCATGTTTTCTATGGCGAAGATGTTTTAACGCCGAAATTAGGGCATCCTGCTGATCCACATTTTCAAATAAATCGGTGATAATTACCACCAAACTACGATGATTCAATCGTTTTGCTACCTCATGAATGGCTTTAGCGGAAGCTGTTCTTCGTTGCTCACGATCTTTCGTTTCTTCAACTATTAGCTCTTTTTCGAGCTGAGTGTAAATCTGACGAATATGAGCGTAGGTACTCTTTGCAGGGATAAATGTCTCGATTTCCGAATTGAACGGAATCAACCCGGAAGCATCTCTCTGCCGATGCATGAGGTACATCAATGAGGCTGCAAAGTGAGCTCCGTAACGCAATTTAGACCATTCCCCAAAATGCTTAAACATCATTGAGGAAGAAGTATCCAGCATTACATAGCATCGAAGATTGGTTTCTTCTTCGTATTGCTTCACATAAAACCGTTCTTTTTTGCCGTACGCTTTCCAGTCGATGTGCTTGAAATCGTCGCCGGGATTATACGGGCGGTGTTCAGCAAATTCTACCGAAAACCCGTGGTATGGACTACGGTGCAATCCGGATATAAATCCTTCAATAATTTTCTTTGCTCGTAACTCAATAGACGCTAATTTTGATAGTATTTCCGGTTGTAAAATCATGCTGAATGGTACCACAATTTTTATGGAATCAGAATTTCTTTAATTTGGAAGCGCTTCTTGTCTATAATGTTGAAAAACCTTCACATAATATTCTTATAATACCCATAATCTTGAATCGAAATGAAAAAATCCTGTTCCGAATTAAGATAATAACTCACAAAAAGTATATGAAAACTTGGCTCTTTCGGGCGTCTTTATTGATAACCCTGATTGTTATTTCCCCTATCCTCGCACATTCACAAGCAACAACACAAGAACCCGTTCAAATTACAATAAACCCTCAGAAAGGAGTGCGCTTTGTAAGTGCCGATGGCTTTATGGAATTTAGACTGGGCTTTCGGCTTCAACAACAAATTGTATTATCACAAATTGTAAGTGATAAAGAAGCTCTGAAAGGTGAATATGTAATACGACGACAACGTACTCAAATCAGAGGCTCCCTCTTTCATAAGAAACTTGATTTCTTTGTTCAAATTGCAATGGATCGGGGAAAACCTGCCTTGCTAAATGCCGAGTATCGCTGGAAACCAGATAACTATACTGAAATTTCGTTTGGCCAACTTTACCCAACTACTTTCCGTCAGTTTCAAACCTCATCGTCAAGTCTTCAAATGATAGACCGTTCAAACGTGATTCGTTTTTTCTATACGGATTATGATCTAGGAATTCGCATTCGACGCACCCTTCAAGTTGCTGATAATTTTCAACTCAAGTTGGCTGGTGCTCTAACGCATGGCGAAGGCAAGAATGTGGCAACAGCTTCGGGTGGCTGGGCGTACATGGGGCGATTTGCCGTTCTGCCTTTCGGTGCATTCAAGAATAGTGGGGATTATAAAGAAAGTGACTTATTTCGTGAGGAATCTCCCAAATTATCCATTGGTACCGGTTATTATATCAATAATGATGCGTACACCAAATTTGGAGATGCAGTTTGGGACGGGATGGATGATGACATTCAAGATACCTTCGCCGACCTGCTCTTCAAGTACAATGGCTTCTCTTTTCTTACAGAATACATTTATCGAGTTGTAGATAATGAAATACTATCATTAAATGGCGAAATTTACGCCGCCGATATAATCAGCGGCGAAGGATTATATATTCAATCTGGTAAATTTGTAACTGACCAAATTGAGCTGACTTCAAGATTCAATTATCTCAATCCTAATAACGCAAATCAAACCCAACGGGCTAATTTTACAGAACAAAAGAAATTTGCATTAGGATTAAATTACTTTTTTCAAGGGCACTCCATAAAGCTTCAATCACAACTTGGGTATGTAACTGAGCAATACGAGGCAATCAAATCTCTTAATTATTTTGAACTCCTTACTCAATTCACAATCAGTTTTTAACACTCACTCATTAAAGTCATGAAACTTAACCGGAAACAACTCATCGGACTTATTATTGGGCTCATTGGGTTGATCATTCCATTCTTTCTGAGCATCGAAGGGCTCTCTTATGCTGGGCACGTAGCCCTTGGGATTTTCTTTTTAGCTGCGGCATTCTGGATGTTAGAACCATTCCCAATTTATGCTACCTCCGTACTGGTAATTTTTCTTCAAATTCTACTACTTAGTAAGCAAGGATTTCTCTTTCAAGAAGATTCGGCGGCCTATATTCCTGATGCGTACACGGCGTTTATCGGAACTCTGGCAAGTCCAATCATCATCCTCTTTTTGGGTGGATTTGTACTTGCCGATGCTGCTGTTAAATACAATCTCGATCGAAATTTGACCAGAATTCTACTGTCGCCATTTGGTTCAAAACCGGGTTCAATTCTTCTTGGGTTGATGGTGGTTACGGCACTGCTTTCTGCTTTTATGAGTAACACGGCGACCACTGCTATGATGATGACTGTTATCCTTCCAATAATGGCACGTATTGGCAAAACCGACCCGCTTCGCATTGGTCTCGCACTCAGTATTCCTTTTGCAGCAAATATAGGCGGTATTACCACACCTATTGGAACGCCGCCAAATGCCGTTGTTTTAGGGGCGTTATCAAATCAGGGAATAAACATTCCGTTTGGAGAATGGATGATTCTTGCAACACCACTAGTTGTAATTGCCCTCCTGTTTGCATGGATTCTTTTGTTGAAAATGTTCAAACCGGAGGCATCATCTATTGAAATTGATATGTCCGGAAAGTTTAATACATCTCAAAATGCCATCATTTTATATGTAGCATTTGGCTTAACCGTACTGTTCTGGGTAACGGAAAGTTTGCATGGTATAAAAAGTGCCATCATTGCATTAATTCCTGTGGTATTTCTAACTTTAACCGGCGTGGTTACAAAAGAAGACATTCGTAAGCTGCCCTGGGAAGTTCTTTGGCTGGTAGCTGGTGGTATTTCACTTGGTATTTCGATGAAAAGTACCGGCCTTGCTGAGTGGATCGTCGGTAGTATTGAATGGAATAGTTTTGGAACTATCAGTCTTTTAATAGTTTTCGCAGCAGTTGCAGTGCTCATGTCCAACTTCTTATCAAACACAGTAACGGCAACTTTGTTGATTCCACTTGCTGTTAGTTTAGCAACTTCGGGAATTGCAGGTGAAGGGTTCAATCTTGTGATTGTTAGTTTGGTGATTGGCGTGAGTGCTAGCTTAGCTATGATGTTGCCAATCTCTACCCCACCCAATGCTATTGCCATGAGTACCGGCACCATTAAAACTTCGAACATGGCAAAAGCAGGGATATCCATTGGACTTTTCGGGATTGTACTTGTTGTAATTTACGCCTTGTTCTACTGGCCAATCATTTTAAATTAACAGCACTATGGATCATCAAATATATATTCTGGTTGTTGAAGACGAACTCGAGGTTATGGACGCCTTGGTAAATGACCTCGAACAGTTTGAGAAATTTTTTCCGGTCGAATCTGCAAATTCGGCAGAAGAAGCTCGTAATGTTGTAAATGAGATTTATAATGCCGGTAATGAGGTAGGTTTAATTTTGTGCGATCATGTGATGCCCGGACAAAACGGCGTCGATTTCTTGATCGAATTGGAAAAATATTTAGATCAACATTCCGCAAAAAAAGTTCTAGTTACAGGGCAAGCCGGTTTGGAGGATACGATTCAAGCCATCAACAATGCACATCTGGATTACTACATCGCCAAGCCGTGGACGAAAGAATTGCTGGAAGATGTGGTCATTGCTCAACTCACCAATTTTGTAATGCAAAGACATTATAACCCTATGCAGTTTATGATGATCTTGGACAGTGTTCGACTATCTGAATACATGCGAACCAATCATATAACAGATCATTAATACGTGGCAAAGGGATTCAAAAATAGAAAGGAAATCCTACAATTTATTAAGCAAGCCATTGTAGAATCAAACGATCTTCAAAAGCTGCTTACTACTTTTAAGAAAGGTGATGTTCTCTTTAAACAAGGCGATCCCATTTCTCATTTATATTTGCTTATTGAAGGAACGGTGAATTTGAGCCACCGTCGGGATGATGGTTCAAATCTAGAACTAATTACGTTATCGCCCGGCCACTTTGTTGGTTTGGTTGCATTTACTACCGGTAACAATTCTGTTACTACTTGTATTACGGCAGAAAATACAATCGCACTTTGTTTCAAGCAGGATGAATTCGATCAATATCTTACAGCGAACCCCAAATTACAGGTTCCTGTTCAGCAGCTGATGCTCAGTAACATGTCTGACCGATTCCTTAAAAATGTACAGCTCGAATCGAAAATGAATGCTTTAAATAAGCAGTTGGAAGATGAGGGTGTTCAGCTTAAAGAAGCATTTGAGCAGCTTGAAAATTCACATCAAAAAATGGTGGCCCAAGAAAAGATGGCTACACTTGGTGAATTGGTTGCTGGTTTTGCACACGAAGTAAATAACCCTGCTGCTGCACTTCTACGATCTTCTGAAATGCTGAAAGATAATTTCATGGATTCAGAGAATGCGACTGCAAAAACTGAAATTTTTAAACTCGGATTGGTTTCAAAACCGTTGAGCAGCTCCGACATTCGCTCGAGAATGCTTACCATTCAAAAAGAATATCCGTGGGTGAAAGAGCGCTCTGTGGTTCGCAAACTAGCACAGATGCCGGAAGAAGCATTGAAGATCATCAACAAAAAGAAAAAGAAAATTCCTGTTGAAACTCTCGTTCAGCAGTTTGAAGCAGGTAAGTTCATCCACAATATTCAAGTAGCGAGCGAGCGAATTGCAAATTTAGTGAAGAGTTTAAAAAGCTACAGTCGCCAAGACAGGAACGTTTCCGATATGATCGATATTCGAGATGGCATTAATGACACCATTCTTATTCTATCCAACCGATTGAAGTATTTAAATTTGGAACTAGATTTACTTGATATCCCTCAAACTTGTGGAAAAATGGGTGAACTCAACCAAGTTTGGACCAATATTTTGGTAAATGCCTGTGATGTGTTACCGCATGGTGGTTCCTTAAAAATCAGAACCAGATCAGAAGGTGATTATAAAATTTTAGTAGAAATAAGCGACAATGGCCCGGGAATTCCGGAAACAGTTCTACCTAAAATTTTTGAACCTAATTTCACTACTAAAAACCAAGGTGCTAAATTTGGATTGGGTCTAGGTCTCGCTATCTCAAACGAAATTGTTCGACAGCATGGTGGCTTTATTAAAGTTTCAAACAATGAAAATGGCGGAGCGAGTTTTCAGATTATTCTACCTGTTAAAGAATGCTAAGCCAAAGCCTGCTCCAAATCTGCAATTAAATCGTTGATGTGTTCCAATCCTACGCTATAGCGAATCAAGTTTTCCGGCGTGGTTGATGTTTCGTTTTCACTCGATCGGCGATGTTCCCATAAACTTTCAATTCCACCTAAACTTGTTGCTCGGCGTATTAATTTTGACTTTCCAACCACAGCCAAGGTTTCATCATAATTACCATCAAATAAAAAAGAAACCATCCCACCAAAACCACGCATTTGAGAAGCTGCAATTTCATGACCTTCATGATTTGGTAAACCCGGATAATTCACCTTCTTTACGTTCGCGTTTTTCTCCAAATACCGAGCGACTTCCTGTGCATTTTTATTGTGTATTCTCATTCTGTGAGGAAAACTGCGTATACTGCGTGTAAGCAACCAACAATCAAATGGCGAGGGAACTGAGCCTTGCTTTCGCTGAATATTTCTGACTGCATCAAATTTCTCATCTTCTTTAGCCGCTACTAACGCTCCGCCGAGAATATCAGAATGTCCACCCAAAAATTTACTTGTGGAATGCATTACAAAATCAGCACCATATTCAATGGGATTTGAGTTATATGCCGTCGAAAAAGTATTATCCACGCATACCGGCACCTTTTTTAAGTGAGCCAGGTAAATGGTTTTCTCCAAATCTGTTATTAGTAACAATGGATTTGATGGAGTCTCTAGTAATGCCAGCTTAGTATTATCCTTAATTGCTGATGCAAACACTTCCAAATCTGTTGTATCTACACATGAATATTCGATTCCCCAGCTGCTTGCAAAATCTTGTAAGAGCGCCCTTGAGCCGTGGTAAAGATCATTAGGAATAATAATATGTGATCCTTTTGGAACACTCATAAACATTGCTGAAATCGCTGCAACACCAGATGAAAATGCCGCACATGCCGTTCCGCCTTCAAGATCAGCCAATAATTTCTCTAACTGTAACCTGTTCGGGTTCTCGTATCTGGAGTAAATAAAATCTCCTTCCTGATGACCCTGAACATCATGCTCGTAGGTTGTAGAAGGTTCCATTGGGGCAGCAATTGCGCGACTTCCGGACCAATGACCTGCACCGGAATGTATTGCGATTGTTTCTATATTTTTAGAGGCTTTCATCTGGTTTGAATTCTAAAAGTTTAGTTCTTTAACTTTTTTAAAACCCTTATCTGCACTTAGTAAAGGAGCATTGTAATATAATGCAGTCGAGGCAACCAAAGCGTCTGGAACTTTCAATCCATATGCTCTTCTGAGTGAGATAGTTTCCATTTTCATAGTCTGATTTAAATCTACTATCAGACAGTCATCAAGAAATCTTTTTATTGAATTCTCTTCCTTTCTATTAATGAATGGATAGCTTAATAATTCGATTTCAACAACAAATGGAATCAATAAATCAAATCCTTTTACTACACGTACTAATCGTTGATTCCCTCCTAGAAAGTAAAGAACAATATTTGTGTCAACTACTAGATTCATCCCACTCGTTTCGAATTCTAGATTGATACTTCAAGGGCTCTTCTTTCAATGTTATAGAGCCTGATAGCTTAGCTATTCTATCTCTTTTCTTTTGATTCTCAGATCGAATCTTTTTTTCAACTTCTGCTATGTCTTTTTTTGATTTTATCACCTTCATAATACATGCTCTTTTCAGATAATTAACAAAATATTCCCATCAACTCCACTAGCTATCTAGCTTTCTAATTGCTTCGATTCTTTTCAATACCGGTGGATGTGAATAATTTAGAAAAACATACCAGGGATGTGGTGTAAGATTCGACAGATTATCTTTTGAAAGCTTCTTTAAAGTTGAAATCATATCAGTGTTATTTCCGGTTGTTTCTACTGCAAATTCATCGGCTTCAAATTCATGTTTTCTTGATGACATTTGCATAAACACCGATAATATCATTTCGATGGGAGCATATAACATTCCAAAGAAAACCAAGCCGGCGTATACTGTCATTCGATCCATGTAAAAGGCATCGAATAAAGCTTGTTCCTGCAAAAAAATGGAAAGTAAAAAAAACAAAACAGCCGTATGCAGTATGCTGATGATCATCCCTTTAATGATGTGTTTCTTTTTGTAGTGACCAATTTCATGTGCTAACACCGCGACTAGTTCTTTTATGGTATGATTTTCAATCAAGGTATCGTACAAAGCAACTCGTTTGTTTTTACCAAATCCTGTAAAAAATGCATTCGATTTACTCGATCTCTTAGAACCATCAATTACAAATAAACCTTGTACTGAAAAATCAACTTTCTGAGTGTATTGCTCAATTGCCGTTTTCAATTCGCTGTCATCAAGTGGAGTAAATTTATTGAATAGAGGCATGATCCAAGTAGGAGCAATGTACTGCATCAACAAACTGAACGCAGTTACTGCAAGCCAAGCGTAGAGCCATGCCCAATCTCCGGTGTAAATAAAGAAAGCCAGAATTCCGGCGAGTACAGGAATACCGATCAAAGCACCCAATAATATGCCTTTCAACAAATCCACAATAAACGTCTTTGGAGTAGTTTTGTTGAAACCAAATTGTTCTTCAATCACGAATGTTGAGTAAATGCTGAAAGGAAGAGATAAGATGGATTTGGCAAGCATCAGCATCACAATAAAAATAATACCGGAAACCAGATCATTAAATGGAAATCCGCGAATCCAATCATCCAACATATTGAAGCCCCCTAAAAACCAGAACGAAAGTAGAATTACCAAATCGAAAGTGCCTGTAATAAAACCAAATTGTGTTCTAGCCCTGGTGTATTTCTGCGATTTTGAATAGGTCTCAGCATCGTACACATCAGCAAATTCTACCGGTACGTCAGTAGTTAGAGATTTCAAGTTTAATAGATTTGTTGCGATACCTATGAGGAAATCAATGAGTATGGTCGCGAGTATTATTATGGCAATGATATTCATTCGAAAATGCTAGAAGATAATTTTTGGTTGAAAATAACGAATCATACGTAATTGCTGTTAATTCATTTTGTCTAGAACAACAATGAGGTGTATAGATAATTTCAAATAGTTTAACATTAAACTATTTATTACTTTTGCAACAGAATTTCAAAAGGAGATTATTATGAAACACCAAAAAGGATTGCACCACATTACAGTATTAGCAGGGGGACCGAAAGAAAACGCTGATTTCTATGTAAAAGCATTGGGAATGCGAATGGTTAAAAAATCGGTTAATCAAGACGATCCGGGTACTTATCATTTATTTTATGGAAACGAAGCTGCAGAACCTGGCTCCAGCTTAACTTTTTTCCCATGGCCGAGAGCGCACAAAGGAAATATTGGAACGGGCGAAGCAGTGAATGTTGCATTTCGAGTACCAAATGGATCACAAGATTTCTGGTTCGACCGATTGAAATATCTAGGTCTTGATCATTCTGATTATTTCGATGTTTTTGGTAAACAAGGAATTCGTTTTAATGATCCGGATGGTCTGGAACTTGATTTAATTTTTGAAGGAAATTCTAAGGATCAAGTGAGCTTCTATGAATCTGAAGTACCAAACGATCATGCAATTCAGGGATTTGAATCAACAAGGCTGAAACTTGAGTCTGCTGATGGAACCGTTGACATTTTGACCAATATACTTGGCTTCAACGAATCCAAATCAGCAGGTAATCTTACATTACTTAATACTGATGCACGCATTGGCAGTTCGGTGATCATTGAAACGTCTGACCGGGAATTTGGTCGCGGTGGAAGAGGTATTGTTCATCATGTGGCTTTTAGAGCAGAGAATCTGGATGAGCTGAAAACAATCCGCGAGAAAGTGCTGAGCAGTGGTTTGCAACCAACCGGAGTGATTGATCGCCATTGGTTCAGAAGCATTTATTTTCGGGAACCGGGTGGAGTTCTCTTCGAAGTTGCAACAGACGATCCCGGGTATGTTGTTGATGAGGAATTCGAACATTTAGGCGAAAAACTTATCCTTACTCCTTGGTTAGAACCTCAACGAGAACTTATCGAACGTACACTTCCAAGCTTGGATTAAGCTAGGTTTTAGGCAGGTTTTTAGGCTCCTTCTTTTTTAATATTATTAATTACTTAAAAAATATCATGGAATTATTCAGAGTGAATCCTACAGAACCGGTCAATGGGCCGCATCAAGGGCAAAATCTATATCAAACTGGCGCCGATCCAAAAAATGCCAAAGCTGCAATGATTATGATTCATGGTCGTGGCGCAACACCACAAAGTATTATTTCGCTAGCTAATGAAATTGATCGACATCAGGAAATCACATTTATTGCGCCACAAGCTCAAGGTTATACTTGGTACCCTTTTTCTTTTTTAGTTCCCAAAGAGCAAAATCAGCCGGACTTAAATTCCGGTTTACAGGCTGTTTCTGATGCAATTACCAAAGCTGAAGAACTAGGCTTCACTAAAAATAATATTTTCTTGTTGGGTTTCTCGCAGGGAGCCTGTCTAGCCTCAGAATTCGTTGCAAGACATCCTTTTGAATACGCCGGGCTTTTTGCTTTAAGTGGTGGCATGATTGGTGATGTACTTAAACCGGAATTGTATGCGGGTGATCTTCAAAAAACACCCATATTTCTGGGCTGTAGCGATGTCGATTTCCATATCCCCATAGAAAGAGTTGACGAAACAGAAATGATTTTAACATCCTTAAATGCGGAGGTCACAAAAGTGATTTATCCGAACATGGGGCATTTAGTGAACGACGATGAAATATCACATGTTAATAGAATCATCAATGAAAAAATAAAGTAGCTTTTCGCAGATTGTGACAGCTTAAATAAACTGTAATATTTATAGTAACATTATGTCAGCTCACTTTACATAGTCTTATTTTTAATACATCTTCTGCCAACGTTTAAAACTATTTAGAATGGAAATTCTCTGGCTCGCTCTGGCCTACGTTCTTGGAATGTTGGTTCAGTCTCTTCGTCTCCCACCACTAATTGGCTACTTGGTTGCAGGGATTGTGTTATCACTTTTAGGGCTCGAGATTAACACTTACGTGATTCATGAGATAGGTCACTTAGGTGTGCTTTTGCTGCTTTTCACGGTTGGCTTACATTTACGCTTAAAAAATATTATCCAACCGGAAGTGTTTGGTGCAGGTGGATTACATTTATTGATAAGTGCGGCCATTTTTACGGGCATCGCTTTTTTCTTCAACTATTCACTCACTGCATCCATCATCATAGGTGTGCTACTCGGCTTCTCAAGTACTGTGCTTGCAGCGAAAGCTCTTGAAGCACGAGGCGAACTTGGTGCTTATCACGCCAGAGTTGCGATTGGGATTTTAATCCTTCAGGATTTGGTAGCCATTATAATATTGGCATTAACAGGTGGCGGACTTCCCTCCATCTGGAGCTTGGCATTATTAATCCTTCCATTTTTACGCCCGCTTATTCTAAAATTATTCGTTGCCAGCGGTCATGAAGAACTTCAATTACTTTTTGGTTTGATCCTAGCTGTTGGAACCGGCGGTTTGTTCGAAGTACTCGGGCTTTCCTCAGAATTGGGAGCTTTGGCCGCCGGCGCTTTACTTTCGGGACATCAGCAGGCAGATGAACTTGCTGAAAAACTATGGGGTTTAAAGGAAGCTTTTCTTGTGGGATTCTTTCTTGAAGTTGGTTTAGCAGGATTACCGGATATGAGCGCATTGATCTTTGCCTTAGTTGTACTTGCAATTCTTCCTCTTAAATCATTCATGTTTTTCTTTCTGCTGGTTGGCTTTAAACTTCGTTCAAGAAATGCCTTTATGGTAATGACCACGCTTACATCATACAGCGAGTTTACTTTGATTGCAGGTGCTGTAGCCATGAGCTCCGGGTTTATTCCGGAATCTGCCTTAATAGCCATGGCATTAATCACAGCAGCCAGTTATGCAATTAATGCTCCCATTGCATCCAACGCAAATAATCTTTGGAATCGATTTGAGTTCAATCTCATCCCTTTTGAGAGAGACGTGAAACACCCGGGTCAACAAATTGTGAATTTGGGTGGAGCACACTATCTAATCGTTGGAATGGGTCAGGCAGGAATGGCAGCCTACGATTATCTGAAAGAACGTGATCATCGGGTAACCGGAATGGACAGCGATCCTGCCCGCATCGAAAAAAACATAAAAGATCGCCGCCGAGTTGTTTATGGTGATGCGTATGATCCTGAACTTTGGCAGAATATAAATTTATCAGAAGTTAACGCTGTGATATTGTCTATGCCTAATGCAGACACTAAAATTCAAGCAACCAAAATGCTTCGTGAAAATAAATATGCTAACGACATCTATGCATTAACTATGCGGGATGAAGAGCATGCAGGGCTTGCAGCAGCTGGCGCAAATGCAGTTTGTTTACCTATGAAGCAAGCTGGCAGAAAATTGGCAGAACTAAGCTTAAGTGAAGGCATAGAAGGCTCAATGTCACTAAATATACTAATGGATGAAGCATGAATTGTACTCATATAAAGATGATTGAGATTAGCGAACCAACCGGTAACATTGAGTGCCAAGATTGTGTTCAATCAGGAGATACATGGGTACATCTTAGAATGTGTATGACATGTGGGTACATCGGTTGTTGTGATTCTTCAAAAAATAAACATGCCGGAAAACACTCCTTAAAAAATAACCATCCCATTATTCGATCGATTGAAACTGGTGAAACCTGGCAGTATTGTTACGTCCACAAAGAAATGATAAACCAATGACAAAAGATCAGATTTTACGGGCACTTAAAGATTTTTCTACGTTTGATAATGTTCCTGAGGAACAACTTAGTTGGCTTATTGAACATTCTGAGGTTTCCACATTTAAACCTGATGAAATTCTTTCACGGCCAGGCGATGATGTAACTACCATGATGATTTTATTGAGAGGAGAAATCAGTGTAAAACTAAAACGTGGAAACAGATTTCAACAAATGGGAAGCTTTGGTAAGGGAGAAATACTTGGAAGACCTCCTTTTTCTCGAATGCAAACTAACATTGCGTACTTATCTGTTGTCGAGGAATCTACTTTACTAATCACCCACCAAGATCTGTTTCCTGAAGTAGCAAAGCATTATCGGCTTATTGAAGCTTTTGTACACTCAATGTCTGATCGCATCAGAACTTTCACTTCCAGAGTTCAGCAAAATGAAAAGTTAATCGCCTTAGGCAAACTCTCTGCGGGATTGGCTCATGAGTTAAATAATCCTGCTTCTGCAATGGTGCGATCGGCTACTGCTCTACGAGATAATATGCGAGCAAAACCAGATAAGTTTAAGGCTGTTATGCATATTAGGTTAACAGACGAACAAGTTGATGCTGTAAACGAACTAGTATTCCGAAAAGTTGGAAAAGGATCGACAAATACGCAATCTTTAATGGAGCGAACTGCTCTTGAAGATGAGCTAACCGACTGGATGGATGATCACGGTATTGAAGATGGATTTGAGTATGCATCTACGTTTGCTGAATACTGTTTTAATGTGGATGATCTGGAGTTTGTGAGAGAAAATCTGACGCCGGAAGCATTACCATCTGTACTTGGTTGGATTGAAGACGTACTTACCACAGAGAAAATGGTAGAAGAAATCGAAGAAGCGTCTCGCAGAATTTCTGACCTGGTATCGTCAGTAAAAACATACTCTCATATGGATCGCGGTTCCGATAAAGAACCTGTCGAGATCAAGAAATTATTGAAAAGCACTTTAACGATGCTGAATCATAAAACGAAGCAGAAGAATATTAAGGTGGATGTACTAGTACATGATAACTTGCCTGAGTTCCGTGGATTTGTAAGTGAACTCAATCAAGTATGGACGAATCTTATCGACAACGCCATTGATGCCGTTGACGATGGCGGCAAGATTGAGATCGAAGCAAAAAGTAATAATGGCAATCTCAGTATGTATTTCCGAGATAATGGATCAGGAATTCCGGAAGATGTGAAAAACAAAATTTTCGATCCGTTTTTTACTACTAAAGATGTTGGCAAAGGAACTGGATTGGGGCTGGATGTAGTCCACAAAATTATCAATAAACATGAAGGACAAATCGAAGTTAAATCTGAGCCCGGAAACACAGAATTCAAACTTACATTTCCACTGAATTGATACCAGCATTAAACATTGAGCATTTTAAAAATAGTACATGAAAAAGCCAATAATTTTTACTGTTGATGATGATCCACAAGTACTTCGGGCGGTTACCCGCGACTTACGAAAAAAGTACAGATCTGAATACAGAATATTAAGTACTAATTCGCCGATTGAAGCTCTGGAATCGCTGCCGGAGTTAAAAATTCAAGGTGAGACGATCGCTCTTTTCCTATCTGATCAGAGAATGCCGGAAATGATAGGGGTGGATTTTCTAGAACAAGCAAAAGCTCATTTTCCTGATGCTAAGCGAGTGCTTCTCACCGCTTATTCTGATACCGACGCTGCTATCAAGGCCATCAACGAAGTTCAATTGGATTACTATTTACTCAAACCATGGAATCCACCCGAAGAAAGACTGTATCCAATTTTAGATGATTTGTTGGATGATTGGCTGGCAAATTATAAACCGGATTTTCAAGGCATTAAACTGGTGGGTTATCAGTATTCACCGAAGTCACATACTATCAAAGATTTCTTGTCCGGTAACTTGATTCCATATAGATGGTTGGATGTAGAAAGCTCGGAAAAAGCCACAGAATTGTGCCTCATTAATAATGTCGAATCATCTCAACTTCCTGCAATTTTTTTTGAAGATGGAAGTCATTTAATTGATCCAACGCCGGTGCAAATCGCCGAGAAATTAGGTCGAAGTCCATCTGCTGATCATGAAATATATGACGTCGTTATAATTGGCGCCGGACCAGCCGGACTTGCAGCTGCCGTGTATGGTGGCTCAGAAGGATTGAAAACCTTGCTCATCGAAAAAAGAGCACCGGGAGGCCAAGCCGGTACCAGCTCTCGCATTGAAAATTACCTCGGTTTCCCAAAAGGTTTAAGTGGATCAGATCTTGCCCGTCGTGCAATCACCCAAGCCACCCGTTTTGGCGTAGAGTTTTTATCCCCACAAGAAGTTGTGAATATAGAATCCGTTGATCAGTATAAAAAAATAAGCCTCGCTGATGGAAACTGTTTAAATGCCAAAGCCGTCGTAATTACAACTGGAGTAAATTATCGTATGCTGGAAAGCAAAGGTCTGAGCGATTTTACCGGCGCAGGTGTTTATTATGGCGCAGCGATGACAGAAGCTCATGCTTTCAAAGACAAACAAGTGTATATCGTAGGCGGAGGAAATTCGGCTGGTCAAGCGGCTATGTATCTTTCAACTTTTGCTGAAAAAGTACATATCGTGATTCGTCGAGAATCTCTTGTTTCTACCATGTCTGCTTATTTGATTGACCAAATAAAAGGTACAAAAAACATTGAGTTGGTTCCATTTACTGAGGTGTTGGAAGCTTCAGGAAATGGGCATTTGCAGAAATTAATCCTCAAAAACAACAAAGAAGAAAGCCAAAAAGATGTAGAAGCGGATGGCTTGTTTATTTTTATCGGTGCACGACCTTATACAGACTGGATAGGTGAAAATGTGATTAAAAATGATAAAGGATTCATCGAGACCGGAAAAGAACTCGGAAAGTATGACAGCTTTCCAAAAGTCTGGAAACTAAATCGTCAGCCTTACATGCTCGAAACTTGTAATCCTGGAATATTCGCTGCCGGTGATGTCCGCGCCGGAGCTATGAATAGAGTTGCCTCAGCTGTTGGTGAAGGTGCGATGAGCATTAAATATGTGCATGAATATTTGGCGGATTCTAACATATAAATGCTAATGATCTTGAAATAAAAGATTTCGTAAACTCCGCAAACAATTAAATCGGGATTATCATGACAAAGAGAACATCTTTATTATTTTTCGGGTTCTTCATTTTATTAGCCGGCTGCGCTGAGGTTAATTATATCGGGCAATCTTATGAACCAACTACTGAAGTTGAACTTTTTTTTGATGATAAATTAATCGAGCAGGAGTATACGATTATAGGTCAGGCAATTGGAACCGGTTCTTGGGGTGTCTCAAATTCAAAAATTCAAGACAAACTCATTCAAACCGCTAAACGAAAAGGAGCTGATGCAATCATTATTACCGGTTTGGGCAAAGATAACATCAGTACCGGTGAAGGAACTTCAACAGAAGAAACTCAGATCAATGCCACCTTTATTCGATATGACTAATCATCTTATTTAAATCCAATTTTCTTTCGAATAGCATCCACCGCTCCTTCTTTAAGGGCATCTTCTAATTCTTTTTTCTTGGCATCAAGCTCTTCTTTTTTCTGATCAATAATAGCAAGTTGATCATTAATGCGTGCTTCAAACTCATCATATTTACCACGCAACATGGCTTCTTGTTCATCTACTAAAGCGAGTACTTCTTGCTTTTTGTCATTAACACGACCTTCTACTTCGGCCTGAATTTGTTGCTTTGCCGCATTTACTTCTGCTTGTACTGTATTGCGTAACGTATTTAAAAACAGATCATCAATATTTGACCGAACTCGGGCATTTAATGGCCCATCTGTATTATCAATGAGTGCCGTAGCATTTATTTGATCTGTGCCTGAAATGGCGTTTCTAATTAATCGTTCGACAGTACCTTTTGGCGATCCGGCACTTTCAAAATCAAAATCGATTCCCGTTGCTACATAATTCACTTCACTTTCAATCCGGCGATCAATTACGTTTAAAGTTAAAGTTAGTGAACCAATGCCTTCATTTAGTTCATACGGCAATAATTTAGATGGTGAAATTTTAGAATTTGCCAGTGAAAACCCGGAATAAGCAATGGTCATAGCCTCCATTTTATTTTCGTCGGTATAATCCAATACTCCAGCCATAGTTAATCTTGCAGATGATTCATCATTACCCGAAAGATCTATCGTAATTGGTTCCCCTGTTAAACCTTGATCATTGGATACATTTTGAACCACACCTTCCAAAGAAATATCATTATTGGTCACTCCGCTTAATTCAATATTTTTTATCCAAAGTGCCGGTAATTCATACTTATCGGTGAATTCATAATTACGCCCTTCATAGCGGTCTGGAGTTTCTTCTTCATCTTCTTTACTCCCTATAAATCGTTGACTGTATTCTCGCCCCGTTGCCAGATATCCCAGATATTTATTCAAATCAGCTAATAAACTCTCTCCAAATAAAGCTGTACCAATACTTTGGGCATTGATCTCAGGTAATTTTGCCACATTTTCGGCTCGGTTGATGTCCTCCTTAATCCAATTATCAATATTGCCGATGCTATTTCTGGAATCCTTTAAATCTGTTTGAAAATCTGATTTTAATGTTGTGATTTCGGTCTTAATCGAATCCGCTTCTTTCACTACTTTTTTAATACTTTCAATGGCCGCCACTGCTACCGGAATTTCTTTAATGTCATCTAGTTTAATTCCATCAACCAGAGTTTTTATGTCGTTTGCATTCCGTTCTATTGAATTATTGGTGATGGTTGAGTCCCATTCAGAATAGTTGGATTCCAGCCCAATTTTTAGTGAATCCATTCTATCAATTGATTGCAAGTCCACCATAGCCATCAAGCTATCAACGTTGATATCATCTTTCACATCTGTGAATTCCATACTTGCATTTTGAGCAATATTCGTATTTACCTGCCCGGTTATATCACTAAAAAAACCTGCATCATCTGTTTCTTCAGCAGTCTCATCAACTTCATCAGGTTCCGGGATGTCAAATGTACCATCAGTAGATCGTTCTGTTTCCATTGCAAAGCCTGTCATCTTCACTTCATCTACAATTACTTTATTCCAAAGCAATGGCCAAAATTGCACGTCAAATTCAGTTTCACCGGTTTCGAATAAATTCTGCATGGTGTTTTCTGGATTTGTTACTTGAAGTCGAGACCAGCCAACGTGAAGTTCAGTTGGGTTAAACTCCAAATCTTCGATTTCAACCAAGGCTCCATTTGCAATACTTAGTTGTTTTTCCACTTGTTCTTCAACAAACTCATCCGTGATGAAAAAATATCCTGCTCCAAAAATGGCGACTGCAATAACTACGAAAATCAATCCTTTTACTCTCATTGCTTAACCTCTCACCCTGCTAACAGTTTCATAAATGGAGTACAATTTCGACCCCTTAAGTGCTTTTATCACTTTCCATTTTTGCACCCTTTCGTGAATGTGTTTACGATATTGTTTTACAAAAACAATTACCCCGGGGAACATCGGCAAACTCAAAATCACTGCCGAAACAAAACTTCCAATAACTACCGTATTGTAAAACCGAGTCATCGCCCACCATTCATTGTCATACATACTTATCCAAAGCGATTGCCAAGCCTCATTTTCTAACAGCCAAATCCCGAAATTATGAAATGCCGGATCAGCGAGATAGGCAATTCCACTAAAGATAATAAAAGCCAATATTACCATTCCAAAGTTCACTTTTATTACAAGAATTAGCATTACTATGATCAAATTATGAAATGATAGCAGAGGTGTAAGTCCAATGATCATTCCTAAAATAAATCCTCCGGCAATTTGAGCCGGTGACGCTTCTGATGAAAGTGCCTTCAACAGTTTGGCGACATATTTAATAATTAACAGCATGATTCCAATTTCTATTTAAACCCTCGACTAAGTTAAATAATATGCACTTAGTTTCAGTAAAAAGGTATGTTAGTTTGTCTAGTTATCATTAAAATATTGCTAGAAACGAAATCAAACAAACCGCGTTGTAATAAAAGTTCTTACAAAGTTGTTTAATATCTCTAGTGTAGTGAAGTTTACTTTTTTATGAAAATATCTCAAGCAATACCATTTCTATTCCTGCTCCCCCTGTTTTTTTTGGGATGTAAAGATAATTCAGTTTCTCAAAAAATTGCAGCTGATATTGTTGAAGCTTTTCCTTGTGAAGATGGTTTAGCAGACGGCCAATATCCATGCGATAATGTTGGACTATTCGCACATCTGACACCACTGCAATTAGGCGGCACCAGTGTTAATGACATTTGGGGTTGGACTGATCCTACTAATGGAAAAGAATATGCACTTGTTGGTTTGACCGATGGAATTTCATTTGTTGATATCAGTGATCCTAATAATCCGGTAGTTGTTGGAAAGTTGAATGAATCTTCCACTGCTGCCAAGTTAATCGGTTTAGCGGCTGTTGAAGAATTCCCTGCTTGTGTTATTGGGATTGGTGATTCACCGGCTGCAAAAAATGTTGTTCAAGGTTCTGCCTGGCGCGATGTAAAAGTATTCGACAATCACGCCTTTGTTGTAAGTGACGGGCAAATTCATGGGATGCAAGTATTCGATTTAACCAGATTACGGGAATTCGCAGGAACAGCAATGATTTTTCAGGAAGATGCATTCTACGATCAACTTGGAAATGCCCACAATATCGCAATTAATGAAGCAACCGGGTTTGCCTATGCTGTTGGAGTAACAAGTGCTGAGATCTGTGGCGACCCTTCAGGTTCCGGTCTTCATATCATTGATATTAACGATCCTAAAAACCCGACATTTGCCGGTTGTTACATCGATCCGGAAACAGAAATACCCGGAAGTATATCAGTTGGTATAGGGTATATACACGATACGCAGTGTGTAGTTTATGAAGGAGTAGATGAAGAACATTTTGGCAAAGAAGTTTGCTTCAGTTCAGCAGAAGGCGCAGTTGTTATTTCCGATGTTTCGGATAAAGAAAATACATCTACCATTGGATTTAGTAGTGTAACCGGAATGCAATATTCCCATCAAGGTTGGCTTACGGAAGACCAACGATACTTTTTAATGAATGATGAGTTGGATGAAACACGATTAGGAAGAAATACGCGTACTTATGTTTGGGATGTGCGGAATCTTGATGAACCTACTCTTGTTGGTTACTACACACATGAAACCCCAACTATCGACCACAATTTATATGTGAAGAACAACTTTGTGTTTCAAGCAAACTACGCAGCAGGCCTACGAATTTTCCGTATTGGTGATTTAACTAAATCAGAACTTATACCAGTCGCTTTTTTTGATACCCAACCAACTAACAATGCTAAAAACTATGTTGGAGCGTGGAGTAATTACCCATTCTTCAAAAGTGGTGTAACGGTAGTTAGTGATATTAACGATGGGCTGTTTATCCTAAAACCATATTTGTAATTTTGCGCTGATTCTTTCTCAAAATGTGTCAAATAACCGATCTCAGTTAATAGATGCAAAACCGACACTATATTTGAAGTTTATAAAATATAATTAGTTACCGTGCGCACCACCTATAAATTACTAAATGATTAAAAATCACCTTCTTTTTTAAGTTAAACTCACTTTTCCGTAACTTTGCAACTTTTAAAGTTCAGTATGCAAATCACTTTTTCACCAAACAATTTTCATGGATTTATTTGACAAGTTAGAAGAGCGCCCAAGTCCTTTTCGACCTTTCACTTCTGATGATTATGGATATATCACATTTCCGGAACTTGAAGGTCCGCTTGGGCCTGAAATGAAATTTAAAGGCAAAGATGTGGTCGTATGGAGTATCAACGATTATCTGGGTATAGGAAGCAACGAACACATTAGAAAAGTAGATACTGAAGCTACTGCAAAATATTCATTAAGCGCTCCTATGGGTGCCCGTCTAATGACAGGTAACTCAAAAGAACACGAAGCACTGGAAAAAGAACTGGCTGAATTTGTTCACAAACCTGCAGCACAGTTATTAAACTACGGTTATCAAGGTATAATGAGTACCATTCATACTTTAGTAGACCGTAATGATTTTCTTATTTACGACGAGTTAAGTCATGCCTGCATTGTAGATGGAAAACAATTAGCCATGGCTGATAAGTCGGTATTCAAGCACAATGATCTTGAGAGCTTTAAAAAACAACTATTCCGTGCTGCTTCAAAAAAGAAAGATAATTCGTCTATTCTTGTAGTTACAGAAGGTGTTTTCGGCATGACCGGTGATCTAGGTATACTACCTGAAATCATCGAATTAAAGAAAGAAGTTCCGTTCCGTTTATTAGTTGATGATGCTCATGGTTTTGGCACGCTTGGCCATGATGGATCGGGTACCGGTACTCAGCTTGGGTGTCAGGATGGTGTTGATGTTTATTTTGGAACTTTTGCAAAAGCAGGGGCTCTAATTGGGGCATTTGTTGCTTCAGAACCACGAGTAATTGCATTTTTAAAAGCAAATTCTCGTAGCCAAATTTTTGCGAAATCACTCCCATTACCAATTGTTGTAACTGCACGTGAACGTTTAAAAATGATCCGTCAGCACCCGGAGTGGAGAGAAAAATTATGGGATAACACGCTTAAACTTCGTAAAGGACTTCAAAAAATTGGTTATAACGTTCTTCCTTCAGAAAGTCCTG
>Ga0316205_10001921_pt1 | contig 23553 bp, 25 predicted proteins | sample 3monthpyrite_MG_FD_204941 | JGI IMG/M metagenome (GOLD analysis project Ga0316205, IMG submission 204941) | Microbial mat bacterial communities from mineral coupon in-situ incubated in ocean water Damariscotta River, Maine, United States -... | ecosystem: Environmental > Aquatic > Marine >... | reverse complement strand
TATTTAAATATCTCCAAACATTAATGCAGTCAGCAGGAAGTCTAACCCCAGCACTGCAAGTGATCCGTGAACGACAGTACGTGTTGTTGCCTGCCCTAGTCCTTCTGAGGTTGGCACACTGTCGTGGCCTTCAAAAACAGCGATCCAAACAATCACCAAACCAAAAACAATGCTTTTAATCATGCCGTTCATTAAGTCCGTATAAAAATCGACCTTCGCCTGCGCCAGTGACCAGTACACACCTTCGTAAATACCAACGCCGTGTACCGCAACCAGATAACCGCCCAGAACACCTACCGCCATGAAGATGGCTGTTAAGATTGGCAGCGCCATAAAACCGGCCAATATTCTTGGTGCCATGACCCGTTGCATGGGATCAATTGCCATCATTTCCATACCAGACAATTGTTCGGTACTTTTCATTAAACCAATTTCTGCGGTAAGTGCCGAGCCTGCCCGGCCTGCAAATAATAAACCGGTGATGACAGGCGCCAGCTCCCGCATCAAAGACAATACAACCATTTGACTGATTGACTCTTCAGCACCAAAATCAACCAGCACATAATAAGCCTGCAAAGCCAGCACCATACCCACAAACGTACCGGCCACCAGAATAATCACCAGTGTTTGCACACCGGTTGAATAAAGCTGCTTAATGATGAGCGAGGGGCGAATGAAGACACCCGGCATGGTTAAAATAATCTGGTACAGAAAAATAGTCGCCTGACCAAGCCGGGCAAATGTAGCCAGCAGTTTTTGACCAACAAATTGTAATTTATCTAACATGATTTATTCCTGCAGCAAATCTTGCATGAGCGGATCAGCCGTATAATGAAATGGAACCGGACCATCAGGCTGACCAGCAATAAATTGCTTTACCCAGGGGTCACTACTTTTGGTTAATTCATCTGGCGAGCCTTCGGCCACAATTTTGCCACCTGAAATCAGATAGATTTGATCCGATATCGACATGGTTTCGCGCACATCGTGTGACACCACAATACTGGATAAATGCAGTGACTGATTCATGCTGCGAATCAGATTAACTAACACACCCATTGAAATGGGGTCTTGTCCGGTAAAAGGCTCATCGTACATCACCATCACCGGATCCAGAGCAATGGCTCTGGCCATTGCAACCCGTCTGGCCATACCACCGGATAATTCCGATGGCATCAGATCACGCGCGCCACGCAGACCAACCGCATTTAATTTCATTAATACCAGAGAACGAATCATGCTTTCGTCAAGATCCGTATGCTCTCTTATCGGATAAGCAATATTATCAAATACGTTGAGATCAGTGAGCAATGCGCCACTTTGAAATAACATGCCCATACGTTTGCGCAAACGATACAGGTCTTTTCTGCTCAGTTCATGTACGTTATTCCCATCCATGCAGATACTGCCAGAGTCTGGTATCAGCTGACCTCCAATCAGTTTAAGCAAGGTGGTTTTACCGGTTCCGCTAGGGCCCATTATGGCAGTGACGTTGCCGCGAGAAATATCCAGGCTGATGTCATTAAAAATTTTGCGGGAACCACGACTAAAACTCATGTTACGAATTTCAATCAGCGTTTCACTGTCTGATGTTTTAATAGAAATGATGCTATCCCTTTTCGTTATTATTTATGGTTTTATATCCACTGGACCACAGTACCTGATCCAAAGTTCAATCTTCAGTCTTGTTGCTATTACTGTCAATGCCTGCCGAGTGTGAAAACCGGAACCAGGTCTCAATTCAGACAACGCCATCAGGCCAGCAATTCCACCAGTGTAGCCAACTCTTTAACTCTTTCTATTTCGGGTGATTCGTTGGCCACAATAATATATTGGCTTTCAGTCACCGCCAGCAATGCGGTCAGTCGCTTACTCAGGTCTCTGAGGTTTTCAGATGAATCTGAATGCAATAATAACAGGTCGGATGATTTCAACAGTTCACTTTTTTGCAGATCATCAGCAACGCACCCCAGCTGACCTTGCGGCGAACATACGCCAAATTGCTGTACGTTAAATATTTGCGTTACCTCATTAAACCACTGGTGCTGGTCTGGTGATAAATGCGAAAAATTCTGTTCATTTACCAGCACCGCAGCTAACTGCTCGCCCAGACTGTCACAGAATTGCGCGCATTTTTTATAGTCATCAAAATCAGTTAACTGCAAAAAAGGCCACTCTATATAAAAGACAAAATCATCGTCCACATCATCCAGCCATTCTTCATCACCATAGCCTTCTGTACTCCAGTACGATGCAGGCACAGCCACCAGATCAAACTCATTGGAATAATATGACAATTGCCAGTCTGCCGGTAAATCATCCGGGTAAAACACATCTTTTTCCCATTCGGGGTGCTTCCAGCCCCAGGCACCGATCGACAAATTCACAGTTTTCTCACTTTAATACTATTATTAACATTTCAGACGCATGATACTGCGATCGCTCGAGTTTATAAATATTTGATCATTCTGACTTGGATAAGGCCTGAATCTGTGTATGATGGCGCCTTATTCATGTCAGACTACTAAACGAGACTTAATGTTACTAGATATTCTTGCGATTCTCGCTGGCTTCGCACTATTAATATGGAGCGCCGACAAATTTGTTGAAGGCGCCTCAGCCGTGGCACAAAACCTCAAGATATCACCTCTTCTGATCGGCCTCGTCATTGTTGGTTTTGGCACCTCTGCTCCTGAAATGCTGGTGGCAGCATTTGCATCATATGAAGGCAGTCCGGGTCTGGCGATTGGTAACGCACTGGGTTCAAACATCACCAATATTGCTCTGGTACTTGGCGCTACAGCTCTGATCGTTCCTCTTCATGTGCAATCGGGTATTTTGAAAAGAGAAATGCCAATTCTCACGGCTATCATGGGAATCGTATTCGTACTTTTGTTTGATCAAACCTTAAGCTTCATTGATGGACTGATCCTTGCCATTGGCCTGATATTAGTGATGACCTGGCTTTCACGTCAGGCACTGAAAGAAACTGCCGACCCTATGAAAAAAGAATTTGAGCATGAACTGGCTGAAGAACCAATGAGCATGGGTAAAGCCAGCTCAATTCTTATTGTCAGTTTACTGATTTTACTGGGCAGCTCGAGGCTACTGGTTTGGGGCGCCACTAATATTGCGGTCGAGCTTGGTGTTAGCGATCTGATCATTGGTCTGACGATCGTGGCTATTGGTACTAGTTTGCCAGAGCTTGCTGCGACTATAATGAGTGCTTATAAAAACGAACACGATATTGCTCTGGGCAATATTATCGGTTCAAATATATTTAATATGCTTGGTGTACTGGCAATTCCCGCGCTAATGGCTCCCGGCAAGTTACCAGAAGGTGTTTTAGACCGGGATCTGCCATGGACAATTGGCTTAACACTTTTACTCTTTATAATGGCTTATGGATTTAAATCGACGGGTTACCTGTCTCGTTTTAAAGGCGGCATATTTTTACTTTGCTTCATTGCCTATGAAACCGTTTTATACCTGAGTGCGACCGCAGGCTAACAAATAACATTATGGATAAAGAACACTTAAAAACGCTGGGGCTGGCAGTCATCGATACCGAAATTACAGGTATTGAGAACTTACGAAAACAAATTAACGATGGTTTTGCCAAAGCCTGTGAAATCATGATGACCTGCGAAGGTCGCATTGTGGTGACCGGCATGGGCAAATCCGGTCACATCGGCAGCAAAATCGCGGCCACACTGGCAAGCACAGGCAGCCCAGCCTTTTTTGTGCACCCGGGTGAAGCCAGTCATGGCGATCTGGGCATGATCACCAAAAAGGATGTGGTTCTGGCTTTATCAAACTCTGGCGAGACCGGGGAAATTCTGACAATATTACCCATCATCAAACGCCTCGGCGCCCCTTTAATCAGCATTACCGGTAACCCGAATTCAACACTGGCCACCACCGCGAGCGTGAATCTGGACGGTAGTGTTGAAAAAGAAGCCTGCCCGTTAGGATTAGCACCAACCACCAGTACAACTGTGGCACTGGTTCTGGGCGATGCACTGGCGATCGCTTTACTGGAAGCTAAGGGCTTTACAGCCGAAGATTTTGCATTATCTCATCCTGGCGGTAGTCTTGGTCGCCGTCTGTTGTTGCATGTCGCCGATATCATGCACACTAAAAGCGCAATTCCAGCCGTGCATAAAGATGATAGCCTGAAAGACGCGCTGCTTGAAATGTCCAAAAAAGGCTTGGGCATGACAGCCATTATTGAATCAGATCAGAGCGTTATTGGAATTTACACCGATGGTGATCTGCGCCGCACACTGGATAAAGATATTGATATCCATACCGCAAAAATTTGTGATGTAATGACAACTAAGTGCAAAACATTACCAGCCAATATTCTGGCCGCCGAAGCATTAAACACTATGCAGCAATACAGCATTAATGATTTATTAATTGTTGATGACAATAACAAACTCATTGGCGCGCTCAATATGCAGGACATGTTACGCGCAGGCGTCATTTAACCAGACTGGTTATCAACAGGAGCACCCATGCAAGATATTCTGGAAAAAGCATCACGCATCAAACTGGTCATTTTTGATGTTGATGGCGTACTCACTGACGGTAGCTTATTCTTAAGCGATGACGGTCAGGAATACAAAGCATTTAATTCAAAAGATGGCTTTGGTATGCGTTTATTACAGGATGCCGGAATCGACATTGGTATTATCACTGGCCGTGAATCGACACTGGTTAAATTACGGATGGAAGAGCTCGGCATTACTCAGGTTATGCAAGGGCGACGAGAAAAGGGCCCGGCACTCGATGAGTTGATGGAAATAACAGGCTTATCGATTGAACAGATTGCTTATGTAGGTGACGACGTTGTTGATCTGCCAATCATGTGTCGTGTTGGTTTATCCATTGCAGTACAGGATGCCCGCCCGATTGTGAAAAAACACGCACACTGGATTACCGAAAGCCCGGGAGGCCGTGGCGCAGGTCGCGATGTTTGTGAGCTAATTTTAGAAGCACAAGATAAATGGGACGGCATCATCAATAAATACTTGGGTCGTTCCTGAGTTTTTAGGCTGAACCTGTGAAAAACTCCACTCGCTTTGTACTGATCATCATACTCATTGTTCTGAGCATATGGCTGCAAAATCTGCTGGATACCAAGCCTGAACTGATTACCCGCGAAAAAAGCAGGTTTGCCAATTATTTCCTCGAAGATTTTAAACTGACTGCGCACGATAAAACCGGTAAAATAAAATACACTCTGAGCGCAAAACGACTCGATAATTTTGAAGATGAAAAAATGGCCGAAATTAAAAATATTGAAGCCGAGTTTTTCAATGCAGAGTCAAGCCTGACGGTAACGTCTGCAAAAGCGAACCTTTTTCACAAGAGCAACGTCATAGAATTCTATGATGGTGTTAAAATTAACAGGCCCAAACAAAGCAACCGCCCGGCTCTGGCTCTGGAGACGGAAAAAATCACTTTGCTGGGCGATGAAGAAGTTTTACAAACCGATAGCCCTGTTTCGGTTAAAAGTGGAAACACATTATTTGAGAGTCAGGGCATGAAATTTGATAATAAGCTGGGTGAACTGGAATTAAAATCTAACGTTAAAGGTACTTACGTTAAATAATATGCAAACCAAACTGCCATCAATTGTTTATCAGTCTCTGTGTTTACTCACAGGCCTGCTGATTTCATATGAAAGCATGGCGCTTAAAGCCGATGCCGATCAGCCAATGCAGATTGAAGCGGATAAAGTTATTCTGAAAGAAAAACAGGGCATCAGTCGCTACCTTGGTCATGTGACAATTTCTCAGGGCAGTCGAAAAATAATTGGTGACAGCATCACTATTTTTGCCTCAAACGAAAAAGTAGACAAGGTCATTATTGAGGGCAAACCTGCTTCTTTTAGTCAGCTTAATGATGACCAGGAAATAATTGAGGCCAGTAGCCATAAGATGACGTTTCACGCCCAGACTGAAATTATGGTTTTAGAAATAAACGCCATATTGCAGCAAAAAGACAATATATTCAGAAGTGAAAAAATTATTTACAATACAGCTAAAGACATTATGACGGCCGGTGATAAAGATAGTACTGATCCTGAACGGGTTAAGATTACCATCCTTCCTCAAAAAGACAGCAACACGCCACAATGAGTTCATTAACTGCTGAAAACTTGTTTAAAAGCTATAGTCGACGAAAAATCGTTAATGACGTCAGTATTAAAATAAACAGCGGGGAAGTAGTGGGTTTACTAGGCCCGAATGGTGCCGGTAAAACCACCAGTTTCTATATGGTGGTTGGTCTGGTTAATGCGGATCAGGGTAAGGTCATGCTTAATGGCAATGACATCACAGACTTTCCGATGCATCAGCGCGCTGTCATGGGCATTGGTTATTTGCCACAGGAAGCATCTATATTCCGAAAACTGACCGTCAATGAAAACATTATGTCTATTCTTGAAACACGCCCGCTAAATAAAGCAGAGCGCCAGGCAAGACTGGAAGCATTATTGGAAGAGTTTCAGATCGAGCATATTCAGGACAGTCTGGGTATCGCTCTATCAGGCGGTGAGCGCCGCCGGGTTGAAATTGCCCGCGCACTGGCAGCTGAACCAAGCTTTATCCTACTGGATGAACCCTTTGCCGGCGTTGATCCGATATCGGTTCTGGAAATACAAAAAATCATCACCCAATTGACTGAAAAAGGCATTGGTGTGCTGATAACCGATCATAACGTACGAGAAACATTAGGAATTTGTAACCGGGCTTATATTTTGAGTGCCGGACAAGTTATTGCTGAAGGCACGCCGGATCAGGTATTAAACGACAAACAAGTCAAAGATGTTTATCTAGGTCAAAATTTTAGACTATAAATAATGTTATGATCTTGTTTAATGAAAATGTTAATTCAACTGAAAGATTAGAAGCCGATTATTAGATGAAGCAGTCTTTACAATTACGAATCGGCCAGTCACTTACAATGACGCCTCAGCTGCAGCAAGCTATAAAGTTGCTGCAACTATCGACACTTGAGCTACAGGCTGAGATTCAGGAAGCGCTGGAATCCAACCCCATGCTGGAGGTTGACGAAAACAGTCAGGGCGATGGCAGTGGTGAATCACAGTCCACTGAGCTGGACCGTAAAAACACGGAAACCGAACATGAGCGTAAATCACAGGAAAAGGCTGATTCAACAGAACTTAATAATCAGACCGAAAACATCCCCGATGATCTGCCCGTAGACACAGCCTGGGAAGATATTTACGACATTCCTGTCAATACCAGCAGCAGCACTGCTGCCAGCACGGATCAGCGAGATTTCTTTGAAAATCAAAGTCTGGAAGACGATGGCTTAATCAGTCACTTACTCTGGCAGCTGCAATGCACCCCCATGTCAGAGACAGACCGCGCCATTGCTATGATAATTATTGATGCCATTGATGAAGATGGCTACCTGACTGAGAGCAATCAAAATTTACTGGAGAGCCTTCACCAGGAGCCGATCGGGTTTGATGATGTCGACGCCGATGAAATCGGCATTGAAGAAGTGGAAGCCGTTTTACACTTAATCCAGCATTTTGATCCGCCGGGCGTTGCTGCCCATGATTTGCAGGAATGCTTACTGCTGCAACTCGATATCATTGATGATCATTCCGATTTAATCTCGGCTGCGCGCAACCTGATAGAAAATCATCTGGCCCTTCTCGGTGTGCATGATTACGCCAAATTAAAAAGGCAAACACGGCTCAATGAAGAAGAACTGCAGGCCGTGATCTCACTAATTCAGTCACTTAACCCTAAACCTGGGGCAAGTCTGTCTGCTAATAAAGCTGAATATATTGTACCGGATGTTTTTGTTAAAAAAATTAAAGGTCGCTGGACAGTTGAACTGAATAATGAAACCACTCCAAAGTTACGTATTAATCCGCTCTATGCCAGCTTTATAAAAAACCGTGACCGCAGTGATGACAACACTTATCTGAAAAACAATTTACAGGAAGCTCGCTGGTTTTTAAAAAGCCTGATGAGCCGGAACGAAACCTTAATGCGAGTTGCTACCGCCATTGTCGAAAAACAACGCACGTTCTTTGATTACGGTGAAGAAGGCATGAAGCCACTGGTATTAAGAGAAATCGCTGAACAGCTTGAACTACATGAGTCCACCATATCGAGAGTGACCACTCAAAAGTTCATGCACACACCGAATGGTATTTTTGAATTTAAATATTTCTTTTCCAGTCATGTTGGCACAGCGGATGGTGGCGAATGCTCAGCCACTGCAATTCGTGCCATGATTAAAAAGATGATTGAGAATGAAAGCCCGACTAAACCTTTAAGTGACAACAAACTGGCCACATTATTGGTTGAGAAAGGCATTAACGTGGCGAGAAGAACTGTGGCAAAATATCGTGAAGCCATGGTTATTCCACCATCTAATGAGCGTAAACGCCTTGCATAAGGCAAAATTGAGGAGTCTCCTATGCAAATAAATCTGACAGGACATCATATTGATCTGACTGATTCAATGAAAGCATATGTTAATGAAAAAATGTCAAAGTTAGAGCGACACTTTGATCAGGTTACGGATACTCACGTTATCCTCACTGTAGAGAAACAGGGCCACAAGGCTGAAGCCACAGTTCACATGAGCGGTAATAATGTTTTTGCCGATTGCATTGACGATGATATGTATGCAGCAATCGATGGTCTGGTCGACAAACTCGACAGACAGGTTAAAAAGCATAAAGAAAAGCTGAAAAACCACTTGCATCATAAGCAACAGCAACCACCAGAACAGGTAGCAGAATAAAACAATGGATCTCACCCGACTCATTTCTACAGACCGTATTCTATGCAATCCACCGATCCGCAGTAAAAAGCGGGCACTGGAACAACTGAGCGAATTACTGGCCAACGCCTGTGATCAGTCATCGAGCGATATTTTCGACAAACTGATCGAAAGAGAACGACTCGGTTCGACCGGCCTCGGACAAGGCATTGCATTGCCACATGGTCGCCTGGGTGCGGGTGAAGATATCCTTGCCGCCTTTATTAAATTACCGGAAGCCATCCCTTTTGAAAGCGCGGATGGCCAGCCGGTCGATTTACTTTTTGCCTTACTTGTACCAGAAGCAAAGAATAATGATCATCTACAAACGCTGGCCGCCATCGCCAAGTTTTTTCAGAACGAACAAAATCAGATACTGATTCGTGATGCCAACACGGCTGACGAAATCTATTTAGCACTGGAAAACAATTTCATTAATCAGCAAGCTTCCTGAACCACACCAATTAAAAAATATCACCAAACAAGGCTATTTTCTTAACGGTATATTCGTTATGCTTCGTCTATGCCTGATCTATATACGCAACAGGAAATATTCAATCAACTGAGTCAGCTGATTGACATCACATGGATCGCCGGTAAACAAAATGCCGGGCGACGATTCAGACGTTCATTGTCATGGAGCGACCGCTCTACGCTGGTTGGCCACCTCAATCTGATGCACAGAAACCGTATTCAGGTACTGGGAAAATACGAATGCCATTACCTGCGCCGGTTAAGCGACATCGAACGACTCGAAGTGCTGGACAACATTTTCAACTGGCGCACGGGTGGCGTTGTCATCAGTGATGACATCGAAGTATCCAAAGAGTTTATCGCCCGCGCCAATGAAAAGAGTATCCCGCTTTTCATCAGTCCTCTCTCAAGCAATGACCTGATCAGCGCCATCCGTTATTACATGGCCAATATGCTGGCCGACAAAATCACCCTGCACGGTGTATTCATGGAAGTGATGGGAACCGGCGTGCTCATTACCGGTGAAAGTGGTATAGGTAAAAGCGAATTAGCGCTGGAATTAATCAGCCGAAAACACCGTTTGATAGCTGATGATGCACCCGAGTTCACACGTATCGCTCCTGAATTATTACTCGGCTCATGCCCGCCTATGCTCAGTGACTTTTTAGAAGTTCGGGGACTTGGCGTGCTTAATATCCGGGAGATGTATGGGGATAATGCACTTAAAACCAGCAAATACCTGCGATTGATTATTCACCTGAAACGCATGGATATTAAAGACAGGCAACAGATTGACCGGCTTTATGGTACCCGTGACACACGAAATATTCTTGAAGTCGATATTCCGGAATTTATTTTACCGGTTGCCACCGGAAGAAACCTTGCCGTTATGGTTGAAGCCGCTGTACAAAACCAGATTCTGCTAAAGAATGGCCATGATGCCAGTGAAGAATTCATTCAACGACAAAAAGATTACATCGATTCAAATGCCAAACAGTAAACAAACATTACGTCTTATTATTGTCAGTGGTTTATCCGGCTCAGGTAAATCAGTTGCATTACACACACTGGAAGATGAAGGCTTTTATTGCGTCGATAATTTACCACTAAGTCTTCTACCTGAATTCACTCAACGCATGCTGGATCAGCAAATCAATATTTATCACTCCATTGCTGTTGGTATTGATGCGCGAAGTGGCCCCAGAGACCTGCAAAACTTTGAAAACATCATTGCCGAAGTCAGAAAGTTTTCGATTAAAATTGAGATAGTTTTTCTCAAAGCTGAACTAAACACACTGTTCAAGCGTTTTAGCGAAACCCGCCGAAAACATCCGTTAACCAATCGTGGTATCCCTCTATTTGAAGCCATTGAAATAGAAAATACGCTATTGTCTCCGGTTGCACACGAAGCGGATCTGACTCTTGATACAACCCATTCAAACATCCATCAGTTCCGTTCAATTATCAAAGAACGCATCCTGCATCAAAAGGAAAACTCCGGATTATCATTGCTGTTTCAGTCTTTTGGCTTTAAACATGGCAGCCCGACCGATTCAGATTTTGTCTTTGATGTTCGTTGCCTGCCAAACCCACACTGGGAGCCGGAACTACGACCATTAACGGGTCAGGATCAGGGCGTTATTGAATTTCTGCAATCCTATGAAGTTGTCGATAATATGTTTAATCAGATTGCTCAGTTTATAGAAAACTGGATCCCGGAATTTGAAGCACAAAATCGTTATTATCTAACTGTGTCTATTGGCTGCACCGGCGGACAGCACCGCTCTGTTTATCTGGCAGAAACCTTACAAACTTACTTCAAAGATAAACTTGAAAACGTATCCCTACGTCATCGAGAAATGGAATAACAGGACGACTCGCTATGAAAGTAGGTTTATTACTCGTCAGCCACCCCGGCATTGCACCTGCTCTGTTAACCAATGCTTTCCGAATTCTCGGCTCCAACCCGATCAAAACCAGTGTTCTTGAAGTACCGATGGACACTGATCTTGATAATTTATCAGCAGAAGCTGAAAAGATTATTATCGATCTGGATCAGGGTGACGGCGTTCTGATTCTTGCTGACCTGTATGGCAGCAGCCCTTGTAATCTGGCCTATCGTTTTAAAAACAAACAACATGTGCGCATAGTTTCAGGATTGAACCTTTCAATGCTGATTCGTACCATGAATTATTATCAGGAAGATCTGGAGTCACTGGCTGAAAAAGCAGCCACGGGTGCGACTGAAGGCATTCGGGTAGATAATCTCAGCTAAGGCCGGATTTCAAACAAGACATAAACAGTAGAGATAACAAAAAAATGCTGGAAAGAGAAATTACCATAATAAATAAACTGGGCTTACACGCCCGCGCTGCAGCCAAATTTGTCAATGTAGCCTCAAAGTATGCAAGCCTTATCGAGATTGAAAAAGATGGCCAGCGGGTTAATGGTAAAAGCATTATGGGCGTGATGATGCTGGCAGCCAGTCAGGGCACTACCATCAAACTGCTGGCTGATGGCGATGATGCCAATGAAAGCCTTGATGATATTGAGCAATTAATCAATAACCGCTTCGATGAAGACGAATAAGAACTAACCCTTACCTCAATAATAATAACTACCTAATATTCAGATATATTGAATGAGCTTTGACCTCGCATAATTGTCAGGCATAATCGAATATTCGACTTCTTATTAACGGATCTTATATGAGCATAATGCTTAACGGTATCGGCGTTTCACGCGGCATAGGCATCGGTAATGCCTATGTGTTGTACCGTGAGCAACCTGAAGTTCAGGAATATTTAATTGCTGACGAAGATGTTCTCTCTGAGATTCAGCGTTATAAACGCGCCAAAGATTCCGCATTAAAAGAACTCAGCGCCATCAAACAACGGATTGATCAGGATACGCCTGATGAAATCATTTCTTTTATAGACACCCACTTACTGATGATTGATGACCCTGTGTTAAACGCCGGTGTTATTAATCACATTAAACGCCTTCGAAATGCCGAATGGGCACTACAAATTCAGTGCGAAAGACTGGTATCTGTCTTTGATAACATGCACGATGACTACCTGAAAACACGTCGAGATGACATCAATCACGTGGTCAGAAGCATTCAGCTATGCCTGGGCGATGAGAATCCGCAACATCAACTTGGCGACTCTTTAAAAGGCCGAATTATCGTTGCTGATGATCTGACTCCGGCCGACACCCTGCTGATGAAACATCAGAAAATCGCCGGCTTTATTACCGAATATGGTGGCCCGCTCTCTCATACCGCCATCCTTGCCAGAAGCTTGAGCATTCCTGCTCTGGTCGGTGTACATAAAGCCCGCCAGCTGATCAATGCCAATGAGCAAATTCTGTTAGACGGCCAGCGCGGAATGCTGATCGTTAATCCCGATACCAAGTCACTGAAACATTTTCGGGCACTGAAACGCAAAGAACAACAGAGAAAAGACGATCTTAAACAACTAGCCAACCGGCCATCGATCACCAGAGATGATCAGCAGATTACCTTACACGGTAATATCGACCGCCCTGAAGATGTAAAGTCGCTGCGGAAAGTTGATAAAACAGGTGTTGGCTTATATCGCACAGAAATGATGTTTATCAGCGCCTCTGCTGCACCTGATGAAGAACAGCAGTTTGTCGAATACCGACGGGCCGTTAAAGCCCTTAAAGGCAATCCTTTGACCATCAGAACGCTTGATCTGGGCGCTGACAAAGAAATGAAAGACACCCAGCAACATGGTCCTTTAGTGCATAACCCGGCAATGGGTTTGCGAGCTATCAGGCGTTGTCTAAAGCATCCCGAAATGTTCATGATGCAGCTTAAAGCCATATTACGGGCTTCAGCCTATGGCACGGTTCGCTTAATGATCCCGATGCTGACAAACCATGCAGAGATTGATCAGATCTTTCTTCTGATAAAACAGGCCAAGTCTGAACTGGATCATAAAAAACAAGCCTATGACGAGGACATTGCCATTGGCGCTATGATTGAAGTGCCAGCAGCGGCACTGGCAGCAGATACCTTTGCAGAAAGACTCGACTTTCTCTCTATCGGTACAAACGATTTAATCCAGTACACACTGGCACTGGACAGAATTGATGATGAAGTCAGCTACCTCTATGACCCGCTACACCCATCGGTATTGCGCCTGATTGATATGACCATTGCTGCTGGCAGAAATGCCGGCATTCCGGTATCCATGTGCGGAGAAATGGCCAGCGACCCAATGTATACCAAATTATTATTAGGTTTAGGCCTGAGATACTTCAGTGTGCCTGCCTCAGCCTTGCTTGAGATTAAATCCATTATCAATAATGCCAACGCATCACAGCTAGAACACAGCACCCGACAAATATTAAAATTGCACCGACATTCAGACATACAAAAAGCCATCGACAAACTCAATATTGACGAGCAGGACTCCCTTATTCAGCTACATGCCTGAATCACACCTGTCTCACCTAAAATAATTTACTTTTTCACAACCTTCGTAAGTCAAAATCAGCTAAACTATTTACATCAAGTTTAAGTTTATTACGTAACGTATTAATAATATTACATTTCACTATGCCTGAAACATCGACTCAACAAGCCTACAAAGATTTACTGCATTCGATTGAAAGCGGTAGTCTTCGTTATGCTCAGGCTATGCTAAATAGCCTGAAAGCCGGTGAAATTGCGCATTTGATCGAGTCTTTACCTCCTGAAAAAGGCAAGCTTCTTTATGGCCTGGTTGATCCTGAGCTTCAGGGTGAAGTGCTGGTAGAAGTGGGTGACGAGGTTCAGGACCGTCTGATCAGCGACATGAAACCTGAAGACCTGGCTGCCGTTACTGATAACCTTGATACCGATGATCTCGCCGATTTTTTGCAATCACTTCCCAGTCAGCTCACTGATCAGGTTTTAAATTCTTTAGATAAACAACAGCGTAAACGCCTTGAAGCGGTACTCTCTTACCCAGAAGACAGTGCTGGCGGCTTAATGAATACCGATACGATTACCATCCGTGCACAGGTAACGCTGGACGTGGTATTACGATATCTAAGACGCCGCGGAGCATTACCCTCTCAAACCGATAGTCTGATTGTGGTTGATGGACATGACAATTATCTTGGCACATTAACACTAAGCACCCTGTTAACCAGCTCTCCGGATGTCAGTGTTTATGAGGTATTGAGCAAACAGTCTGAAGCCATACCCGCAAATACACCAGCCAGTGCTGTTGCAAAAATGTTTGAAACTCAGGACCTTATCAGTGCACCTGTAGTCAATGAAGACAATAAATTACTGGGCCGAATTACTATTGATGATGTGGTTGATGTAATTCGAGACGAAGCAGAGCACTCAGTCATGGGTATGGCCGGTTTAAATGAAGAAACTGATTTGTTTGCAAAAGCAGTGCCCAGTGCTAAAAGACGAGCCATCTGGCTAGGTATTAACCTGCTTACCGCATTTATGGCCTCATGGGTTGTTGAACAGTTTGAAACCACCATCGCACAAATAGTGACCGTTGCCGTGCTCATGAATATTGTTGCCAGCATGGGCGGCATTGCCGGCACACAAACTCTGACGCTAATGATACGCGGTATGGCGCTTGAACAGGTCACACAACACAATATCCGCTATCTGTTTACCAAAGAAATTTTGGTTGGATTAATTAACGGCATACTCTGGGCATTTATTGTCGCACTTATCGCGGCCCTGTGGTTTAACAATTTGCAGATGGGTTACGTGATTGCCGCCGCCATAACCATTAATCTGTTCTTCGCTGCTTTTTCTGGCGTTGCAATCCCGCTGATATTACGGCGATTAAAGATTGATCCCGCGATAGCTGGCTCAGTTATTCTCACCACAGTGACGGATATTGTCGGTCTGCTTACTTTCCTCGGTCTGGCATCCATTTTTCTTTTGTAAACTCGATGAGGTTTTACAACTAACAGATTATCTTAAAAAACTAATCGACAGAATCGTGCTCTGCAATCAGCCATTCCAGTGCCATTTCTCGGCCTGTAAACATTTCAATATTCCAGGGGTTTTCCCTTGGAAACCGAATTAATGAATCGGTAGATGCTCTTGAAATCTCATTATATACAACCACCGCAATGGCTTTTATCTGCTCTAGATTAGCTATATTTTTCTGTGCTGAAAAATCATAGGTATAAGCATGCAATTTATTAATAAGCAATGAAAATGGAGCCGACAAATGCTGAGTCAGAAAAGCATGATACTCATCAACCATATACTGCGTAATCTCAATACCATCGTGAACAATAACCTCTGCGATATCAGACCGCAGAATAACAATGTTCGCAAAATCCAGTTTATGCAATTCCATTTCTCGCTCAGTGCTTATTTAGTTAGTTGCAGGCAAATCTGAAAATAATATTCTAACTTGCAGCTCATGAAGTCAAACACCTTTTTATAATCAGTAAAATATTATGACGACTTCAATATTTTGCGGGACATATACAGGACAAATATATAATCTGCAGGCATCGAATCACATATCTTATCGAAAATAAGAATTCCAATAATCTTTTCCGGCTTATTGAATAAAATACACTTATATAATTTCACTTTTAAAAAAGCGAAATTTAAAGCAAAAAAAAGCGCGGAATATCGCGCTTTTTTATTTACAACCCGTGCTTACTAAATTACTTTTTATTAGCCGCAATTCTTAAACGCAACGCATTCAGCTTAATAAAGCCTTCTGCATCTTTCTGATTGTATGCACCTTCGTCATCTTCAAAGGTAGCAATTGATTCATCAAACAGTGAATCTGTTTCTGACTTACGGCCAACAACAGTCACATTGCCTTTATACAGTTTTACTCTGACCACACCATTAACCGTTACCTGTGAAGCATCAATCATTTTCTGCATCATTTCACGCTCTGGTGACCACCAGTAACCGTTATAAACCAGTTCAGCATACTTTGGCATCATAGAGTCTTTAAGATGCGCTACTTCGCGATCCAGTGTTAATGACTCCATTGCACGGTGCGCTTTTAACATCACAGTACCGGCCGGTGTTTCATAACAGCCACGTGATTTCATGCCAACGTAACGATTCTCAACGATATCATCGCGACCGATACCGTTTTCACCAGCCACTTTATTTAAAAACTCCATGATTTGAGCCGCTGTCATTTCTTCGCCATTAATGGCAATGATGTCACCTTTCAGGTATTCCAGCTCAAGGTAAGTCGGGGTATCAGGTGCTTTTTCTGGTGATACTGTCCAGCGCCACATGTCTTCTTCAGGCTCAGCCCATGGATCTTCCAGAATGCCGCCTTCGTATGAAATATGCAGAGAGTTTGCATCCATTGAGTAAGGCGATTTCTTGCCGCGCTTTTGTTCAACCGGAATATTGTGCTCTTCACAATAAGCCATCAGCTTTTCACGAGAGTTCAGATCCCATTCACGCCACGGTGCGATCACTTCAATGCCCGGTGCCAGTGCATAAGCACCCAGTTCAAAACGCACCTGATCATTTCCTTTACCGGTTGCACCATGAGAAATGGCATAAGCACCTGTCTCTTTTGCAATCTCAACCAGACGCTTGGCAATCAGTGGACGCGCAATCGATGTACCCAGCAGGTATTCACCTTCATAAACGGTATTAGCACGAAACATAGGGAAGACATAATCACGCGCGTATTCTTCGCGCAGGTCTTCAATATAGATCTCTTTAACACCCATGGCTTCTGCTTTAGCACGAGCCGGTTCAACTTCTTCACCCTGACCAATATCAGCAGTAAATGTTACCACCTCGCAATCGTAGGTTTCTTCCAGCCATTTTAAAATAACTGAGGTATCCAGACCGCCTGAATAGGCAAGTACGACTTTCTTTTTAGACATAGATGTTTCCCGGGAAATATCGACTGATTCAATGGCGGGAATTATACAGAACTACGCCCGTAGTACATAGCGCCTTTGCGAGAATTCAACCCACGGAATAATGAATGGCGTTTATCGAATCACCTGAACCTGAACCCGGCGATTAAATTTTCTGCCAGTAATACTGGCATTACTGACATGAGGTTTTTTCTCGCCCCGAGCCAATATTTTTAATTTTTTCTTAGGAATACCCTTTGAAATCAAGTATTTACTAACAGCTCTGGCGCGTCGATTTGATAGTAACTGATTCAGATATTTAAAGCCGATACTGTCAGTATGACCCGTTATTTTCAGTCGTTTAACAGTACGATCATTTTTCACATACATCGCAACCCTGTCGAGTAACTGTTTTGCATCTCTTTTTAGACGGGCACTGCCAGAATCAAATAACATCGAAGTATTTTTTACATCGTCATAACCATAAGGCAGCAGCTTTGCCTGACAGGACATAAACTCCGGCCAATAATCCCTGAAATGTACCGTTGATACAGCCACTGCGACATCTTCCGAACTATCGGCCCAGTCTCTGAAATGCAGGCTCGGCTGCATCCCCTGATCCAGCTCATAGATCATGCGCAATGCAACATCTCGGGTAAAATATATGGGGGTTTTGCCTTTGATCAATGGTGAGCGCGAAAGCTCGCGGGGCACAATATTGGGCTTCCAGAAAGGCGGACTGGAGTAAAGCAAGGCCACTGAATCTTTAACCGGTGGCTGATCAACCTTAATCACAAAGGACAACTCTCCACCTGAAGAATGCGCAAAGACCGCACGCCCGAAGTTTGGAATATCCTGCCTGAGTTCGCACTGGACTCTGGACGCTGTCACCGACCACGACACCGAATCCAGATTGGCTTCATAATGCTGAAGCGCACTCAAATCACTTGCAAGCCCGGATAAGAGCAGCAAGAGCGGTAACTGTTTTTTTAGCAGACTCGTTGTAAGAGATAGTTCCATATGACCGTTAGCGGCCAATAAAACCATTTCTTTAACTATTATTTAGTATGCACCGCAGCACTGATCAGCTGTAACTCACCATTATCATTCACCAGATGAAAACCGACCTGTTGGGCAGCCACAACCGTATTTTCAATATCGTATAAATTCAGAATAACATTTACATAAATACTTCTTTCCGTTCTCTGAAAGATATCGATACTCTCACTTTTAAGATACTTGCCATTAACAGTTGCGAATTTATCAGCCGTACTTTTTAAATATTCCTGCAGATCATCCTGATTAGCAACAACTTTAATGGTTTCTTTTTCAATATAGGTTACCGGAAGATGAACAATTTGAGCCAATGATTTAGCATCTGCGGTATTCATCGCATCCATGTATTTTTTCAGCCAGTCATTAACATTCTGATTGGCATTGAATACTTTCTTCTGCTCTTGTTGTTGTTCAGATGACATAAACTTTGTTAGCTCTTTATTAAAAGCAATCATATTGTTTCGCTGAACAGAACAATTGGCCAGTGAACGCCCACAATGATTATCGATCACAATTTTATATGAGCCGTCTTGCTGTTTAATTTTCGTAATTTCGATATCCATCTCTTCTGAACCTAACTCTCGTTCTTCAGATCGAATCAGGGTATCAGAATACACTTCAATGCCTTGCGGGCTAAAACGAGCAACCCATTCGCCTGCCGCATTCCACATCTCTTTACACATTTTTTCAGTATTACAAACAGGAGAGGACTGCAAAAAAACCACGTCGTTTTTAATTGCATTTTTATTACCCAGGCATCCTTGCAAAAAAACGCTCACTAAAGAAATTAAAATTAAAGATTTTGATACGCTCATATTTATCTCGTTATTCTGTTTTTATATAAACAACCGGTTACTGTTTAAAAATTTCCGTAACCGTACTCACCTGTCCATGCACCCTTTTTAAAATCCAGCTTGAGCCATTTTGGTACAAAACAATCCTTTCGTTTCATTTCAAAATCACTTTTCTCAGGCTCATCACCGGCTTCTTTGATCATGCAACTATTGGTCACTACCGGATGAAAGCTAACACTCAATTTATCACCGGCTGAAACACTATCAGTCTGTCGCTGCTCATCATGAAACAACACCTGTTTTCTGATCAGACAACTAAAGTAAAGCTCCATTTCTACAAACAATGTTAGCTCCCTTTTTGACAATGCTTTTTCAGCAGCACGGGTCAGGCTGATCTCAACTGAACGATTCTGGATTTTAATTGCGGTCATTACCCCCCCCCCTAAACTTCTGCTGCCATCATAACTCAGACCATACTTTTTTCCACTTGTTTCATTCTACATATCAAATCAAGGGCAAAAAAAAGACCGCTAAATGCGGTCTTTTTTATATCCAGAAAATTCAGCTCTACTTTTTCTTTGGCATATAGATATCAGTACAGGTACCTTCTGCCACTTCTGCTGCAAAATTAATGGTTTCTGAAAGCGTCGGATGTGGATGAACCGTTAATGCCATATCTTCAACATCAGCTCCCATTTCAAGGGCCAGCGTTGCTTCAGCGATTAACTCACCAGCATTGGGACCGACAATACCGGCACCAATAATACGATGATCTTCATCCAGCAAAACTTTTGTCATGCCATCATCACGACCAATTGACAATGAACGACCACTGGCTGCCCACGGGAAAGCACCTTTGCTGTATGCAATGCCTTCTTCTTTACACTGATCTTCTGTTTTACCCATCCAGGAGACTTCCGGATCGGTATAACAAACAGATGGAATGGTGCGAGCATCAAAGAATGATTTCATACCAGAAATAACTTCTGCAGCCACTTTTGCTTCGTGTGTTGCTTTGTGTGCCAGCATCGGCTGACCAACAATATCACCAATCGCAAAGATGTGACCGACATTGGTACGCTGCTGTTTATCAACACTAATGAAACCACGAGCATCAACTTCAACGCCTGCCTTATCAGCATCAATTAGTAAACCGTTTGGACTGCGACCGATGGCTACCAATACTTTATCAAAGGTATCAGTATCGGGCGCTTTTTTGCCATCAAACGTACAAAGCATGCCGTCATCAGTCGACTCAATAGCGGTTACCATTGTATCCAGAAAAATATTTTTATAACGCTTCTTAACACGGCGCTCTAAAGGACGAACGATGTCACGATCAGCGCCCGGAATTAAACCAGAACCCAATTCGACAACAGTAATTTCAGAACCCAGCGCATCGTAGACCATCGCCATTTCAAGACCGATGATACCACCACCAACCACCAGTAAACGTTTTGGCACATCTGACAATGCCAGCGCACCTGTTGAATCCATAACACGAGGATCATCCCAGGGAATGAACGGCAGTTTAGTGACACGAGAGCCGGCAGCAATAATTGCATTATCGAAACCAACCACTGTTTTCTGACCGTCTTTTTCAACTTCGATCGTATTGGCAGATGTAAATTTGCCATAGCCATGGACGATTTCAACTTTACGTTGTTTCGCCAGACCTTTTAAACCACCAGTCAACTTACCAATGACATCTTCTTTATTTTTTCGGATGCCATCAATATCAATTTCAGGTTTACCAAACGTCACGCCATGCTTTGCAAACTCTTCCGCTTCATTAATGATGTGCGCGGTATGCAATAATGCTTTTGAAGGAATACAACCCACATTCAGACAAACACCACCAATGCTGTCATATTTTTCAATCAGAATAACATTTAAACCTAAATCAGCCGCGCGGAATGCTGCGGTGTATCCGCCAGGGCCTGAACCCAATACAACCACCTGAGCAGACTTATCAACATCGCCACTAAAGCTGGCGGCAGCCGGAGCTGCTTTAGCTTCTTTTGCTGGTTTTTCTTCTGCAACTGTTTCTGTCTTTGGTGTATCAGCCACTTCAGCAGCAGGCGCCTCAGCCCCTGCTTCCATTTTGATCATTAACGAGCCTTCGCTAACGCTGTCGCCTACGGCCACACAAATTTCTTTAACAATACCCGCTTGTGGTGCAGGAATTTCCATGGAAGCTTTGTCAGACTCAACCGTAATGATTGAATCTTCTTCTGCTAATGTATCGCCAACACTGACCAGTATTTCAATAATTTCTACTGAATCAAAATCACCAATGTCAGGTACATGTATATCGATAATATTACTCATGATTTTTCCCCGACTACAGTAATAAGCGACGTGTATCAGATAACACACGGTTCAGGAATGAAGTGAAACGCGCACCGTCCGCACCATCAATTACTCGATGATCGTAAGACAAAGACAATGGTAAAACTAAACGTGGCTCAAACTCTGTGCCATTCCATACCGGTTGCATTTTTGAACGCGATGCACCCAGAATGGCTACTTCTGGTGCATTAACAATTGGCGTGAATTTCGTGCCACCGATACCGCCCAAACTGGAAATAGTGAAACAACCACCCTGCATATCAGATGGCTTTAATTTTTTTTCACGGGCTTTAACACTGATTTCACCCAGCTCTTTTGCCAGTTCAACCAGTGATTTTCTGTCCACATCATTGACAACCGGGACTACTAATCCATCCGGTGTTGCCACCGCAATACCAATATTGTAATAATTTTTCAGAATTAAATTTTCACCACTGGCATCTAACGAGCTGTTAAAACGAGGGTATGCTTTTAAAGCTGAAACAACCGCTTTCATTAAAAATACCAGCATGGTGATTTTAACGCCGGCATCTTTATATTCTGCAACCATTGATTTACGAAATGCTTCCAGATCAGTAATATCCGCTTCATCAAATTGAGTGACGTGTGGAATGGTGACCCAGTTCCGGTGCAAAAATTCTCCCGTGAGTTTATTAATTTTAGTCAGTGGCTGTGTTTCAATTTCACCCCACTTACTGAAATCAATTTCCGGCATAGGTGCAACACCCAAACCACCTGTAGTAGCACCACCTTGAGACATAACTTTCTTCACAAAGCCTTTTACATCTTCTTTAGTGATACGCGCTTTGCGACCAGTGCCTTCAACCGAACCTAAATCAACACCTAACTCACGGGCAAATTTTCGAATTGCCGGACTGGCGTAGGCTTTTGAAAAACTCACTTCGTCAATGTTAGCTGTTGGTGAAGCTTTAGGTGCTGCTGGTACAGGCACTGCTTTGGGAGCAGGAGATGGCGCTTTTACTTCCTCAATAACAGGAGCAGGCTCAGCTGCTTTAGGCTCTTCAACCGCTGTAGCCGGAACATCACCAGATGGTTCAATCACCATCATCAAGCTACCTTCTGCAACGTTATCGCCAACGCTAACTTTAAGCTCTTTAATCACACCCGCTTCCGGTGCCGGAATTTCCATGGATGCTTTATCTGACTCAACTGTAATAATTGAATCTTCAGCGGCGACCGTGTCGCCCACAGCAACCAGCACCTCAATGACTTCAACGGAATCAAAGTCACCAATATCTGGAATTAAAATTTCTTTACTCATCATATCTCTCCTGCCCTTAACTCAACAGTTATGCGTGCAGTGGGTTAATTTTTTCTGCGTCAATACCGTATTTTTCAATTGCTTCAGCCACTTTGCCTGCCGGTAACTGACCTTCATCCGCCAGCGCTTTAAGGGCTGCGATCGCAACGTAATAACGGTTAACTTCAAAATGTTTACGCAATTGTGAACGGGTATCACTGCGACCAAAACCATCTGTTCCCAGCACTGTATAACTAGCCGGTACCCAGGTACGAATCTGGTCAGCATAACTGCGGATATAATCTGTTGCACAAATGACAGGGCCACGACGACCTTTCAGGCATTGTTCAACATAATTTGGTTTTGCATCTTCTAACGGGTGCAAACGATTCCAGCGATCCGCATCCTGAGCCTGACGCGCTAACTCGTTCATGCTGGTTGCACTCCAGATATCAGCATCGACACCCCAGTCCTGTTCTAATAATTCTGCGGCACCAATCACTTCACGAAGAATAGTACCTGAACCCATTAACTGAACTTTTTTCTTTTTCTTGCCGCCGGCTTTAAACAAGTACAGACCTTTAATGATGCCTTCCTCGGCACCCGCAGGCATGGCAGGATGTGTGTAGTTTTCATTCATTGTTGTAACGTAATAGAAAACATTTTCCTGATCGGCATACATTCGACGTAAACCGTCCTGAATGATAACAGCCAGCTCATAGTTAAAGGTTGGATCGTATGCCACACAGTTTGGAATGGTGCCAGCCATAATCAAACCATGACCATCCTGATGCTGTAAGCCTTCACCAGCCAGCGTCGTGCGACCTGCAGTTGCGCCGATTAAGAAACCGCGAGCCTGCATGTCACCAGCAGCCCATGCCAGATCGCCAATACGCTGGAAACCAAACATAGAATAATAAATATAGAACGGTA
>Ga0316205_10001920_pt1 | contig 23565 bp, 25 predicted proteins | sample 3monthpyrite_MG_FD_204941 | JGI IMG/M metagenome (GOLD analysis project Ga0316205, IMG submission 204941) | Microbial mat bacterial communities from mineral coupon in-situ incubated in ocean water Damariscotta River, Maine, United States -... | ecosystem: Environmental > Aquatic > Marine >... | reverse complement strand
CGCGCCGCGCGCAAGCGAATCGGTCGTTCCTGCCGAAGGCGCTGATCTTGCTATTGATACAACGGTTAACGAGATTTTGGATGTGTCAAGCGCGACCGAGCGGGTGATCGAATCGGCAAGCGCCGTATCGACAGCAGAACCAACCGCGCCAGAAACAATGCCCGCGCCAGCGCAAGGAGAGGAAGGATCTGATCCGGCTTTGCCGGAAGAGGCGATGGCGAACGCCGATGATACGCCGATGGACGTCGATCCGGAGCCGCTAATTTCCGCCTCGGCAGAGGTGGAAGAAATGAGCGCTGCGCTCGTTGAAACGGCACCTATGCCGCCGAAACCTGCCACGCCGGAAGAAGCCATATTGATCGAGGAAGCAGCGCCGCCTGAACCGGAACCGGAAGCAGAACCAGCGCCGCTCCTCCCTGCGCCGGATGTGGCCGATGCTATGGCCAGCCCGCGCTTACCAGAGGTGCCGATTGATAGTGCCGGAAGCGTGGCAGCGGAGGCCACACCGCTTTATGGTGATTCAAGCCCGCCACTTACGCTTGCGCAAGTATTGCTGCCCGGAGCAGCGCCAAAGCCGGGGCAGATTGCGCCCAGCTTTGATCTGGTGCGGGTGGCGCCCGATGGCAGTGCTGTAATTGCCGGACGGGCAGAGCCGGGGGCCAATGTGCAAGTTTTCTCGGGCAATGTCCCGATCGCCGAGGCTAAGGCTAGTGCGCGCGGTGAATTTGTAGTTTTCCTTGATCCGCCGACCGAAGAAACCTTGGATACGCGTATTCCGGTCGCTCCGGAAGGGGCGGAACTGGTGGTGTCTCAGGATGACATTGTGATCCTCCCCGCGCTGGAAAACAGCCCCGAGGCCAGCCCGATTGTGCTGCGCCGAACCCCTGATGCGGTGCAGATCGTGCAGCCATCGGGGCCTGCCATTCCCAGCAATGTCAGCCTTGATCTGGTGAGCTATGCCGATAGCGGTGCCGTGCTGCTGGCTGGCCGCGGGCGGCCCGGAAATACGGCGCGCATATATGCCAACGGAGATCTGGCCGGCGAGGTGCTGATCGCATCTGGCGGGAACTGGGAGCTTGAAATCGCCGATATTGCGCAGGGGCGCTATGTGCTGCGGGTCGATGAAATAACCGAAGAAGGGGATGTGGCCAGCCGCACCGAGAGCCCTTTCCAGCGCGATTTCCCCGAAGCACAATTGCCGAGCAGTTTTTCGCAAGGGGCGAAGATCATTGTCCAACCGGGCAACACGCTTTGGCTAATGGCCACAGAGGCTTACGGCGACGGGGGGGCCTTTACACAGATATTCTCGGCCAATAAAGACGCCATCCGCGACCCAGACCTGATTTACCCCGGCCAGATTTTTTCAATTCCGCGCACAGAGGAATAATTCCTGCTTGCTATGGCGCTTTGCCAACTGAACCCCTATTTGTTGAAGACGTAAAAAAAGGGGACAGACATGGCAGAGATGGATTCAGGCGAGCAGTATAGCAGCTGGCAAACCATTCAGCGTGTTACCCCGTATTTATGGCCTAAAAATCGGTTTTGGCTGCGGGTTCGTGTTGTGTTGGCGATGCTGGCGCTGGTTATGGCCAAGGTCGCCACTGCCTTAACCCCGTTGTTTTTTATTGCCGCTGTAGATGCGCTGGCCCCCGAAGGCGCGTCGAGCAGCATTGGCTGGCTTGTGGGCATCTCGGCGGTTGGCCTCGTGATTGGCTATGGGCTGATGCGCCTTGCGACGGTTGGCTTTAACCAGCTCCGCGATGCGCTGTTTGCCCGCGTGGCGCAACGGGCGCTGCGGGTGCTGGCACGCGAAACTTTTGAGCATATCCATGCGCTGAGCCTGCGCTACCACCTGAAGCGCAAAACCGGCGGCTTGAGCCGGATTATCGAACGCGGGGTAAAGGGCGTCGAGTTTTTGCTACGCTTTATGCTGTTTTCGATCGGGCCATTGATTTTGGAACTGGCGTTTGTCGGCGTGGCCTTGGTGTGGCTGTTTGATATCCGCTATCTGGGTGTGGTGGCTGTCACGATATTCTTTTATGTGATCTTCACTTTTAAAGTGACCGAGTGGCGGGTGGAAATCCGCCGCCAGCAAAACAAGGCTGATACCGAGGCCAACCAGAAAGCGATCGACAGCCTGCTGAATTTTGAAACGGTTAAGTATTTCAGTGCCGAAGAGCGCGAATCCAGACGCTATGATGTATCTATGCGCTCTTATGAATCAGCTGCGATCAAAACCAGCTATTCGCTTGGTTTTTTGAACTTTGGCCAGTCGATTATGATTACAACAGGTCTGGTGATCGTGATGATTATGGCGGCGGTTGGTGTTGAAAACGGCACCCTGACCGTGGGCGAATTTGTGGGGGTAAACACCTATATGATCCAGCTGGTGTTGCCGCTCAATTTCCTTGGTTCGGTTTACCGCGAAATCCGGCAGGCGCTGGTCGATATGGGCGAGATGTTTTCGCTGCTCGCGCAAGCGCCCGAGATTTTGGACAAGCCTGACGCACAACGCCTTGAAGTTTCCGGTGGCGAGGTTTCGTTTGAAGATGTAGATTTTTCCTACGAGGAAAACCGGCAGATATTGCACGGGCTGAACTTGCGTGTTGGCCCCGGTGAAACGGTTGCGGTTGTTGGCCCTTCGGGGTCTGGAAAATCCACTATCGGGCGGCTTTTGTTCCGGTTTTATGATGTTAGCGGCGGCGGGCTGAAGATAGACGGGCAAGATGTGCGCAATATCACCCAAAACAGCCTGCGTGCTCAAATAGGCGTGGTGCCGCAAGATACCGTGCTGTTTAATGATACCGTTGGCTATAATATTGCCTATGGCCGCGAGAATGCCACCCATGAAGACGTAATGGATGCGGCCAAAGCGGCGCAGATCCATGATTTCATTATAAGCCTGCCCGAAGGGTATGATACACAGGTAGGTGAGCGCGGGCTTAAGCTTTCGGGCGGGGAGAAACAGCGGGTCGGAATTGCTCGCACTTTGTTGAAAAACCCGCCGATCTTGCTGCTGGACGAAGCCACCTCGGCGCTTGATAGCGAGACAGAGCAAGGAATTTTGGATAGCTTGCGGGCGATGGGCAAAGGGCGCAGTGTGATTACGATTGCGCACCGGCTTTCAACGGTGGTTGATGCAGATAAGATTGTGGTGCTGGAAAAAGGCCGTGTGGTCGAATCCGGCACTCATACGGCGCTATTGGCAGCGGACGGGCGCTATGCGGCCATGTGGCAAAGGCAGCGCTCGGATATGGCTGATGCTTAATAAAGGGAGAGTATAAAATGGATTTAGGAATACGTGGAAAGACGGCGATTGTATGCGCGGCGTCAAAAGGGCTGGGGCGTGGCTGCGCTGAAGCGCTGGCTGAAGCGGGGGTTGATCTGGTTATCAACGCCCGTAGCGAGGGGCCGCTGGCTGAAGCTGCGGCAGAAATAGCTGCGAAATACGGGGTGAAGGTCACGCCTGTTGCCGCAGATATTACAACCGAGGAAGGGCGTGCGAAAGTATTGGCCGCCATGCCTGCGCCGGATATTCTGGTCAACAATGCAGGTGGCCCGCCTCCGGGCATGTGGAGCGATTGGGAGCGCGAAGACTTTATCAAAGCGCTGGACGCCAACATGCTGGCCCCGATAGCAATGATGAAAGCCGTGTTGCCCGGCATGATGGGCAACGGCTGGGGCCGGGTGGTGAACATCACCTCGCAATCGGTAAAATCTCCGATTGCGGTGCTTGGGCTCTCAAATAGTGCGCGCGCAGGCCTGACCGGCTATGTGGCTGGCACCAGCCGGCAAGTGGCTGGTTCGGGCGTTACGATCAACAACATATTGCCCGGGATTCATGCCACAGATCGGGCCATCAGCCTTGATCAGGGTATTGTAGCCGCGCAGGGCATTACAATGGATGAAGCAAAAGCGCAGCGGGCGGCGACGATTCCGGCCGGGCGCTATGGCACGCGGGAAGAATTCGGGTCGATGTGTGCGTTTTTGTGCTCGACAAAAGCCGGATTCATTGTCGGGCAGAATATTCTGCTTGATGGCGGCGCCGTAAACGCGACTCTGTAGTGGCGGACAATCGCGCCACCAAGGGCTTTAGCCTGAAAGACCAGCTGTTTAACGAAGGAAAAGTCCGGTATCTTGCCGGACTTTTTGACGAGGGTTTTGACGCTGACGGCTTTGTCGCTGATGTAATGGCGGAACTGCCCGAGCTGGAACTGAAAGCACGGATAACCTTGATTGCCGAGGTTTTGGCGCGATATCTGCCGCAAGAATACAGGGCAGCCGTGGCGGCGCTGTATGCGGCCTTGCCCGCGCCGCTCGACCCGAGCAAAACCGACAATGATTTTGGCGATTTTATCTTTGCGCCGCTTGGAGCCTTTGTTGCGACGCGCGGTGTAGAGGAATTTGAAACATCGATAGAAGTGCTCAAGGAATTCACCAAGCGGTTTTCGGTCGAATTTGATATCCGGCATTTTTTAAATGCGCATCCGGTGCAAACCATGGCCAAGCTGGCAGTTTGGGCGGAAGACGACAATTATCATGTCCGGCGGCTGGTGTCGGAAGGCACGCGGCCAAGCCTGCCTTGGGGGGTGAAGATCGGGCTTTCGGTAGGCGCACCGATTGCCTTGCTGGATGTGCTTCATGCGGACAATACCCGGTATGTAACGCGCTCTGTCGCCAATCATTTGAACGACATCACCAAGAAAGACCCGGAACTGGTGCTGGAAACTTTGGCGCGCTGGCAGGCGAAAGGGCAGCAGGATGCAGCAGAGCTTGACTGGATGACCCGGCACGCGCTGCGCAGCTTGGTTAAAAAGGGGCACGCGGGGGCCCTGCAAATGCTTGGATACAGGCCCACGCCCGCAATCGGAGTTGATATGCGCTTTAGCAGCGAGATCGAAATCGGAGGTGTTGGTGTTCTTGAAGCCGAGATAACAGCCGTGCAGAACGAGCGGCTGATGGTCGATTATGTGGTCGAATTTGTGAAGGCCAACGGGCAGCGGCGACCCAAGGTATTCAAGCTCAAAAAGCTTGATGTCAAAGCCGGAGAGCGGGTCTCGCTCAAGAAAAATCACAGATTTTTGAAGGACGCGACGACATTTACCCATTTCCCCGGCACGCAAATGATCTATATGCAGATTAACGGCCAGAGATTTGGCGAACAGGAGTTTGAGCTGATATGAAACATGAAAGCGTGCAGGACTATTACGGAAAAGTGCTGCAAGGCTCGGATGATTTGCAAACAAACGCCTGCTGCACACTCGACGATGTGCCGGATTACTTGAAAGCGGTGCTCGGAAGAATTCACCCCGAAGTGACCGAAAAATACTACGGTTGCGGGCTGGTGGCCCCGATGGCGCTGGACGGCGCGGCTATATTGGACCTTGGCTCTGGCTCGGGGCGTGATGTGTATGCGCTGGCGGGTTTGGTCGGTGAAAACGGCACGGTTGTGGGCGTGGATATGACCGACGAACAGATTGCGGTTGCACGCCGTCATCAGGAGTTTCATGCCGATGCCTTTGGCTACGGCACATCCAATACCGTTTTTCATAAGGGATATATTGAAAAGCTCGGAGAGCTTGGGCTGGCAGACGAAAGCTTCGATATCATCGTTTCCAACTGCGTGATTAATCTTTCGCCTGACAAACCAGCGGTGCTGCGCGAAGCGTTTCGTATGCTGAAGCCGGGTGGTGAGCTTTACTTCTCCGATGTTTATGCAGACCGGCGCGTGCCGGCCGAATTACTGGAAGACCCGGTGCTTTACGGCGAATGTCTTTCTGGTGCGCTTTACTGGAACGATTTCATATCACTGGCAAAACAAGCCGGTTTTGCGGACCCAAGGCTGGTGGATGATCGGGTGCTGACCATCGAAAACCCCGAGATCGAAGCCAAGCTCGACGGTATCGGATTTTACGCCGCAACTTACCGTCTGTTTAAGCTGCCGGACCTTGAGCCAGCGTGCGAGGATTATGGCCACACCGTTACGTTTAATGGCACGATGCCCAATATGGGCGCGGCGTTTGCCCTTGATAAAGAACACGTTTTTGCGGCGGGGGTCGAAGTGGCTGTATGCGGAAACTCGTATCGGATGTTGGCCGAAAGCCGCTTTGCGCCCTATTTTGAATTTGGCGGTGATTTCAGCACGCATCGGGGGCTTTTTGCCGGATGCGGCGGTGGCCTGCCGTTTGATGTGGCGAATGGCAGCTCAAGTAGGTGTTGCTAGGCTGCTGCGCGCTTGGTATCTGGGGAGAACCCTAAAAGGATAACCCGTGACCCCTAAGCTTGAATTGCAAAACATTACCCGTGTTTTTGACGGGGTGACCGTGGTCGATGATCTCTCGGTGCGCTTGATGCCGGGGGAGGTTACCTGCCTGCTTGGCCCTTCTGGCTGCGGGAAATCTACCACGCTGCGGATTGCGGCGGGGGTAGACAGGCAGACTTCCGGGCAGGTGCTTTTGGATGGCGCGATTATCTCCAATGATTCTGTGCATCTGCCGCCGGAAAAACGCTCGATCGGGCTGATGTTTCAGGATTTTGCGCTCTTTCCGCACTTATCGGTGCTCGATAACGTGGCTTTCGGGTTGAAATCGGCTGATAAGCGGGACCTTGCGCTTATTTTACTCGACAAGGTTGGCTTGAAAGACGCTGCCGGAAAATTCCCGCACCAGCTTTCCGGTGGCGAGCAACAGCGTGTTGCACTGGCGCGCGCGTTAGCGCCCAATCCATCGGTAATGTTGATGGATGAGCCGTTTAGCGGGCTCGACAATCGCCTGCGCGACGGGATCAGAGATGATACGCTGGCGATTTTGAAAGACCTGAATACCGCGGTTTTGCTGGTCACGCACGAGCCCGAAGAAGCCATGCGGATGGCTGATAATATTGCGCTTATGCGGGCGGGAAAAGTGGTGCAATACGGCGCACCCTATAACCTTTATAACGCGCCGACAGATAGGCTTGTGGCTGGATTTTTCAGCGATATCAATGTAATACATGGTGTTGTTGAAAACATGAAAGCCGAGACACCCTTCGGGCAATTCTTCACCCCCGGGCTGGTGGACGGCGCAGATGTAGAGATTATCGTGCGCCCCCAGCACCTGAAAATTGACTTTGACCGGCAAGGCAAAGGCCCGAACCCGACTTCTCAGGATGGGGTGCCGGCCAAGGGAAGGGTCAAACGCGCCAGGTTTATGGGGAATGAAAGCCTTGTGGAGCTGGAAATGGATTACGACCAGTCGATTTTGAGCACCACAATTCCCGGCGTGTTTTTACCAAATGAGGGCACGCCGCTTTGGCTGAGCCTGCGCCGTGATCGCTGCTTTGTGTTTCCCTGCATCAACCAGAGCTCGGGAAATACACCCTATATAGAGAAAAAATCCGCTGATTAATGCGTTTCGGGTTTGAACCTTGGGCTTTTAAGACATAGATAAGGGATACACTTCTCAAACTGGGAGAGAGAGAATGACTTCACCGCTGTTTATCGGCAATGTTGGGCCTATGGGGATCATCCTGATCGCTGTTGTTGTGCTTGTGCTTTTTGGGCGCGGCAAAGTTTCTTCGCTTATGGGCGAAGTTGGCAAAGGGATTTCGAGCTTCAAAAAAGGCGTGTCGGAAGGCAAAGACGAGTTGGAAGCCGCAGCGGCTGATGACGCTGTTGACGTGACACCTGTCGAGAAAAAAGACGAAGCTTAAGGCTCCGCCACCACTTTATTAGCGGGGATGCGCCAGAATGTTTGATCTGGGCATGATGGAATTGCTTGTGATTGGGATCGTGGCGTTAATCGTCGTCGGTCCTAAAGATTTGCCCGGGCTGTTTCGCACCGTTGGCAATTTTGTGGGCAAAATGAAAGGCATGGCGCGCGAATTTCAGCGCTCTATGGACGAAGCCGCCAAGGCCTCCGGGATGGGAGACGCCATGGACGGAGTTAAAAACGCGGCAAGCGGCCTGAAAAAGGCGACCGACTTTAATCCGCTGGATTTTAATAAAGATCTTAAATCCATGACCAAAGACGCGATTAACAAAAATAGCATGCTCGACGATGAGGCAAAAGCGGCGCGCTTGGCGATCATTGAGGCCGAGGATAAGGCGGACTCTGGCGCGCCTATTGAGGACGCCCCGAAAGACGCGACGCCGGTGAAAGACGCCAACCCGGTGAAAGACAAGGCGCCAAAAGCCGCTGCCAGCAAGCCTGCTAAAAAGACCGCTACCAAAAATCCCGCCGCCAAGAAAGGCTCGTAAATGAGCGATAGTGAAGTGGAAACCAGCGCTGCGCCGCTGATCGAGCATCTGGCCGAATTGCGCACGCGCCTGATCCGCTCGGTGCTGGCCTTTGTGGTCGGCATGCTGATCAGTTATGCCTTTTCACAACAGATTTTTGATTTTCTGGCCGGCCCGGTTTGCGCGCAGCTTATTGAAGCGACAGGCGAATGTGGGCTGATCTTTACCGGCCTGCAAAAAGGCTTTACCACAGCGCTTCGCATCTCGATGTTTGGCGGCTTTATATTGGCCTTTCCGATTATCGGATGGCAGCTTTGGCAATTTGTGGCGCCGGGGCTTTACGCCAAGGAAAAGGGCGCGTTTTTGCCGTTTCTTCTGGCGTCACCGCTGCTGTTTTTGCTCGGCGCTTCATTTGCCTTTTACGGTGTGCTGCCGCTGGCGTTTGATTTCTTCCTTGGCTATCAAAACATCGGCCCGGAAGGCGCGGAAGCGCTGGATGGCCCCTCTGCCGTCGGGATCACCTTCCTGGGCACGATTGATGAATACCTTGGCCTGACAATGAAATTCGTGCTGGCTTTCGGGCTAACCTTTCAGCTTCCAGTGTTGATGACATTACTGGCCAAATCCGGACTGATCAGCGCTAAAGCCCTGACATCGACCCGCAAATACGCGGTTGTCTCCATTTTGCTGCTTGCCGCTGTCATAACACCACCTGATGTGATTACACAGGTGATCATGTTTACAGTGATCTACGGGCTTTATGAGTTGTCGATTATCTTGGTAAAAATTGTTGATAAAAAACGCGAAGAACAATTGCGCGCTGACGGCTATTACGATGAAGATGATGATGATGATGACGAAGACGAAGATGAAGACGAAGATTTAAAAGCGGATGCCTTTGATAAAGAAAACCCGCCTACATGAGTAAAAAGGCGCTGAAACGGATTGCAGCCGCGCTGGAGCGGATGACCCCGGCGGCGATGGCGCCTCCCGATTTTAGCATTGCCGAAGCCTATATATGGGAAACCGAGCCGGATGATTTGCGGCCCGTGGCGCGGGTAAATGCCGTATCGCTGGCGCGTCTGGTCGGCATATCGCGCAGTTGTGATACTTTGCTCGCAAACACCACGCAATTCGCCAAGGGCTACCCCGCCAATAATGCGCTGCTCTGGGGCGCGCGCGGCATGGGAAAAAGCTCACTCGTGAAGGCGGTGCATGCCAAAGTTGCCGGGCTAAAGCTGGTGGAGATCCAGCGCGAAGATATCCCGAGCATTGGCCGCCTGATGAACCATTTGCGCGGTCGTGCCGAGCGGTTTTTGCTGTTTTGCGATGATCTTTCCTTTGATCACGACGACACCCACTATAAATCGCTGAAAGCGGTGCTCGATGGCGGCATTGAAGGCCGGCCCTCGAATGTGTTGTTTTACGCGACATCAAACCGTCGGCATTTGATGCCGCGCGATATGATAGATAACGAGCGCCAACAGGGGATAAACCCCTCCGAAGCGGTGGAGGAAAAAGTGTCATTGTCAGACCGTTTTGGCCTCTGGCTTGGCTTCCATCCGTGCACGCAAGATGAGTATCTGGAAATGATCGAGGGATATTGCGGGCAGTTTGGCATCGAGATCGAAGCCGAAATCCTGCGGGCCGAGGCCATCGAATGGCAGCAAACACGCGGCGGCCGCTCGGGGCGCGTTGCATGGCAGTTTGTAACCGATCTGGCCGGGCGTATGGGTGTTTCAGTAGGGTTCTGAGCACATATTGCGGTGGGATGAAATTCAATCACTTAGCAGTGTTCAACACACTCTGCTTCTGGTCGCGTCCCCTCGGGCTACGGCTGCGCATGAAAGCAAGATGATTTTCGGCCTCGCAAATGGCTATAGTAACTATAGGCACGAACAAGGCCGATGAAATGCAAGCACTTGCTATCGCAGATAAGGGGTCGGGTCGACGCTTTCGGTGCCGACACGCACTTCGAAATGCATTGTCGGCGTATCCGCTGGCGCGACTTTACCGATGGTTTGCCCTTGCGAAACCGTGTCACCTTTTGCAACGGTCACATCGGAAACGCGCCCATATACCGTCATAAGGTCGTTGGAGTGCCGGATCAAAATAATGGTTCCCAGCCCGCCCAGGCTTTCTGACACCAGAGCAACCGAGCCATCACCGGCAGCAAGCACGGCGGCATTGGCTGCGGTGCTATAATCAAGCCCTTCATTCTTGTTGCGGCCATTGGGCTGGTAGCCCCGGGCAATCTCGCCTTGCACCGGCACAAGGAATGGTGCGCTCGGCGTGGCAACTGGCGCAGGGGCTGGCGCCGGTGCCGGAGCAGGCGGAGCTGCCGGTTCGGGCGCATGTATATCTTCTGCTGCGGGGGCCGGTGCGGGTGTGGCTACTGGCGCGGGTGCCGGGCGGGATACGGCGGGCGCGATGTTATCTGTATCGGGCACCGGAATTATCAGTTGCTGGCCCGCGCGCACGCCAAGATCGGAGCCTAAGCCGTTCCACGAGGCTAGAGCGGTAACCGACACGTTGTATTGTCGCGCGATGATATAGGCGGTTTCACCTGACTCGACCCGATGGCGCAAGGGCTCTGTCGGGCTGCCAATTTCGGGAACACGCGTGCGCGGTGTTGCGTTTTCGATCGCGGATTCGGCAATATCGGCCGACCAGCCCGAAGGTGAAGACACAAGGGAGCCGCCTACATTTTGCGGCAATACCAGCACTTCGCCATCACGCGGGGCATAGCGCACAGGCAGGCCGTTTACATTTGCCAATTCGGTCGCGGTGAGGCCAACACGACTGGCCATTGTGGCGAGGCTGTCGCCGTCACGTGCGACAATAACCTGATAGGATTCGTAGGTGATAACCCCTCGGCGGTCTGCCGCTGGTCGGTCTATTGACGGGATCGCATCGGATTGGCGCTGGAAGGGCGATGTGATCCGGCTCATATCAATGCCGTTTTCACATGCGCTTGTGAGCGTGAGAGCCGAAAGCGCCACGCCAAATTTTAGAAAACTGTAAATGCCCATATCGTTAAGCCCTTGTGTAAGCTCATTAAATCACCGGTTCTCCGGTTTTATTACTCGATGAGGCTACGCGATATCTTCCGCGATTCCCTCCAGGAGAGGCACAAAACGCACCTCAGCCAATTCTGTATATTCTAAACCTGTATCGGTTTTTTCGATTTTAATCAATGTTTGAACCATGTCGGACTGCCCGACCGGCAAAACCATAATGCCACCAACGCGGAGTTGCTCTAATAGCAGGGCAGGCGGATCTTCGGAGGCGGCGGTGAGCAGGATACGGTCAAACGGGGATTGCGAGGGCAGGCCAAGCGAGCCGTCACCAGTGATTACGGTGACATTGCCAAGATCAAGCGCCGCAAGACGTTTGGCCGCAGTGCGGGCCAGCGGGCGGTGGCGCTCAATGGTATAAACCCGCCGCGTAAGCTTGGCGAGAATGGCGGCCTGATAGCCGCTGCCGGTGCCGATTTCGAGCACCTTGCTGCGCGGCGTGATATTGAGCGCCTGTGTCATCTGCGCCACAACAGAAGGCTGGCTGATGGTTTGGCCGCAATCGATCGGCAGCGGTGTGTCAACCAAAGCGCGCGGCTGGAAAGTGGTATCCACAAAGGCCTCACGGGGGATGGCCTCCATGGCTTTGAGCACGCGCTGATCAGTAATGCCCTTGCTGCGCAGGCCGAGGATGAATTGCATTTGGTCCTGGGCGCTCAAAAGTCGGTATCCAGACTGGAAATTGATTTCAGGGAGTCTTCTGCCGTGAGATCGGCGTGCAGGGCGGTTATTGTCGCATAGCCTTGACTGGCTTCAAATGCATCAGAGCCCTTTGCCGAGCTGGTATTATCGCCGCGATGGGTGAGCCACAGATAACGGCGGCCATTATGGGCGACTTGCGGGTCTACCCCAAAAGCGGCCGTTGTGCGGGCGCCCTGACGGGTGGTTCTGACCCCTTTGACTTTTGCCGCAGAAACCGGTGGGAAATTGATATTATAGAACGTGGCGTAGGCTTTGTCGTGCCAAGGTGCCGTGTCAATAAGCTGGCGGACAAGGGTTGCTGCATGGGCGCGGCTGGCGTCAAAAGGGTCATCGAGATCGTGGTTATACTGGCCGTAATACTGCGACATGGCGATGGCTTTATGGCCCGACATTGCCGCCTCCATTGCTGCGCCGATGGTGCCGGAATAAAGCGTGTCTTCGGCCACATTATGGCCGCGGTTTACACCTGAGAGCACCAGATCAGGCGGGGTGTCTTTTAGGACATCGTGCAGGCCAGCGAGCACGCAGTCAGCCGGGGAGCCGTCAACCGAAAAGCGGCGTGTGCCGAGCTGCTCCAGCCGCATGGGGCGAATGTAGGAGATGCAATGTGAGACACCGGATTGCTCGGAGGCCGGAGCGACCGTCCAGACTTCGCCATTCGGACCAGCGATTTCTTGCGCGATGGCTTCCATCACTTTGAGGCCCGGAGCGGCAATGCCGTCGTCATTGGTGATTAAAATGCGCATGTATGGCCTCGTGATTGTTACGGTCCTTTCTAGGCGGGGCAGGAAGGGAGGTCTAGACTCTGGGTGCCGGAAGCGGGAGATTTTTTGCAGGTGAGTCAAAAATGCCACCCTTGGGGGGTGGAAAACGGGTGTGACCGCGCTGCGACTCGCCAAAATGTGTTGGCTTTTCAGTTGCGATTACGTCTAGGCAGACAATTTGTTATCCCGCTCGGAGGCTTGGCGATCTCCGAAAAGGAATACTATCTTTTGAGTGGAATTGCTGATGACACCAGCACCGTATTTTTTGCCCACAGCGACCAGATCACGGTAATAGCCGTTCAATAGCGCGCGTCTCTGTTTAGATTGCAGCAGCGCAAAGGAAGCAAACCCGGGAAGATCGGCATTATGAGTAAAGATCAGATCGGTTTCCATGCCGGTGTAGGCCAGATACAGGCCATCTTTGAGTTGCGGTAGATCGCGCCTATGGATTGCCATGAGATAGGTCGGAGCTCCAGTCAGGATATCTCCAGACTCTAGCAGACCGACCGCACTATGCCAACGGTGCAGGGGTTCTTTAAGGCTTGTGTGCTTATGTCTCACGCAAAAATAGTCTTTTCGGCCAACCTTCATAAAAGCGGGCTCGGGTGATGCGGCATTTTGAGAAATGCGCGCCCTAGGCCAGATTGCCTTCGGCTGTGATGGTGGTTTTCCCGCCCATATAAGGCCGCAAAACTTCCGGGATCGTGATGCTGCCATCGCTTTGCTGGTTGTTTTCGACAACGGCAATCAAAGTGCGGCCCACGGCGAGGCCCGAGCCATTGAGGGTGTGCACGAAATCCGGCTTTCCGCCATCGGGGCGGTAGCGGGTGTTCATGCGGCGGGCCTGAAAATCATCCGCAACCGAGCAGCTTGATATTTCGCGATAGGTGTTTTGCCCGGGCAACCAGGCTTCGATATCATAGGTTTTGCGCATGCCAAAGCCAACATCACCGGTGCAGAGCACCACGGTGCGGTAGGGGATTTCAAGCGCGTCGAGAATGCCCTCGGCGCATTTTGTCATCCGCTCCAGTTCCGCCGCGCTTTGCGACGGTGCGGTTATCGCGACCATTTCGACCTTTTCAAACTGGTGCTGGCGGAGCATGCCGGAGGTATCACGACCAGCGGAACCGGCTTCGGAACGGAAGCACTGGCTATGGGCCGCGAAGCGGAGCGGCAGGTCGGCTTCGTCAAGGATATCACCGGCGACCGCGTTGACCAGCGTCACCTCGGCGGTCGGGATCAGCCACCAGCCGTTTTCGGTGCGGTAGCTGTCTTCGGCAAATTTTGGCAGCTGGCCCGAGCCAAACATCGCCTCGTCGCGCACCAAAACCGGGGTCCAGACCTCGGTGAAGCCGTTTTGGTCAACATGGGTGTTGAGCATAAACTGGCCAAGGGCGCGGTGCAGGCGGTTCATCGCGCCTTTGAGCACAACAAAACGAGAGCCGGAAAGCTTGGCGGCGGTTTCAAAATCGAGGCCATGGGCGGCTGCGGGTATTTCGAAATGCTCTTTTGGCTCAAACGCAAAGTTGCGCGGGCTGCCGACACGGCGAATTTCTACGTTGTCGTCTTCGTCAGCGCCATCAGGAATATCTGCTGCGGGAAGATTGGGGAGCGACATAAGGATGTCATTCAAGCGTGCGCTTTCGGCTTTGGCTTGCTCCTCAAGCGTGGCGATTTCGGCTTTTTTGGCGGAAACCAAGGCGCGGAGGCGTTCAAACTCGGCCTCGTCCCCCTTGGCTTTGGCCGCGCCCACTTGCTTGGAAGCTGCGTTGCGCTCGGCAAGTGCGGTTTCGGCGGCATGAATGGCTGCGCGGCGGCTGTCGTCGATTGCAAGGATATCCGAAGCTTGCGCGGGCAGGCCGCGACGGGCAAAGCCTGCGTCATAGGCTTCAGGATTTTTGCGGATGGCTTTGATATCATGCATTGGGGCGGGCCTCGTGGCTGGAATCAGTTTCGCACGTTATGCAATATGTTGTGCATAAGAGAAAGCCTGTTGCGGCGCTAAGGCGCGTGCAAGAAGGCCGCGCGCGCATTTGCGCTACCATTTTTTTCCGGCTGAGCTTTTTTGAGCCCCGTTTTTTGATTTGGATGACGTTGATACACCGTCATTCGGAGCGGGCTTTTGCCCATCATCAACAGCCTTTTTGCTGCCACCCGAGGCTGCGGATTTGCTGGAGGTTTCGGTTCTTTCACCCGCGGCGGGCGCGCTGGTTTTTACCGCTTCTTTCTCTGGCGCAGGCTCAACGGTTTCTGCTTCGTCGCGCTTTACGGTTTTTGTGTGCTGTTTGGTGGTGGTGTCACCGCATTTTGCGCAAGCGTAGGTGTCGGTCACTTCAACTTTGTCTTCAACCCAAGTTGAAACCTTGGTGGAATAATCCGGCTGAGCTTCTCTGGTTTCCTTCGGTTCGGAAGATTTAACCTCTTCGGCGCGGTCGGTGCGGGTGATCGAGAAGGCAGCGCCACACTTTTCGCATTGAGCGGACTTTGAATTGGCTTTGGACCGCCAGACAAAGATCAAAGCGGCGATTACCGCAAAAACACCCGCGCCGATTATGCTACGCATCGGTTGGGCGAGTTCGTCATTCAGCATGTAAATGACGCCACCTGCGAGGGCGCCGAGAATCACACCCCAAATTAGCGCAGCTTTTGTTATGCTGGCTTTCAGCGCGGCTTGATCTTGCGAGAGTTGTGACATAGCGGGTCCCTTTTTTTGAAATACTAACAGGAATTGTATTCCTGTGGGTAAAAATTTAGGGTGCGCAAAAAGGAGCGGATGATGGAATCCTATGAACACCGGCTAAAACGGCTGAGAATTCGCGCATGGCGGCGCGGAACCAAAGAAATGGACCTGATATTGGGGACATTTGTGGACCAAAAGCTGGCTGCACTGGACGCCGGAGACTTGGATTCGCTCGAGGCGCTAATGGCCGAAAACGACACAGATATTTACCCTTGGTTTACCGGTTTGGCAGAAGTGCCAGCCGAACATCGCGATATTTTACTGAAAATAAAGGGTGAACTAAAATTATTTTGAATTTTCGCGCGTTTTAACGCGTTATTTGGACTTGTTGCGCCAATGTGTCTCCAGAAATCGAATTTTGGAGGATTATTGCGTGGCGCAGATAGCGATGAAATCAGAACCGCAAGGCGGAGTGGACAGCGTCGCTTACCTTGGCGGCTATATGGAGCATTTGGCACTGATCGAGCGGTTGCACCGGCTGCTGCTTGATGTAGTGAAAGACGAGTTTGAACGACTCGGCATTATCGACATCAATTCGGTGCAGGCGCTGCTGCTGTTTAACATCGGTGAAAACGAGGTAACGGCAGGCGAGCTCAAGTCGCGCGGCTATTATCAGGGCTCAAACGTGTCTTATAACCTTAAAAAGCTGGTTCAAGCGGGCTATATGCACCACCAGAAATGTGCGGTAGACAGGCGGGCGGTGCGGGTAAAGCTCACCGAAAAGGGCCGCGATGTGCGGATGACGGTTGCGCAGCTTTTTGCCCGTCACGCTACCCTGTTGCAGAAAAAGGAAATTTTGGGCGGAGATGACCTGAATGATTTGAACTCCTCTATGAAGCGGGTAGAGCGCTTTTGGTCAGATCAGATCCGGTTTATTTATTAGGCTGGCAGCGGCAAAAAAATTGGCTTTTGATAGCGCTTCCGGTGGATGCAGCTTGGCCTCATTTAAAAACCGGTATTGGCGATGCGCGATCTGGCTGGCGTTTTCCGGCATGCGATAGAAGGCGCTGGCAATAGGATTTGCGCTGGGGTAAACCTTGGCGCAAATATGGAGAGCCAGATGTCGCAAAACCCGTTTTCGGGGGATATTTCCCCGACTGAAGAAATAATAGAGGATGCCAAGGCCGGCCGGATGTTTATTTTGGTGGACCATGAGGATCGCGAGAACGAGGGCGACCTTGTTATCCCGGCTGAAATGGCGAATGACAGAGCGATCAACTTCATGGCGACCCACGGGCGCGGATTGATTTGCCTGACAATGACCAAAACTCAGGTCGAGCGGTTGGGTGTTCCGATGATGGCCTCCAGCAATTCCTCGCGCCATGAAACACCGTTTACGGTTTCAATCGAGGCTTCAGAGGGCGTGACCACCGGAATATCGGCGCAGGACCGCGCCGTTACCGTGGCCGCTGCGATCAATCCGCAGGTGCGGCATGTGGACATCGCAACGCCGGGGCATGTATTTCCGCTTCGGGCGCGCGAGGGCGGCGTGCTGGTGCGCGCGGGCCACACCGAAGCGGCCACAGATATTGCCAAGCTCGCCGGGCTAAACCCCTCGGGCGTGATATGCGAGATTATGAACGAAGACGGGACCATGGCACGACTGCCCGACCTGATTGCGTTTTCAAAAAAACACGATCTGAAAATCGGAACGATTTCGGACCTGATCGCCTATCGATTACGCAACGATCATCTGGTCGTGGAGACCTCCAGCCGCGAAGTCGAATCCGAATTTGGTGGCACGTGGCAATTGCGGGTATTTAAAGACACGCTGAAAGATGTGGAGCATTTGGTGATGACCAAAGGCGATATTTCGGGCGGGCCGTTGATGGTGCGGATGCACGCGGCAAGCCCTTGCGTGGATATGCTCGGGCTGGTGCCGGGCAAAAGCGGCGAGCTGGCGACAGCGATGCGGATGATTGCGAAGGAGGGACGCGGTGCGATTGTTCTTTTGCGTGATATGGTGCCCAGTGTCGGGCTGGACGCCGCACCGGAGCGGCGGCTGAAGCAATATGGCCTAGGCGCACAAATATTGGCGGGACTCGGCCTCAATGATCTGATATTACTTAGTAATTCCCCGAGCCCAAATGTGATTGCGCTAGATGGATACGGGCTGCGTATTGTAGAAACCTGCAAGATCGAGGGCGTTTAGATGGCCGTAGAGCATGACGCAATGGCGCCGCCAAAGTTCACCGTTCCAACGCGGGTTTTGATTGTGATGTCGCCTTACTATGCTGAGATTTCGGCGCAACAGGTGGCTGGCGCTCAAGCCGCGATAGAAGCGGCGGGGGCCAGCTATGACATGATTGAAGTGCCTGGCGCGCTTGAGATTCCGACAGCGATAAAGTTGGCTGCCAAGTATTATGATGCTTTTGTCGCCTTGGGCTGTGTTGTGCGCGGTGAAACCACACATTATGAAACCGTGTGTAATGACAGCTCGCGCGGGCTAACGCTGCTCGGCCTCAAAGGCCTGTGCATTGGCAACGGAATTTTGACCGTCGAAGACATGGCGCAAGCCGAAATACGTGCTGATGCAAACGGGCAAAACAAAGGCGGCGGCGCTGCAGAGGCCGCAATGCACCTGCTGGCGATCAAGCGGCGCTTTACAAAGCCTGCCAAGAGCCGTATTGCACCGGCTTCCGAACACATTTTGATGGCCGATGCGCCAGACAAAGGGACTGCCTGATGACAAGCCAAAATGACCGACGCGAGCGTTCGAAGCAAAAAAAATCTACCGCGCGGCTTTTTGCTGTGCAGGCGCTGTTTCAGATGGAGGCTTCCGAGGCGGCACTGGAAGATGTTCAAGAAGAATTCGAAACACATCGTTTTGGTGCCGAGGTGGACGGCGATGTGTATGCTGAGGGAAACCTTGAGCTTTTCCGCACGCTCACCTACCGCGCCGTGGCTGACCAGTCGACAATCGACAAACTGACAGATAGTGCTCTGGTGGCTAAATGGCCTATTGACCGGATTGACCCGACATTACGCGCGCTTTTTCGTGCAGCCGGGGCGGAACTCGTTGCAAAGCAAACCCCCGCCAAGGTGACAATCTCGGAATTTGTCGATATCGCAAAAGCCTTTTTCCCAGACGGGAAAGAAGCCAAATTTGTGAATGCCGTGCTGGACCATATGGCGCGAGACGCGAATCCCGAGGCGTTTTCCGGCTAAAATTGCATAGGGGTGCCATTGTAGCTTTCAAACACGCCGGATGTGGCGATCGAGAGATGCTCAATGCGCTGCCACAGGCCTTTGGTCGCTTCATCCACCGAAATATCGGCGTTTTCGCCACCCATGTCGGTTTTGACCCAACCGGGATGATAGCTGCCCACGGCGACGCCTTTGCTGCGCAGATCGGTTGCGAGATTGCGGGCAAGGTTGGTGACTGCGGCTTTTGAGGCCCTGTAGGCATAAGAACCACCGGGGGCGAGCGCGGACGACGCCATGATCGAGGAAAGCACCGCGATTTTTCCTTTGGAGGCAAGCAGGCTCGGGAGGGCGGCCTGAATGGTCAACGCAACGCCGGTCACGTTTACCGATAAAGCTGAATCCCATATGCTGGCGCTGTAGCTCTCTAGCCCGTTCAGGCCCTTATCAGGATAAACGCCGGCATTACAAACCACGGCATCCAGCGGTTGGCGCGCAATTTTGTCGGAGAAAGCCGAGATGCTCTCGGGCGCGGTGAGGTCGAGCTCCAACCATGATATTGCCGGATTTAGCCCTTGCCGGTTGCGGCAGGTTCCGATCACCTGATGGCCGGATTTTATGGCCTCATTTGCCAGTGCGGCGCCAATGCCGCGATTGGCGCCGGTTATAAGAACACGCATATTAATCCCCTTTTTTGCCATGCTATGGACTTTTGCGCCGCAAACAAGGACAAATATCACACCCATATCAAAGGACAAAAAATGAGCTACGATGCGCTGCTAAACCATATCAAAAAAACCACAGCTTTGGCACAGGTTTCCGGATTGCTCGGCTGGGATCAAGAGACCCAGATGCCAACAAAAGGCGGCACCCAGCGCGCCGAGCAGATGGGAGCAATGGAGGGGGTGTTGCACGCGCGGCGGAGCGACCCGCAGATTGCCGCCTGGGTAGACGCGATAGACGTAAGCACGCTCGATGCCGCCGGGCGGGCCAATGTGCGCGAGGCGCAAAAGGATTATGAAACCAGCACAAAAGTGCCGGCTGATCTGGCTGAAGCTTTGGCCAGACATGCGGCAAAAGCGCAAGGGATTTGGGCAAATGCGCGGGCCGCGCAGAGCTTTGCCGATTTTGCCCCGACCCTGAAGGAAATGATTAACCTGAAACGGCAGGAAGCCGCAGCGCGACAACAGGGCAACGCCAGCCTGTATGATACATTGATGGATGATTACGAACCGGGGATGAAAACCAGCGAGATCAGCGAATTGCTTGGCGCTTTGCGCGAAGGATTGGTTGATCTGCGGGGGCGGATTTCGGAAAGTGGCAAGGAGATGCCACAGCTGCGCGGGGACTTTCCGGAAGCTAAACAAATGGCGCTGGCGCGGGCACTGCCCGAGATCTTTGGTTACGATTGGGAGGCGGGGCGGATGGACCTTGCGGTGCATCCGTTTTGCTCGGGGAATGGCGGTGATGCACGGATCACCACGCGGGTGGATGAAAGCAATCCGTTTGATTGTATTTATTCGACCATCCACGAAACCGGCCACGCGATGTATGAACAAAACATACCGGATGCCGATACATTGGCCCCGGCCCACAGCTATGCCTCGATGGGGGTGCACGAAAGCCAGAGCCGGATGATGGAAAACCAGATCGGGCGCTCCCGGGCTTTTGCCGAACATTTGTTTCCGATGTTCAAAGCACATTTTGGCGAAATCGGCGTGGATAATGCCGAGGATTTTTATAAAGCTGTCAACAAGGTGCGGAGCAGCTTTATCCGGACCGAAAGCGACGAGGTGCACTATAACCTGCATATTATGATGCGGTTTGATCTTGAGCGGGCTCTTATTGAAGGGGCGCTTGAGGTAGACGACCTCGAGGCAGCGTGGAATGACCGGTTTGAGGCCGACTTTGGCCGCGCGGTAGATACGCCCGCGAACGGGGTTTTGCAGGATGTGCATTGGTCTGTCGGGCTTTTTGGCTACTTTCCGACCTATAGCTTGGGGAACCTTTATGCCGGTGAGCTTTTTGCAAAAATGCAAAATGATATTGGCGGGTTGGACGAGCGAACGGCGCAGGCTGATCTGGCGGCACCGCTTGAATGGCTGCACAGGAATGTGCACGATCATGGCCGGATGAAGGCACCGGCGCAATTGATTGAAGATGCTGTGGGGCATAAAGCCAGCGCAGCGGCATTGCTGGCGTATTTGAATGCCAAATTTGGCGATATATACGGGGTATAACCGGAACAAATGCGGCGCGTTAGCCCATCACTTGTGGCAGCGGTTCACACGCGCCGCGCCGCGAAATTAGCGATTGTCGTGAGGTGGGTTTTGCCAGATCGAAAGGGTGTCATTGCCCAGCACCCGGGTTTCTACGTGCTTGAAGCGCGGAAAATCTTTGAGGTGCTGGTAGGGGAGTGCGGCGAGTGCCGGGGTGCTTTCGCCCCCAAGCAAGAGGCCCGCGTGGAAGACTTCTAACCGGTCTACCAAGCCCGCTTCAATAAGGCTGGCAGCAAGCTGCCCGCCGCCTTCGCAGAGGATGCGGGTGAGGCCTTTTGCTGCCAGTTTCTGCAAAAGATCCGCAAGATCAACGCCTGACGGCGCTTTGTTAATCTCGATCAGCGACGCGCCGAGGGCTTTGAGCGCCGCGTGGTTTTCGGTATTTTTCGCGCTATGGCAAAGCCAAAGCGGGGCCTGTTGCGCAGAGAGCGCGAGGCGAGAATCTTGCGCGAGTGCGAGGTTGCTGTCGACAACAATCCGCACCGGATTGGCCGAGGCAAGCCCGAGGCCGCGAATATCGAGCATCGGGTCATCAGCCGTGGCTGTGCCGCGCCCGATCAACACTGCATCGTGAGTTGCGCGCAGATGGTGGACATAGCGGCGGGCCTCGGGGCCGGTTATCCAACGGCTTTCGCCACGTGAGGTCGCAATGCGCCCATCAAGCGAGGCGGCGAGCTTGAGGGTGATAAACGGGCGAGATTTGGTTTTTGCGCTGAGGAAGCCGGCATTGGCAGCATGGGCTTCTTGCGCCATGAGTCCGATATCAACTTTGACGCCTGCATCACGCAGCATTTGAAACCCTTTGCCCGATACGCGCCGGTCGGGATCTGCAATCGGGCAGACAACACGGGCGATTCCGGCATTGATGAGCGCGTTGGCGCAGGGTGGGGTTTTGCCGGTATGGGCGCAGGGCTCAAGCGTGACATAAGCTGTTGCACCACGGGCATCGCCAGCTTGCGCCAGCGCCACGGTTTCGGCGTGCGGGCGGCCCGAAGGCTTGGTCCAGCCACGACCAAGAACGCGGCCTTTGCGCACAATCAAGCATCCAACGGCTGGATTTGGCCAAACCTGCCCCAATCCGCGCGCGCCCAAGCTAAGCGCCAGTTGCATCCAGCGGCGGTCGCTATTCGCCGTCATTGGGGGGGCGGAGCTCGTGCACAAACTCCTCGAAATCATCGGCGGCTTGAAAGTTTTTGTAGACACTGGCAAAGCGCACATAGGCGACGGTATCGATCCGCGCCAGCGTTTCCATAACGATCTGGCCGATTTTATCAGACGGAATGTCGACCTCACCGAGGCTTTCCAGCCGCCGCACAATACCCGAGATCATCTGATCTACCCGCTCGGCTTCAACCGGGCGTTTTTGCAGGGCAGTGCGCACCGAGCGCGCCAGCTTGTCGCGGTCAAAATCTTCGCGCTTGCCGTTTTTCTTCAGCACCACAAGATCACGCAATTGCACGCGCTCATAGGTGGTAAAACGACCAGCGCAGGCAGAGCAATACCGACGGCGGCGAATAGCAGCGTGATCTTCGGCGGGGCGCGAGTCCTTCACCTGGGTATCTATATTTCCACAAAAGGGGCAGCGCATGGGCGTCTCCAGAAAGGTGCGGTTATCCGTATTATAGGGGGGCTGCTAGAGTTTGTGTAGTGAAAATTGCCACGCGCTATATTTGGGGTATTCCCCAACGTATGGCAAAGCGATTTACACAAGGGCCGTTCCTCTGTAAGTTAATTTTGAACGTATTTAGGGAGCAAGTCGATGACTTTAACAAAAACTTTTCTGATCCTCGCTACAGCTGGTTTTTTGGCAGCTTGTGAACAAGGGGCGACCAGCACAGCGGGCGGCGAAATGGCCGCAACTGGCGAAACCGATACAACGCTTATTCGCGACGCAGGGCTGATGGGTAAGCTTGATTCCGCCACAATGAGCGGAAACGCGGTAGTCTATTCCTATTTCACAGATGTTATCAGTGACACCCAGGTGCTCAACGGATCCGATATTTACTGCGGCGGGCCGGGGCAGGCTGTCATCCAGCTCACGCGTGGCAATAAAGATGGCCGGGGCTATAATGCGATGGCGTTTACCTGCCGTTAAAGCGGCAAAACCATATCTAAGGGCCGGGGCAAAGTTCTGGCCCTTTTTTTAGGCCAGATGCGCTACAACCTCGCGGGTGTGCGCTGCATTGCGGTGCTCAAACAGGTAGACACCCTGCCACGTGCCGAGCGTGAGCTGGCCCTCCAAAACAGGGATACTCAGGCTCACCGGCAGCAATGCGGCCTTGATATGGGCGGGCATATCATCAGGGCCTTCATAGGTGTGCGTCAGGTAAGCCATGCTTGGGTCGGTTGTGGGCGGCACGAGGCGGTGAAAAAAGGCTTGCAGGTCGGTTTGCACCTCGGGGTCGGCGTTTTCCTGGATCAGGAGCGAGGCAGAGGTGTGGCGGACAAACAACGTGAGTAAGCCGGAGCCTTTGGCCCATCGCGTGATGAGCGATGTGAATTCATAAAGACCGGGATCGTGGGTTTGAATAGTAAAGGTGGTTTGCATGGTCAGCCGATCAATATAACCACCCACGCCAATCCGGCGGCAATGGCGGTAAGCGCCACGCCTGCGCTGGCGGTGTCTTTGGCGATTTTGGCCAAC
>Ga0316205_10001919_pt1 | contig 23568 bp, 22 predicted proteins | sample 3monthpyrite_MG_FD_204941 | JGI IMG/M metagenome (GOLD analysis project Ga0316205, IMG submission 204941) | Microbial mat bacterial communities from mineral coupon in-situ incubated in ocean water Damariscotta River, Maine, United States -... | ecosystem: Environmental > Aquatic > Marine >... | reverse complement strand
CGGTTACCAGGTCGCCGTGGTTGATCCCGCAAACCGTCCCCTTGAAGGACTGCTCCCCGGTTTAATGGCGCTTGAGTTACAGGAACGTCTTGCTGTTAAAGGTGTGGACTGGAATTTTGGTGTAACGGTAAAGCGTATTGATAACAATGCAGGTAAGTTGAAAGTTGAGTTATCCGATGGTTCAACATTTACGACTGATTTAGTTTTATCAGCCGCGGGTCTGGTAACGAACCTGGAACTTGCGAAGAAGAGTGGTTTAAGTGTCGATGCAGGGATCGCCGTGGACAATGATATGCGCACTTCAAACCCTGATATTTATGCTATTGGTGATTGTGCTTCAGTTGATGGTCGCTTGTTTGCGTATATCGAACCAATTCATCGTCAGGCTGATGCTATTGCAGCTGACCTGATGGGCGAACACGAAAGGTTTATGCCAATTCCACCCATGGTGAAAATTAAAACCCAGAGCATGCCAATGACTGTGTGCAGACCAGTGAGTAGTGATGATGAAAAGTGGCAGATGGTAACGAATAACAAGGATGGTTGTCATTTTGATATGGTAAATGAAAACAACCTTATAGGTTTTGCCTTGAGTGATGTTCTGTCATCGGATGCTTCAAGCTACTATCGAAAACTCAATGCGTGATTTTTCAGAATTACAAAATGAATCATTTGTTCAATTTATCCGTGCAATGTCGACATTGTTTAAATTGTCCGGGGATTTTTATCAATAAAAGCCTTTATTTAAGGCGTTTTCTGTTATGGCATAGCTATTGCTATATAGCTATTAGACTTTTTTGTTTTCCATAGAGGACACTAACATGAACGACAATATTCTTATTTCACCAGCTCAACTTCAACAAATGGCAAACGGTTTGTCTACCGTGATCATTGATACGCGTTCTCCGGATGCTTATGCCGCGGGACATATTCCAGGTGCAGTTAACCTGCATGATATTTTTACTTTCCTTGCGACTTCATCTAAAGAAGGACTGGAAGAGTTACGTGGTAAGTTTGCCGAGGCTTTTGGTGCAGCAGGCTTATCAGGTGAAGAAGTAGCAGTGATCTATGAAGACAGTATGAACACCGGTTTCGGGCAATCATGCCGTGGCTATTTCCTGCTGGAATTTTTAGGTTATCCAAAGGCGGTTATTTTACACGGTGGCTACCAGGCATGGTTAGCTGAAAGTATGCCGACCACGACCGATGTACCAACACCCGAAGCAAAAACGTTTCCGGTTGATGAAGCTGCTGCCACTGTTATGCTGACACAGGACGATATGCTTGAAGCGCTGGATAAAACTGACATTGTAAAACTGGATGTGCGTGATGTTGATGAATGGGTGGGCAGCAGTTCCTCACCTTACGGTATTGATTTTTGTCCACGTAAAGGACGTATTCCCGGTGCAGTATGGCTTGAGTGGTATCGCATGATGAAACCCGGTGAAGAAGTTGCCGAGTTTAAATCTAAGGATGAAATCCAGGCAGAGTGTGCCACTGTTGGAATTGATGCTGATTCAACGGTTTACCTGTATTGCTTTAAAGGTGCTCGCGCTTCAAACACATTTGTTGCCCTGAAAGAAGCAGGTGTTAAAGATGTGCGTATGTATTTTGGTTCATGGAATGAATGGTCGCGTAATCCGGCTTTACCGATTGAAACGGGTCATGAAACATGGGCTGCTGCCTAAGGGTTATGACATGATGCTACTCATCCAGGTGTTTCACGGAATCGCTGCTATTATCTGGGTGGGTGGTATTTTCTTTGCCTATATGGCGTTACGTCCTGCCGCAAATATTACCCTGGAACCTGCGCAGCGGGTAAAGTTATGGCGGTCAGTATATAGTCACTTCTTTCCCTGGGTATGGATAATGATTAATGTTTTGATCATTACTGGTTACGCCGGTTTGTTTATCCGTTTTGATGGCTTTGTCAATAAAATGCTATACCTCAACCTGATGCACGGACTTGGCTTGTTGATGGTGGTGTTATTTTTTTACTTGTTTTTTGGTTTGTACCGCGATCTTAGTAACCAGGTTACAACAGGAGACATAACCGCTGCTGCAAAGGTGGTGAACAAGATGCGTCCCGTTATGGCGATTAATCTTACCTTAGGGCTTATCATTTCAGCGATTGGTATAGTCGGTCCTGCTGTTTAGGACACGAAAATTAATAACCAATAAATATTTTATGCTGTGACGATTGTTTATTTAAGCTTGTGTTAAAGACGTGCGTATGTACTTCGGCTCATGGAATGAATGGTCACGCGACCCGGCATTACCTATTGAGCCTGATGACAAAACATGGTTAGCGGCTTAAGTAATATGACATGATACTACTCATCCAGGTTTTAACAGCATAGCCGCAGCAATCTGGATGAGTGGAGTATTATTTCCTTTCATTGTGTTATCGTTGAACGTCTTCTTTTAGTATTTATTAATAGCAATTACGAGATTGGTTGATCGACTGCTTCGGGCCGAACTTAGCCTAATGAAGATATTATCTCAATGTCTTGCGTTGACCGGTTGAAACCGCACTGAAAAGCTGCCTTAGTTACCACGTACTTTATCGAATAAAAGATATCAATGAAGGCTAGTTTACATAAGAGCTGAAGCCGTATTTGCAATCGCAAGTACAGGCATAAGTACGCGTAAGGGAAATAACATAAGTGGCCGTAAAATAAAAATAACGGCTACTAAAAAAACACGCACTAAGGCTAAAGTGTTTTAAACACCGCTTCGGCTGCATTCAATGTATTTTCAATATCTTCGTTAGTATGTGCGCTAGAAACAAAACCGGCTTCGTAGGCGGAAGGTGCAAGGTAGACCCCTTGCTCTAACATGCCGTGATAGAATTTTTTAAAGCGTTCAACATCGCATTTTGAAACTTCGGCGAAGTTTGTTACTTTTTCTGTATCAGTAAAGAATACACCAAACATACCGCCCACTTCATTTGTTGTTAAACCAATATCGGCTGCTTTTGCACGTTCTTTTAAACCTTCGGTAAGCATAACGACTTTTTCGTTGAGTCGGTCATAAAACCCCGTGCTACTAATAATTTCTAAATTTTTAAGTCCAGCAGCCATAGCAATTGGGTTACCGGATAAAGTTCCAGCTTGATACACAGGGCCGGTAGGTGCAATGTGTTGCATAATTTCTCGCTTACCACCAAATGCGCCAACGGGCATACCGCCGCCAATGACTTTACCTAAGGTTGTAAGGTCGGGAGTGACGTTATAAAAACTTTGTGCGCCGCCAAGTGCAACACGGAAGCCGGTCATCACTTCATCAAAAATTAATACGCTTCCATGTTTAGTACATTCTTCTCTAAGTGTTTCAAGAAAACCGGGAATAGGGGGAATGCAATTCATGTTACCTGCAACGGGTTCAACAATAACGGCGGCAACTTCGTCACCAATTTGGTCGAAGGTTGTTTTAACTTGTTCAATATCGTTATAACTTAAGGTAATGGTAAGTTCAGCAAGGGCCGATGGTACACCGGGTGAGGTTGGTACGCCCATAGTCAGTGCGCCTGAGCCTGCCTTAACCAGTAATGAATCTGAATGACCATGATAGCAGCCTTCAAATTTAATAATTTTATCGCGCCCTGTATAACCACGGGCAAGACGTAGTGCGCTCATTGTTGCTTCTGTACCCGAGCTCACCATGCGAACGAGTTCGATTGAATCAACCGTTTCACAAACACGACACGCCATGGTTGTTTCCAATTCAGTAGGTGCACCAAAACTTAAACCTTTATCTAAAACCTTTTCAACGGCGTTTAAAACATCGGGGTTAGCATGACCGACAATCATTGGCCCCCAAGAGGCAACATAGTCAATATATTTATTTTTATCTTCGTCAAAGACATAAGCACCTTGTGCCGACTTAAAGAAAACAGGTGAGCCACCAACACCATTAAAAGCACGAACAGGTGAGTTTACGCCACCCGGTATACATTGCTGTGCTTGTTCAAAAAGTTTGCTTGAATTTGTTAATGACATAATAAAGTCCTGTTTTTAGATTTAAACTTTTAAGGGGTTGGTTTTGTAATATTGCGCGAGATCGGCTGCGGCTTGTTTTATGTTTACTTGTGCAAATACGGCATGAATGACAGCTAACATATCCGCACCTGCGTTTATTAAGTTGCTTGCATTTTCTACGCTTATTCCACCAATTGCAACTGTTGGGATCTCTAATTGTTGTTGAGCTTGTTGTAAAACATCTATTTTAGCAGGTGGTGCGTCAGGTTTTGTTTTAGAAGGGTAAAAACGACCAAAGGCAACGTAGCTTGCTGATTGTTGCTGTGCAGTTTTTGCTGCATGAATATCACTATGGCAGGTCACGCCAATTATTTTGTTGTTACCTAATTTTTTTCTGGCAGCGGTTATATCGCCATCGGTTTGCCCGAGGTGCACACCATCGGCATTAACGTTAAGAGCTAATGAAACATTATCGTTAATTAGAAAAATTCGTTGATGTTGTTTGCAAAGAGATTGTAACGCAGCAGCTTCTGCATATTGTGTTTGTGCGTCGGCCAGTTTATTTCGATATTGAATAATTTGAGCGCCACCAAGAATAGCTTGCTCTACTTTTTCAATTAATTGCCCACCACAGAGAATGGGATCAGTAATAACATAGAGGCCGTGTAATTTATTCATGGTATTAATACTGTTTAGTTATCGATAAAACGGTTTGGATGATATTGCCCTTGGCCTAATTGAATAGCCTGTTGTAGCGATGAATGGGTAAACTGTTGTGCCTGTTGCACGGCGTCATTAATGGTTAAACTGCTAGCAATGTAAGCACTAATGGCTGAGGCTAACGTGCAACCTGAGCCATGGTACTGATGAGGTAATCGAGGCCACTGATAAGTAGTGTGTGTTAGACACCCTTTGTTATCTGATGTGTATAACGTATTCGTAATTTGTTCAGGATCGTTTTCATGTTCACCTGTAATTAAAATATGTTGACAGCCTAAGTTGCTTAACTCTTTTGCGCAGTCATTGAGTTCTTCTTTGCCCGTTAATAAGCGTGCTTCCAAACTATTGGGTGTCATTAGTGTGGTATGAGGAATAATATTTTCACGCATAGATTTTATAATCGTATCGACCGTTGTATTAGATAAATTAGCGCCACCACCTGCTTTAAGAATGGGATCAAAAATAACGGGAATGTTTGATTGTGATTTAATTGTATTTGCGACAAGATCAATTATCTCGATACTTGATAACAAACCCAGTTTTATCACTTGGAATGAAATATCTTGCAGTAGTGTTTCAAGCTGCTGTTGTAGAAGTTGAATGTCTACGCTTTGAAGGTGTTTGACATTGCGCGTATCTTGAACGGTGAGGCACGTAATTATTGGCAGTGCATGAACGTTTAAATTAGAAAAGGTCTCAATATCAGCCGAGATGCCAGCACCCCCCGTAGGGTCGAGACCGGCGAAAACTAAGGCACTGGAATTGAAGCTGCTTGGTGATTTTGACATAGGTTATTGTAACATTGCTTGGCTTGGTTATACTGAAGCATTAAATAAACACTTCATATTAAAGAGAGATGTTAATGAGTTTTAATAAATACGAATGCAGTATCTGTGGTTTTATTTACGATGAAGAATTGGGTTTACCTGATGAAGGGATTGCTGCGGGCACAAAGTGGGATGATATACCCGAAGATTGGCAGTGTCCTGATTGCAGTGTAGGGAAGTCAGACTTTGATATGGTGCAAATTGCCTAAATTATTTGTAATAACGTGGTTCTAATCGACATTTTCCCAGTAATTTTTAAAGGTTAATAGCCACTTTGCCGCTATTGAATAAAGAGACACAATTTTTTTGGTGATAAAGTATACCTTTTTCAGCTAAATCTTTGTATTTATTGAATTTAAACAGGCGTTAGTAAACTATGTCGAGTTCGATTGTTACTTCTGAAAAAATCGATTTGAAGTCACTGGTGACCGATATCCAAGGGTTGGTATCACTGCCTGAAGTTGCGCTTAAAATTAATGCGACTGTCGATGATCCTAATGCGTCTGTCGATGATATAGGCAAGCTTATTAGCCAAGATCCTGCATTAACGATCCGTGTACTGGCGATTGCTAATAGCCCTTTTTATGGTTTATCGGCTGAAATTAGTACTATTTCACGTGCAGTAACGGTGCTCGGAACCAAACAGGTTACGGATGTGGTGCTTTCAACTGCAACAACGAATGCCTTTTCAGGTATTCCTATTCATGTTATTTCAGTCGATGATTTTTGGTATCACAGTTTATACTGTGGTTTGTTAGCCCAAGAAATATCTAGTAAACATAACCCACCATTACGTGACTCCATGTTTGTTGCCGGTTTACTTCACGACATTGGTCATTTAGTGATGTTTAATAAGATCCCAGAAAAAATTCACGATGCGTTACTTCGTACGATGCAAGGCGAGTCGTTACCCTTGTACCTAGAAGAGCAAGAAGTGATGGGCTTTGATCATGCTCAAGTAGGTGCGGAATTAGCGCGTGTTTGGAATTTGCCGGCGTATCTAGTGGAATGTATTGAGTTTCATCATACTCCGGCTAAAGCTAAAGACTTTAAACTGGAAGTGGCTTTAATTCATATTGCGAATGCGGTGGCGTCTCTGCCTTATGCGGATGAATTTGATGAGTCTGATTTAAAAACCGTTGATGATATTTGCTGGGAAATAACCGGTTTAAAACCGCAGGATGTTCAACAAGCAACAAGTGTTGCGCAAGAAAAAATAATTGAAATGAAGGCCGTTTATTTTTCTAAATAGTTTTAATTTTTACGGCTTTACTACCACCAAAATAATAATCAAAAACAAAAATATTACGGGCACTTCGTTATACCATCGATAGTAAACATGGCTACGAGTATTACGATTATATTTAAAATCTTTTAGTAATTTGCCGCAATGAATATGGTAACCGAGCAAAAAAATAACGCTGGCAAGTTTAATATGCATCCATGCTGCATCAGCATAAGCTGCCCATGCATAATCAACTAACATCCAAATGCCAAAGATAAAAGTAAAAATCATACCGGGTGTCATAATGCCGTAATAGAGTTTACGTTCCATTACTTTAAAACGTTCAATGCTGGCAATGTCGTTGGGGTCGCACATTGAATGATATACGTATAAACGTGGTAAATAGAAAAGCCCTGCAAACCAAGTAACCATAAAACTTATGTGAAGTGCTTTTATCCAGAGCATGTAATATTCCTAAACTTAATTTTTTCGTACATCATTTGTGGGTTTTAATGTAGTTACTTTTGTTGTTGTCGCCAGTAATTGTTCGATGTGATTAATAAAAACTTGGGTATTAAATTCTCCGACTTTATGTCGTACGACAGTACCATTAGGCGCAATTAAAAAAGTAGAGGGTGTCAATTTCACATCCCCAAAGGCTTTAACGGCAGTTTTATTAATATCCATTGCGATGGTATAAGGTAATTTCTTTTGCTGCGCCATTTTCATAACATGGTCAGGTCGGTCATAGGGCATAGAGATACCGATAATTCTGAGACCTTGTTGTGCATATTTTTTATGCATGGCAATTAAGTATGGCATTTCCTTTATACAACCCGAACATGAGGTTGCCCAAAACGTTACAAGCACTGGTTGGCCGCGTAGTGATTCAAGTTTTATTTTTTCACCGGATATCGTTGTTAGCTCTAAATTGGCAATCACTTTCAAACCTGATGGTGAGAACCAAAAGTATGCCAATAATAAAATAAACGCTAAGGCAAAACCTGCAAGTAGTTTATCTTTTGTTTTGAAGTTAGATTGTTTTGTCATAGGGTGTATTTAATTTTTATTCTTTAGTTCGAGATAAATAAACTTCGGACAATGCCTGATAAATTGGTGTTGGGCAAACTAATTTCGACATACCTTTAGCAATGAGTGCAGTGACCATTAAAGGTAAAATCAATGAAGAGTTGTTTGTCATCTCCATAACGATAACAAAGGCGGTAATCGGTGTTTGGACAACGCCAGTGAAGTATCCGACCATACCTAATAAAACCAACGAAGCGGCAGGCAAGTAGGGCATATATTCAGCTAAGTTTGCCCCTAACCCTGCGCCAACCGAAAGTGACGGTGCAAAAATACCGCCAGGTATACCGCTTAAGTAAGAAGCGACTGTAGCCAATAATTTTAGAAAAGGGAAGGACGCTGTAGCTTCGCCACCATCAATTAAATGTTTGGCTTCTTCATAACCCGTACCAAAGGTTAAGCCGTTCGAAGCATAACCGAGCACGCTAATTAGTACTCCACACGTAAACGCAAGATAAATCGGGTGGGTTGTGGCAAATGTGAATAATTGGCGTGAGCCATGAATTAAGGTCATGCTAAATAAACCACCTAAAATACCTCCACCCACACCACAAATAATAATAGCTATCCATGCGTTGCCACCTAAGGGGAGTTCTGCGTTGCTATGACCAAAGTAGGTGTATTCACCCAAAATAGCGATAGCCGTTAAACCTGCAATAATAACGGCGAGTAACAAAATGTTATTTAAACGGCGCTCAAAATTACGGGTCATTTCTTCAATAGCAAATAAAATACCGGCCAATGGTGTGTTAAAGGCCGCAGCAATGCCGGCAGCCCCGCCCGCAATAATAAGTGCCTTAGCCATATGTTGACGACGAAACCCTCGATGCCCATGTAATGAATAAAGGATAGATGCGCCAACATGTACGGTTGGTCCTTCGCGACCAATCGAGGCGCCACTGAACAAACCCATGATGGTAAGTAAAATTTTTCCAAAGGCAATTCTTAATGAAAGTACCTTTTGGCGGAGCGCATGGGTTTTTAATTCTAATGCTGCAATTGTCTGAGGTATGCCACTGCCTTCAGTGCCTAAAAAAATATTTTTTGTCAGCCATGCAATTAATGCCAAGCTAATGGGAGGGATACTTAAGGCTATCCATGGATTGTTCTTATATAAGGCTAGATAATGGTGGTCGGCATATTGTGCCGCAATGGCAAAAAAGGCAGCTACTGCCCCCACAATTAGGGCGCTACTTAAGAAGATTAATCGAAGCTTAATTTTCTTGGGAGAGAATAGTTGGCGGCGAGTTTTTATAAGATGATGGCGCATTATGTGAGCATTTTACCATGAAGATCGACCAATATAATAATTTCATTATTTATTCAAAAAGTTGACGGAGATGTTATTAACCTCCATAAGCATTTGTTAATAAAGAAATTTTTACTTGACCTCATGGGGCTCTATGGGTAAAGTGTGGCCACTTATCGAAAACAACCTATTAGCGATTCACCGAATAGGCTAGTAAAGAATAAAGCGAGGGTGAGGGAAGAGGAGCACCTTCAATACTGAACAAATAATAAAATAACAATTCAGTATTTGAGGAATAATAATAAAAATATAAGATGTACTTACTAAATTTAAGCGGCTTCGGTCGCTTTTTATTTGCCTAGAATTTCTCGGTTTTGGGTCATTTAATACTACGTCGACGTTGAATTAATATTTGTATGGATGTGTTTGCGTAATACCTGCTGAATCAAAATTAGGATGATTGTATATTTCCCATATCTTGTTGTTTAAAATAAAGATATTATAATTCACTTATAAATATAGAAATTTTCAGGAATTCTCGATGTTAAAAATAGGTGTGGTCGGTGGAACAGGATATACCGGCGTTGAATTATTGCGTTTAATTGCGCAGCATCCACAGGCAGAGCTAACTTGTATTACTTCGCGATCAGAAAAGGGCTTAGCGGTTTCTGATTTATTTCCTAACTTGCGTGGTCATATTGATATTGCTTTTTCAGATCCTAACGAAGCTCCCCTAAAAGAATGCGATTTAGTTTTCTTTGCAACACCTAACGGTATTGCAATGCAGCATGCCGTGGAACTGTTAGATGCGGGTGTTAAGTTAATTGATTTAGCCGCTGACTTTAGATTAAAAGATGAAAGCGTCTGGACAGATTGGTATAAAGACGCTTCTAAAACGGGTAACCATGCTTGCCCTGAATTATTAGCGCAAGCGGTTTATGGTTTACCTGAAATAAACCGAGAAAAAATTAAAACGGCGCAATTAGTGGCGAACCCGGGTTGTTACCCAACGGCTGTGCAATTGGCTTTATTACCGTTGATTGAAGCGGGTCTTGTTGATACCTCGCGTTTAATTGCTGATGCGAAATCGGGTGTGAGTGGTGCAGGTCGTGGTGCGAGTGTGGCAACCTTACAAGCTGAAAGCAGCGAAAGTTTCAAAGCGTATGCAGTGGCTGGGCATCGTCACTTGCCTGAAATTAAACAAGGCTTGGCATTGGCTCACGGTGGTGAAGTTGGTTTAACATTTGTGCCTCACCTTGTGCCGATGATTCGAGGTATTCATGCGACCTGTTATGCAGAATTAACATCGAATAGTGATTTACAATCTTTGTTTGAAAAACGATATGAAAATGAGCCTTTTGTTGATGTGTTACCGGTTGGCTCACACCCCGAAACGCGTTCAGTAAAAGGTGTGAATACCTGTCGAATGGCTGTGCATCAACCGCAACAAGGTAATACAGTTGTGGTGTTGTCGGTAATTGATAATTTAGTGAAAGGCGCTGCCGGTCAAGCTATCCATAATATGAATTTAATGTGTGGACTTGATGAGACAATGGGTTTAAATGCCGTTGCGCTTATGCCTTAAGTTGTTGACTGACTTGAATTCTTAAATAATTTATAGAGAGACAGAATGAATTTAGTTGTTAAAGCTCACCGTCCATGGGTAACACGTTTAATTTGGATTTTGAGTTTTGTTGCCGTGTTAATTGCGGGTTGGTCAGCATTTGATTTTGGGCGCTATAGTGCAAAGTATGACAGTGCAGAAGCGCGTCGGAGTGAAGTTAGCTTTGTCGAAATTCGTGATGCATTAAGCACTGAAATTGAAACCTTACGTGAAGAAAAAGCCATTTTAAAACGTGCCGCTCAAATTGAACGTAAAGCATATAACGAATTAGATGCGACACTGAAAGCTCTACAGGCAGAAATTTTAGAATTAAAAGAAGAGCTGGCTTTTTATCGAGGGATTGTTTCGCCGCGAGATGCTTCACGCGGTTTAAGATTACAAAAATTCACTTTTTTAGAAAATGGTCACTCACCAAGTTTTCGTTATAAGGTGGTTCTTTCGCAAGTTCTTAAAAATGATCGCGTTGCCCGAGGGTATGTGCAACTTGAGTTTGAAGGTTTATTCAAAGGACAACCAAAAACATTAAAGTTGCGTGATGTAACCGAGAAGCGCATCAACGAATTAAATTACAAATTCAAGTATTTTCAAAACATTGAAGGTAATGTGGAAATACCCAAGGGCTTCGAAGCCTCGCGGATTATACTAAAAATATTTCCGCGCGGTCGACAAGCAGATATGATAGAAGAAACATTTGATTGGCCAGAACAGGAGAATAATGCCCATGTGGGGGAACAAAAAGAAACCGAAACAAACAGCACAGATTGATTCATTAATCGGTCAGAATTCTGAAATTCATGGAGATGTTATTTTTAAAGGCGGTTTGCATGTTGATGGCGTGATTAAAGGTAATGTCATGGCGGAAGAAGGCACTGATTCGGTAATTACTCTCAGTGAACGCGGTACCATTGAAGGTGAAGTGAAGGTACCCAATGTAGTTGTGAATGGAACGGTTATTGGTGATGTTCACGCCTTAACGCATATTGAGCTCGCTTCTGAAGCGCGTGTACATGGTAATGTGTATTACAGTTTAATTGAAATGGCGATGGGTGCGGAAGTGAATGGTAATTTAGTACATCGTGAAGATTCTGTTGTGCACTTAAAACCGAGCGCTGAAAGCGTTAGTACCAAGAAAGACGATAAACAGCAGAATAAAAAAGATCATTAATATCAATTAGTTCAGTTTATACCTTAGTTAAATGCTAGGGTATAACTTGAATCCTATCCTTTTTAAGCTCATAATATAAGCAATCATTTATATTGTTTTGGAGTTACACATGTCAGACGCAACCTCTTCGATTGTTTTTACCGATAATGCTGCAAAAAAAGTCAAAGCGCTTATTGATGATGAAGGTAACGAAAACCTGAATTTACGCGTCTTTGTAACGGGTGGCGGGTGCTCGGGTTTCCAGTATGGCTTCGATTTTGATGAAAACGTTCAAGATGGTGATACTCAAATTGAAAATAGTGGCGTCAAAATGGTTGTTGACCCAATGAGCTTACAATATTTGTTGGGTGCAGAAGTTGACTATAAAGTCAGTCTTGAAGGCTCGATGTTCGTGGTTAATAACCCAAATGCAACGACAACCTGTGGCTGCGGTTCATCTTTCTCAATATAAGTTGAGTAGAATATAGGTGAGTTCAGCTAGTCGACTTTAAATGATCTGAGTCATAACATCCCAAAAAGTATTTTTTGCTTTTGGCTACGCAAAGTAGCCAGCGCTCACCAATATGAAACTAGTGATCACCTTAAAGTCATTTAATACTTAACTTTTATAGTGATTTGCCGCCAATAGTTGAAGTATTTTTGTTATCCTGTTGGATTGTGCTAATTCAGTACAAGTCTCTAATAAAACAATTGGCTACATGGAGTAAACAATGAGTGAGTACCTACCTGGTTTAGCTGGTGTTCCAGCAACAAAATCTAACATTTCTAATATTGATGGTGAGAAAGGTATTCTCGCGTATCGGGGTTATCCCATTGAGGAATTGGCCAAGCATAGTAGTTTTGAAGAAACGACGCTTTTATTATTGGATGGCCGCTTACCAACAGAAACTGAATTAGATTCTTTTCGCACACAGTTAATTGATAATCGAGATATCAAGTTCCATACTCGCGGATTGATGAAGAATTTGCCAGAAAACGGCCATCCAATGGAAATGTTACAAACGGTGGTTGCCAGCTTGAGTATGTTTTACCCTGGATCTGAATGTTTAACTGGGGGAAATAGTTGTGATGATTTAAATTACATTCACAATACCACGGTTAAAATTATTTCACGTTTACCGTGTATTGTTGCGATGTGGGAACATATACGTAATGGCTATGACCCAGTGAAATCTCGGTCAGACTTATCCTATGCAGAAAATTTTCTGTATATGCTAACGGGTAAAGAGCCTGATCCAATGTTGGCTAAAATTATGGATGTTTGCCTCATTTTACACGCAGAACATACTATAAACGCCTCAACCTTTGCTGTGTTAGTAAATGCTTCTACACTGGCAAATCCATACAGTGTCATTGCTGCAGCCATTGGCGCATTATCGGGTCCATTACACGGTGGAGCGAATCAACGTGTGGTGCAAATGCTTGATGAGATTGGTTCGGCTGATAAGGCTGAAGAATACATCGACAACAAATTAAAAAATAAGGCTGTTATTTGGGGTATGGGGCATCGTGAATACAAAACGAAAGATCCTCGTGCCACTATTCTTCAAGGCTTGGTTGACCAATTAATTGAATCACGCGGCGGAGATATTAGCCCAGCATTTGAAACAGCCAAAGCAGTCGAAAAAATCTGTGAAGATCGTTTATCGAAAAAAGGTGTGTATGCAAATGTCGACTTTTACTCTGGCATTCTTTACACCGAAATGGGTATTCCGGCTGACCAATTTACAACGATTTTTGCTATTGCCCGTTCTGCTGGTTGGTTGGCACATTGGCGAGAACAGCTTGGTGATAACCGAATCTTTAGACCGACACAGGTCTACACTGGTGAGCCAAATCGCCATTATGTTGATATTGCTAAACGTTAAATTTTAACGTGAGAATACCCAGTCTAACCATCTGAATTTTAAGGAAAATTTCATCTGGAAGGCCCACCTCAACAAATTTTTGGTTTCGTTGTAAGTATAAGAAAAGACTAAATATTATACAATTTTTGCCGATAACAACTTCTTACTAAATAGGTTGTTGTTGGAATGCCTGATATTAAAAATACCAATAAGTCGAGTTATACAGATGCAAACCGCAAGGGTTTGAATGATCGTCAGTATGATACGCGTTGGCACCAAAGTTTAAGTGTTAAATTTATCCTCATTGTTGTGTTATTGCTCAGTTGTCTTATGAGTATATTTACTTATCTAAATTATCAAAAACAAATAAAAGAACTCAACATTGAGTTGAGATTGAAAGGTGAATCTTTAGCAAGATTAACGGCTCTTGCTGTTGTTGATAGTGTTTTATCATTTGATTTTCTAGAACTTGAAAAACCTATCGTGTATTTGAATAAAGAATCGGATATTGTTTATGCGATTATCTATTCATCAAAGAAAGAAGGTCTAACGAAATTTATTGATGTCGAAAATCCAATAATAAATGATGCAATTGCAACGAACGGTAGTAATAAAATTGAAAAGATTGTTGAGTTTTTAAAAAGTAAAAAAAGTATTGAGCATGTTCAACATCCTATTTTATATAATAAATTTAACCTTGGGCATGTTGCAATAGGAATGAGCAGAAATAGCGTAATAGATAAGTCATCGGAATTACTTTATCAAAAAATGCGTGAAACATTATTTCTAATTATTATTTTATGTATCACCATATTTTTTCTTTTTAGTCTTAGTACCCTTGAGCCTATTCGTAGACTAATACAAGGTCTACGCCATGTATCTGTTGGCGAGTTAGATTATCATGTAAATATTAATAGCAAGAATGAAATAGGTAGTTTGGCCGAATCGTTTAATCGAATGGTTGATGAATTAAGGCAGGTACATAAAGACAAGGAGGTAGCGTTAGCTCAACTCAAAAAATTAAATAAAGGTTTAGAATCAGATGTTGAGGCGGGTACGCATGCACTAACCGAAGTAAATAAAGAACTAGAATATGTAGCGATGCATGATTCTTTAACACAATTACCCAATCGTGATAGTTTTTTAAATGAAGTTACTATTGCAATTGAACGCTCTAAACGAAAGGGGACGATGGTTGGTTTGGTCATGATGGATTTAGATAGCTTTAAGGAAATTAATGAGAGCAAAGGTCATGATGTAGGTGATGAGATATTAGTTACCATCGCAAAACGGTTAGAAGGTTCAATACGTGGTAATGATTGCGTTGGTCGCTTAGGTGGTGATGAGTTTGTCGTGTTAATAGATAATATCTCTGAAGAGCACTTGAAGCTGGTTGCTGAAAAAGTAGTAAAAGAAATAGAGCCTGCTGTTGTTATTGCGGGTAAGAGCTATTTTATAACGGCTAGTATGGGGTTAGCAATCTATCCGCTTCATGCGAATTCTCCTAATGATTTACTACGTTGTGCTGATATTGCTATGTATAAATCAAAGGAAAGAAAAGATGAATACACCATGTATGATTCGGAACTTGAAATTAAAAAGCTGCGTCATGTCGATTTACTAGGTGGGTTGAGAGTCGCGATACAAGAGGATCAATTATTTTTAGAGTATCAACCTAAAATAGATATTAATCGAGGCGTTGTTTGTGGTGTTGAAGCGCTTGTTCGTTGGATGCATCCAGAACGTGGTATCGTTCCGCCTTTTGAGTTCATTAGTTTGGCTGAAAATACAGGGTTAATAAAGCCTCTAACTGCGTGGGTGTTAGAGGAAGCCATTAGGCAAAATGGTATTTGGAATGATGAGGGATTAATGTTAACAATGAGTGTTAACTTATCTATGTTAAACCTTGAAGATGAGTCTTTGCCAAGTTATATCTCATCGCTTTTGCAAAAATATAGTTTGCCAGCAAACCGGTTAATTTTGGAAGTAACTGAAACAATGATCATGGCAAATCCTAACCAAGTGTTAGGTACGTTAACAACCTTGCATGAAATGGGCATACACCTCTCTATTGATGATTTTGGCACAGGTTATTCTTCATTAGCTTACCTGCATAAATTGCCGGTTGACGAAGTTAAAATAGATCGCTCATTTGTATTATTATTAAACGAGGAAAATATGAATAAGTCGATTGTGCATTCTATTATTGAGCTTGGGCATAATTTATCTCTAAGCGTTGTTGCTGAAGGTGTAGAAGACGTTGCGACCGTTTTGTTATTATCAAAACTTAATTGTGATATTATTCAAGGATTTTATTTTAGTAAACCTTTGTCAGCTAATGATTTAAATCATTTTTGTTCACAACCAATAGCAAAAGATCCATTTGCGCTGGCATCAAATACCTCCTTACAATAAAGAGTATTATGCCGAATATATCGCGCCGAGTATTACCGCATTGTTTGCGCCTGTAACACTTGGAATATTTCCTGGTAAATTATTTCGAGTTTGCTTTGCTAACCAAGCAAAGGCCATTGCCTCAATCCATTCAGGTTCAATAGATTCAGTTGCTGTTGTTGAAACGCTTATTGATCCTAACTGTGATTGTAAACGAGCCATTAAATAATCATTTCGCGCACCACCACCACAAACTAAAACACGATCAACTGATATTGGTAGAGCGTGGATTTCAGTAGTGATGCTATGTGTTGTTAATTCAATGAGACTTGCTTGAATATCTTCAGCTGGAAGTGATAGATTGTAATTCTCAAGCATTTTATTTAGCCAATCAATATTAAATAATTCTCGGCCGGTGCTTTTGGGATAAGGTAATTGGAAGTAAGGTTCTGTTAAAAAGACCTTTAGTAGTTTGTTATTTGCTGTACCTGATATTGCCCAGCTTCCTTTGTCATCATAGTTTAGTTGTTTTTGATTTTGTATCCAAGCGTCAAGTAAACCATTACCCGGACCGGTATCGAAGCCGATAACGTCTTTTGTTATATCGGCTGGTAGTACCGTAATATTCGCTATACCACCAATATTTAATACAATTGTATTTTGGCTTTCTTTTCTAAAAACTTTTTCGTGAAAGGCCGGTACCAATGGAGCACCTTGCCCACCTACGGTCATATCTCGGCGACGAAAATCTGCAATAGTGGTTATACCCGTGAGTTCGGCAATAATATTTGGGTTAGCTATTTGCAAACTATTTTTAATGGGAGAGTTTGGGTAATGACGTAATGTTTGACCATGAGAACCGATTGCAATGATACTTTTATTACTGATATTACTTTTTTTAAGTAAAGCGTTTGCGCAGTTGGCAAATTGAATAGCTAGTTCAGTATCGAGTGAGAGCATTTTTTTTAACTCATCATCACAACCAATACATAATTCATTAATTTTTTTACGAGTTTCTATTGAAAGTTCTTGAGAGTGATGGGCAACTAACTTGACGTTTTTATTGCTGCAATTAACTAAAACTGCATCAATTGCATCCATACTGGTGCCAGACATTAAGCCAATATAATACTCTGGCATAATTGTTCCTTTAACTTGTATAAGCGATTAGAACTGTTTTGCGTAATTGGTCGACGCGAGTTGAAAGTTAAACGCTTCAAGTTGCGCTAACAAATTAGATGCGTGTTGTTTAAATTGTATTTTATATTGTTTATTAATTGGTGCAGCATTTGGAAGCTTAACCGTTAATGGATTACGGTGTGTTCCATTAATTCTAAATTCATAATGGAGGTGAGGCCCTGTTGCTCGACCTGTACTACCTACATAGCCAATAACTTGGCCCTGTTTTACATACTTGCCATTGTACAAACCACGTCGATAGTTGTTTAGGTGCGCATAGAGTGTGCTGTAACGTCCACCATGGCGAATAATAATCGCTTTACCATAACCACCTTTGCGTCCTCGAAAGATAATTTTACCATCACCTGATGCTTTAACGGGGGTGCCACGTTGTGCAGCATAGTCGACACCTTTGTGTAAACGCATACGGTTTAATACGGGATGTTTACGTTTTCCAAAGCGTGAACTTATACGTCTAAAATCAACAGGTGTGCGTAAGAATGCTTTACGCATAGACAAGCCTTTAGGAGTGTAATAATTACTTTTGCCATCGGGATCGGTATAACGAATCGCACGATAAACACGCCCTTGGTTGGTAAATTCTGCAGCGAGTATGTCACCGTCTTTTATTTTTAAGCCATCAAGAAAATGCTCTTCATAAATGAGTGAAAAGCTGTCGCCCTTTCGAAGGTCAAGAGCAAAATCAATATCCCAACCAAAAATAGAGACTAAGTCCATAATGAGAGGTGCATTCATTCCAGCATTTTTTGCATCAACAAATAACGAACTGTTTATGTTACCCGATATATGTTGAGTACGTTTTTGTGCAACGCGAGAAATGGTTGTTGCATTAAAAGTATCACCTTGGCGTTTAACATGAAGAGCTTGAAAACGATTTTGTTGATAAACCATTTCAATAAGTTTTTGTTGATCATCCAGTCTGAATTTAAAGACTTGACCTGGCTGAATATTTTTTAGCGCACGCGTTGGTTTGCCGAGTTTCATAATGTGATGTAAATCTTGAGCGCTAAATTTGTTGCGTTTAAATAAATTGGAAAGTGAATCACCTTGTTTTACTTTTTCATCACGCCATACATAAAGCGGTAATGATTCATCAGTGGAATTAATTGAATTACTTTTAGGTGTTGCAGGTTTGGTCTGCTTGGGAACGATTAGGGCAATTTTTTTGGAAGTACTCTTAATAACAGTTTGTTTATCGATGGGGGCTAAATTTTTATCGTTAGATAATAGAGTCGATAATGGCAGAGTAATTTGATTTTGTTCAGCTACTTGAATGGGGGGCATTTGTTTAGCTTGAATCGTTTTTTGCTCACTTAAAACAGCACCTTGGCTGCGTTTTGCTGAAACATCTTTTGAGGCAAAAATAAGTAGAGTGCCGACGCATGTAATTACGGCAACGCCAACAAACCACTGGAGTTTGCTCCATTTCTGAGCTTTGGGCTCATTGAGCTCCATTGACTTAAAATCTTGGGTTAAGAACGGCTTGTAATTCACGGAATTTACTCATTTTTTTCATTTTAGATATCTACCTATACGATAGCGTTATTTTGGCACTTGGTCAAATTTGAGGCATTTATTAGGGTATAAGAAGAAATCGGTCATTTAATGATTAATTGGCCAAATAATACCAAATTTAGGAGGCCCAATTAATTGTTCAAGTCTGTGCATGATTCGATGTTTTAAAAAGTGTTCAGTGACAAACAGTTCGGTATGGTAAAGTACGCCGCCAGTTAATAGAGTAATTGCCTGAATGAGTTATGTTTTTCAGACAAAAAACGAATAAATTTCAAAATTGAGTGACAAAATGAATCAAACAGAATTATTGGCACAATTAAAACGTGGTTGTGATGAGATTTTAGTCGAAGCGGAGTTGGTCGAACGCCTAAAAACAGGCAAATCCATGCGCATTAAAGCCGGTTTCGATCCTACTGCGCCAGATTTACACCTTGGCCATACGGTTTTAATTAATAAATTACGTCAATTTCAAGATTTAGGGCATGAGGTTTTATTTTTAATAGGTGATTTTACAGGAATGATTGGTGATCCAACGGGTAAAAGTGCAACCCGGCCACCTTTAACGGTTGAACAAGTAGAAGAAAATGCAAAAACTTATCAGCAACAAATCTTTAAAATTTTAGATAAAGAAAAAACAACGGTTATGTTCAATTCCAGCTGGATGAATAAAATGAGTCCGGCAGAGTTAATTCAATTAGCAGCAAAACACACGGTTGCTCGTATGTTGGAACGAGACGATTTTAATAAACGATATCATTCTGGCCAACCGATTGCGATTCACGAATTTTTATACCCTTTAATACAAGGTTATGATTCGGTAGAAATGAAATCTGATGTTGAACTTGGTGGTACAGACCAGAAATTTAATTTACTTGTTGGGCGAGAGTTACAAAAGCATTATGGTCAGAAACCCCAAGTGGTTATGACTATGCCGCTACTCGAAGGGACTGATGGCGTTAATAAAATGTCGAAGTCGCTAGGTAACTACATCGGTATTGATGAAGCCCCCGATGAGATTTTTGGTAAGCTTATGTCAATTTCAGATGACTTAATGTGGCGTTACTTTGAATTATTAAGCTTTAGACCTTTATCTGAAATAGAAGGGTTTAAAAAACAAGTTGACGATGGCGCGAACCCTCGTGATATTAAGTTTTTATTAGCTGAAGAGATTATTGCGCGTTTTCATTCCGAAGTTGAAGCCACGAAATCTCGTGAAAACTTTATTGCACGTTTTCAGAAGGGTGCAATGCCAGACGATATTGATGAAATAGAATTAACTGCCGTGGATGGCGAAATGCCAATAGCGAATTTATTAAAGGAAGCAGGTTTAGTGAATAGTACCTCTGATGCTTATCGTATGATTAAGCAAGGCGCTGTAAAAATTGATGGCAAAAAAGTTGATTCTCGCGATCTTAAAATACAATCAGGATCGGAACACATATATCAGGTAGGAAAACGTCGTTTTGCAAAAGTGACACTAGTTTAACGTTAAAAACAGAGTTAAAGGCTAGTGTTGTAGTCTAGCCAATAGCGTCCAATATCTTCAATGGCTTTAGAAAATTCTTCGTATGCGATGGGTTTTCGAATATAGCTATTACTTCCTAATTCATAGCTTAGATTTACGTCAGTATCTTCAGATGACGTCGAGAGAATGACCACTGGAATTTGAGCTGTATCTTCGTTTGCGCGTATTTCTCTCAGGACTTCATGCCCATTTAATTTTGGTAGCTGCAAATCTAACAGAATTAAGCGAGGTAGCTCTTTAACGTTTCTGGTTGCGTATTTTTCTTTTGCATGTAAAAAATCTAAGGCTTCTGCACCATCTTGCAAAACAATAACATCAATATCAGTATTTAGTTTTTGAAACGCCCGCAAGCTGAGTTCGATATCGGCAATATTATCCTCTATCAAAACAACTCGAAGTATCTTGTTAGGATTTCTGGTAGGAATGGTATTTGGTAGAATAGGTGATAAGTGGACGGAGATTTTTTTAAAACCGACTTCATGGCACCAATTTATGGCAGTATCCGATGTTTTAAAAAGACGCGGCGTACCTGATTTTAGAGTCAACGTTTCTTGCTCTTGTTTATCAATAACATTGAGGTAGATTTGCCAAGCATTGTCTTCAGCTACAAAAGTGACTGAAGCGTCTGACCAATGCCCTGCATTACAAAGTAAGCGTACATCCCGTTCGTTCATAATTCATGCCGTTATTGTAGAAGTGGTCAGTATATGTGCTTATCGAGAAGAATCATACCCAAAATCATAATTTCGGGTCAAATAATAAAAAAGCCAGTTAATTAAGTTTTACTTAAATTAACTGGCCAATGAAAAGAGTAAGATTTTTAGCTTATATGCTTTATCCGAAAAACACCTCCACTTTACTAAAACCTATACGATTACAACATCTTAAAGCTGCATCAGAAGTCTTAAAAATCCGTGGATCAGTTGAGCGTTTAGATATCAAATAATCAGGATCTTGTTTATTTTTTTCTAGTATCTTTATTGTCCATCCTGAAGTATTCGTTGATACACAGATAGACACTAAATCATTAGATTTGCAGAGTAACTTCGCTTCCCGTTCTTGCATTATTGGGTTCCTAAAATCTAGTTATTGGGGGTGCCATAACTATAACAAAAAGCATTAAATTCACAAGTTTATTTAATAGTGAAGACAAAATATGGTGCAGTAAGCAATGTGAGAGTGAGTGATAACTTAATTGTTAAATATGAAGTTAGCACCCAAAAGTGTTAATTTGTTGAATATTAAGCTATAAATAGTTGTAATTAGCTAATGATTAACAAAAATGAATGATAAAAAAGTGTTATTGGTGGAAGATAATTCTGATGATGAATTATTAACGCGCCGCGCGATAGAAAAATATTCAAGTTTTAATAGTATTGATGTCGCGAATGATGGCTTGGAAGCTCTAGAGTATTTATCTATCGAAACGGATCTACCAAGTTCAGGTAAAAATATTTCTGCATCGATCCCCTTACCTGATTTGATTTTGTTAGATTTAAAAATGCCGCGTTTGAACGGACATGAGTTTTTAAAATATTTACGTGCTAATTCGTCTACTGCACACATTCCTGTTGTGATATTAACGACGTCTAGTGAGGAAAAGGATATTTCTGTAAGTTATAAACTTGGAGCGAATAGTTTTTTGCGTAAGCCTGTTAATTTCTTAGATTTTGGCAAGGCTATCGAACAGCTAAGTCATTATTGGTTGAAGCTAAACGTACCGCCGCCTCCTTGCCTTGAAGAAAAATAACCATAAATTATGAAAAAGAATTTACGCTTATTAGTCGTTGAAGATTCTGAAGATGACGTTATCCTAATGCAGCGTGTGCTGAATAAAGCCGGATATGATATTAACTTACTTCGAGTTGATAATGGACGTGACCTGGATGTGGCACTAAAAAATAATGATTGGGATTTAGTCATAACTGATCACAATATCCCCGGTTTTAGTTCGGGAGCCTCACTAAAACATGTAAAAGAACATGATGAGCATATGCCTGTGGTCATAGTATCCGGCAGTATAGGTGAAGATATTGCAGTGAAAGCAATGCAAGCGGGTGCTCAGGATTACATCATGAAAAATAATTTAGTGCGTCTTGTGCCTGCGATTGAGCGAGAATTACGTGAGGTCGAAACACGACGTGCTCGTCAGCGTGCTGAAGATACGATTCGCCACATGGCATACCATGATTCGTTAACGGGTTTGATTAATCGAGCTGAATTTGAACGACGATTAAAAAGAATTTTGTTTGGCTTAAAAGATAACGGCTACCATCACGCATTGCTTTACATCGATTTAGATCAATTCAAAATAATAAACGATACATGTGGTCATGTTGCTGGTGATGAATTGTTAAAACAACTCACCGTTATATTGCATAAACCAATCCGAGAGAGCGATACATTAGCGAGGCTGGGTGGCGATGAATTTGGAATACTATTAGAAAACTGTCCGCTAGATCAGGCAAAACTCATTGCCGATAACATTATTAAAGAAGTGAAAGACTTTCACTTTGCTTGGCAAAATCAAATGTTTCAAATTGGTGCAAGTATTGGTCTTGTGATGTTGACTGATCCTGAACAAGGAATGACTGAAGTTTTAAGTGCTGCCGATATGTCATGTTATGCCGCAAAAGATGCCGGAAGGAATCGTTATCATATATACAGTGAAGATGACTCAAGCTTAATTCGTCGTCATGGCGAAATGAAATGGGTTTCACGTATTCATGAAGCTTTAAATAATGATACTTTCGTACTTTATCAACAAATGATGCCTGCTGTAGATAGTCAGTCAAATTTATCGACTAATTACGAATTTTTGATTCGACTAAAAGATAAGAGTGGAATAATAGCGCCAGGCGCATTTATACCCGCTGCAGAGCGCTACAATTTAATGACTATTATCGATCGCTGGGTCATTTCAAAGGCTTTTGAACATATCGTGCAAATAACCGAGTCGAATGAAAATTTAAAAGATGCAATATATTTTCTTAATTTATCGGGTACTTCTTTAAGCGATGAAGCCTTTTTTGATTTTTTAAGAGAACAATTTGATGAATACTCTCTTTCCCCTGAACAAATATGTTTTGAAGTCACTGAAACAGCGGCAATAACGAACTTAGCAAGCACGGTCGAATTTATTAAGCAGTTAAAACCTTTAGGCTGCAAGTTTGCATTGGATGACTTTGGTGCTGGATTAAGTTCATTTTCA
>Ga0316205_10001918_pt1 | contig 23570 bp, 25 predicted proteins | sample 3monthpyrite_MG_FD_204941 | JGI IMG/M metagenome (GOLD analysis project Ga0316205, IMG submission 204941) | Microbial mat bacterial communities from mineral coupon in-situ incubated in ocean water Damariscotta River, Maine, United States -... | ecosystem: Environmental > Aquatic > Marine >... | reverse complement strand
GCCTGAAATGACACAGGATGAATTGAAAAAAATGGTCGCACAGGCGGCGATCGAGTATGTGGTACCCGACACCATCATCGGTATTGGCACCGGTTCTACCGCCAACTTCTTTATTGATGCTCTGGCAGAGATAAAACATAAAATTGATGGCACGGTTGCCAGCTCTGAAGCCAGTGCAGAACGTTTGCGCGGACATGGAATACAGGTTTTCGACCTTAATTCAGTCAATGAAATCTCAGTATATATCGATGGGGCCGATGAAAGTGATCAGCATTTACACCTGATCAAAGGCGGTGGTGGCGCGCTCACTCGGGAAAAAATTGTCGCCGCGTGCAGTAAGAAATTTGTCTGTATAGCAGATGATTCCAAACTGGTGGATGTTCTCGGTGAGTTTCCATTACCGGTTGAGGTTATCCCTATGGCCAGAAGCTTTGTCGCGCGTGAACTCGTCAAGCTGGGTGGTCGTCCAGTTTATCGTGAAGACTTTGTCACTGATAATGGCAATGTTATTCTTGATATCCATGACATGTCCATTGTCGATCCTCGCAGCCTGGAAAATCAGCTGAATAACATTACTGGCGTAGTGACCAACGGCCTGTTTGCGATTAAACCCGCTGACGTGCTGCTACTGGGCACCCAGAATGGAATAAAAAAGCTGGAAAGATAGCATTTCCGGTATAATGAAGCATTAAAAAGGCCGACTTATGTCGGCCTTTTTACTGGCAAAATCGCAGGCTTGCATACACCGGATCGGCATAAAAACCAACACCGGCTTTATCAGCTAAACTCACCTACCATCTCATGCTCCTTAATATCATTATAATGAGAGGTTTTATTACGGCCATTTTGTTTACTGTAATAAACCGCCTTATCAGCTTGCCGATAAGCGATATCGGCATCATCAAAATCATCATCGGGACCTAGCGTGGCCACACCAAGACTGATAGTCATGCGGACATTGTGCTCGCCAAAGGTAAATACATTCTGCTCGACTATATTACGCATATCCTCGGCAATATTGATGGCTGATTGCTTATCTGCACGTTTGCACAGAACCACAAACTCTTCGCCACCCAGGCGACAAAGATAGTCTGTCTTGCGCATACGCTTTTTCAATAAGTTGGCAACATCACGTAATATGCTATCGCCACAGGGGTGCCCGTAGGTATCGTTAATTCTCTTGAAGTGGTCGATATCAAATACAATCAAACTGTTTACTTCTGCATGGCGCCTGGCAGTTTCAAACTCGGTATTTAATAATTCCTCAAACTGCCTGCGATTACATAGTCCCGTCAAAGAGTCTGTCGCCGACATTTTCTTGAAATTTTCATTAATGACTTTTAATTCTTCAGACTGGATACGCAATTGCCTGTTGGTCTCCAGCAATTGCTTATCTGCTGCTTCTATTTTCGACTGTAGTTGCAGATTAGCAATATTCAGACGCTCGCTTAAATGATTAAAGCTTTCTGCCAATTGCCCGAATTCATCGCGAGATATCACCGGGATTTTTTCAATAATGTGCCCATTCTCATCAATACTGGACACAAGGGATTTTGACATAAGCCTGACGGGTCGAACTATAAAGAAAGAGAGGGCAATAAATTCCCCTAGTGCAATTAACAGAATAATGAAAATTTCACGCTGGATGATATTTATTTTTTTCTCTTCGAGGGTCTTGATCGTTTTTGCGGTACTCAATCCCAGCTCAAGATTTCCGATGACTCTATCCTCGAGTTGAATATCCTGGGTAAACACCACCATCGTTGAAAACAACCCGGCATCCTTCTTACCCGCCTCACCCATGATGTTACCCTGCTGATTAGTGACCCGGGCATAATCAACATCTTCCGATGAAATAATCTCGTCGAGTAACAATTGAATGGTATGGTAATCATAGCCGACCACACTAAAACTGAGTGAAGTGGCAACAAAACGACTGATATCAGACCCCCGCTGGTTAATCTCTTCCAGGGTGTTTACTTTCTCTTGCTGCAACGCCAGCCAGCCGCTCAATGTTAATGAAGTTAACAGCACAACCAACAAGATAAGCAGCAGCTTCTGACGGATACCTAAATTGAAAAGCGGAAAGAGTATTTTAGCTAGTTGCATAATCTCAAAATCAATAGCGTTAAATCGACAGAAAATCTCATATTCATTAATGACTATATGGATACTTCATCCTTGTATATCGGCAAATATTTTTCAAACTTCACTAAATCAGGAATTCAGCATTCAAAGCAAGGTTATAACGTTAATAATAGAAGGGGATTTAGCTCAGCAGGGTGCATTCCGCTGACTTTCACCTCTGATAACCAGTATTTCATTATTCAGTCAATTGTATCCACTCTATTGGTGCGTGTACTGGCTGGAAAGCCATTCCGATTGATTGCAATAGTTATATCTGATGCGTTCTGACAAACAAAGGCGCGCCTTTTCTCCGCAACGTATACAAAGACTGGAAACAGAGACCTCGTTGCTTTCCTGTCTGATCATGGTTTTATTTTAGAACCGGGATGGTAGTACCTTCTCTTTTTTAGAGAATAGTGTAAGCACTGTTATTATGGAGTATTGGCTGCGGACAGTAGAGTACTCGACATTGCGTTTTTGAAGTAGTTCTTAAGTGGGTACGCAATCAACACTGGTCACTGCCAAATAGCATTACATAAAAGAATTTATAACAACACGCGTTCTATGCCGCCCTGGCTAACCCTGGACACAAACGCCTGCTGCCAATCGGCACCGAGCAATTTACTCGCCAGCTCAACTACTATGTATTCAGTTTCAAGGCCCGTGTCATCCGCATAACGAGCCAGACCTTGCTGACAGGCAGGACAGGAGGTTAGTAATTTAACTTCATTCGCTTTAACCATGGATTGACCGGTGAATGACTGTATTCCTTTCTCCAGTTCTTCCTGTTTACGGAAACGCAGTTGCGTGGAAATATCGGGTCGGGATACGGCCAGTGTACCGGCCTCACCGCAGCAGCGATCCGACAATTTAACTTCCTGACCCATCAAACTCGAGGCCACTTTAATCGGTGCATAGGTTTTCATGGGTGTGTGACATGGATCATGATAGAGATATTGCGTACCATTCCCCTCGTCTATGGTGAAATTTTTCTCCATCAGGTATTCGTGTATATCCAGCAAACGACAGCCAGGGAATATTTTTCCAAACTCATACTGCAACAATTGATCCATACAGGTACCACAGGAAACAATCACTGTCTTGATATCCAGATAGTTCAATGTATTGGCGATGCGGTGGAACAGCACCCGGTTTTCAGTGGTGATTTTATGACCACGGGTTTCATCCCCTCCTGCGGTTTGCGGGTAACCACAACAGAGATAGCCCGGTGGCAAAACCGTTTGTGCACCGGACTCGTAGAGCATCGCCATCGTCGCCAATCCTATCTGGCTGAACAGGCGCTCGGAGCCACATCCTGGAAAATAAAAGACGGCATCCGAATCCTCATGCGATTTTTCAGGGTTACGAATAATCGGCACCGTTTTGCTGTCTTCAAGATTGAGCATGGCCCGCATCGGCTTAGGTGGAATTTTGCCCGGCATGGGTTTATCCACCAGATGTACTATCTGGCTCATGACATTTGGTTTTCCGGTGGTAGCCGGTGGCAATGCCTTACGTTTGCCCAGTAACGGACGTACAAACTTGTACCCCAGGCGCTGCAAGCCATAGCCCCACTGCACTAATGCTTTACGTACCAGTCCTATTGCCATCGGGTCCTTGATAAACAGAAATAACATCGAGGCCCGGGTCGCCAGGTTAATACGTTTTTTACCCTGCGACATCAGAATGGTGCGCATGAGTACCGAGACATCACCAAAATCAATATCCACCGGACAGGGTGCCAGACATTTATGGCATACCGTACAGTGATCAGCGATATCATTCATTTCGTCAAAGTGCCGAATGGAAATGCCTCTACGGGTTTGCTCTTCATAGAGAAAGGCTTCAATGATCAGGCCCGTGGCAAGAATCTTGTTGCGTGGTGAGTACGACAAGTTGGCGCGCGGGATATGCGTATTACAGACCGGCTTGCATTTACCGCAGCGCAGGCAATGACGAATTTCATCGTTGAGCTTACCCAGATCACTGGCTTCGAGTATCAGTGCTTCCTGCTGTAACAAACGCAATGAAGGTGTATAGGCATTGCCGAGCCCGGAACCTTTCACCAACTTACCGGGATTAAAACGATTTTCGGGATCAACCTGTTGTTTGTATTCAGCGAACTTTTCCAGATACTCGTCAGACAAATATTGAATTTTAGTCATGCCAATACCATGCTCACCGGAAATAACCCCATCCAGTGATACTGCCAATGCCATCACCTGGTCTACTATCCGCTCTGCTTCCTGCAACATCGCATAGTCATTGGAATTGACCGGAATATTGGTATGCACATTGCCATCACCGGCATGCATATGTGTGGCGACAAACAAACGACTTGAACGAACTTTTTTATGAATATTATCCAGCTTTCCGCGAATGCCTTCATGCTCACGCCCGGAAAAAATCGCCTTCAGCGGCGCTTCAATAGCAGAACGGTAAGAAACACGTAAATCACGACGCAATAATAATGTCAGGATCGTGTCGTCAGCACGCACATGATTAGCGTCCACATCAATCAATAATGACGGGCATTCACTGACTGATGCATCCATCTTGTCCAGTATCGCTTGCCAGGTAGCCTTGACTGTCTGTAGCTGTTGCAAAGCAGCCTGTTTTTTTCCTTCGATGATGCTGCTGCTTTCTTCACTGTCGAGGTATTCTTCATGCAGATTAATTTCCCGCATGTCGGATGACAGGTATTCCTGTACTGCATCAATCATGGAAAGCTTGTTGCGAATCGATTGAACGATATTGATGCGTTCAATACCTTCAGAATAATCACCCAGACGGTCCAGGGGGATAACCACGTCTTCATTGATCTTGAAGGCATTGGTATGAGCAGCAATAGCCGCTGTTCGCGAGCGGTCCAGCCAGAAGCGTTTGCGCGCTTCCGGACTCACCGCAATAAAGCCTTCAGCATCACGCGCGTTGGCCAGCTGTACAACCTTGGCAGCGGCCTCAGCCACTGACTCTTCATCATCGCCGGATATATCGACCAGCAATACCATTTTTGGCAATTCACGCCGCGGGGCTTTGGTACTGTAATTAACGGCGCGCACATAACGCTCATCCAGATGCTCGAGGCCGGTGAGCTCCACACCACTATGTTGATCCAGGTAGTCCTTGGTTTCAACAATGGCAGGTACGGCGCGACTCATATCGGATGCAAAAAACTCAAGACAGACGGTACGGGTAAAGTTGGCCATGCGGTGCAAAATAAAAACAGCCGAGGTAATCAAGCCATCACAGCCTTCTTTTTGCACACCCGGAAGACCCGCCAGAAACTTGTCCGTTACATCCTTACCCAGCCCTTGCTTGCGCAAAGCCTTGCCAGGAATTTGCAAGCTCTCCGCTTGCCCATCCCGGGTTTTGCCATCTGCCTGATAGCGGGTAATGCGGAACTCTACTGTCTCCTGGCAATGAATTTTACCGAGGTTGTGATTAATACGCTCAACTTGAATCCATTTAGCATCCGGCGTGACCATTCTCCATGACACCAGATTATCCAGTGTAGTGCCCCACATTACCGCTTTCTTGCCTCCGGCATTCATCGCAACATTACCACCAATGGTACAGGCGTCTTGTGAGGTCGGATCAACCGCAAACATCAGTCCGTTGCTTTCTGCCAACTCGGACACCCTGCGCGTTACTACTCCGGCCTCGGCACGGACACAGGCGACCGGTTTTTCCACACCGATCAGGGTATGCATTTCCACTGCACTGAGCGCTTCGAGTTTTTCGGTATTAATGATCGCCGTGTTTTCCTGTAAAGGAATCGCACCACCGGTATAGCCGGTACCACCACCACGCGGTATCACCGGCAAATCCAGATCAAAACACGCCGTGACCACGGCTGCCATTTCTTCTTCAGTGTCAGGGCTGATCACTACAAACGGATAAGCAACTCGCCAGTCAGAAGCATCGGTGACATGAGACACGCGCGCCAAACCACCAAAATCGATATTATCCTTACGGGTGACTTTTACTAAACGCTTGAGTGTTTTCTGGCGCAGGCTTTTTTGTTGCGGAAAACATTGCTGAAACTGTTCAACCGCATGGTGAGCAGCATCAGCCAGTTGCAGTACTTGTTCATTCCCGGCTGCCCTGGCAACAATCTGATCCAGCCGATGTCGCAAGGCATGCGTGAGTGAGGCCAGACGTTTTGGATTTTCCAGCAAATCATCCTGAAGATACGGGTTACGCACCACCACCCACATATCACCCAACACCTCGAACAGCATTCTTGCTGACTGACCTGTCTGGCGCGCGCCGCGCAATGTATTAATAATTTCCCACATCGCCTCACCCAGAAAGCGGATAACAATCTCACGGTCTGAGAAAGACGTGTAGTTATAGGGGATTTCGCGTATTCGAGTCGTCGTCATGGTGAATCTATATTAGCATATATTAAAGAAAGGATAAGAAAGGAAATATCGATTAATTTGAAACTTTAAGGGGCAGAGAATAGAGCGGGCATAACAACAAACAGAGTACAGCTATTTCAGCTGAGATTTTGCCTATGCAAATAGTGACAATAAAACCGCATAGCGCGCAGCCTTGCCAATCAGAATCATCAATAAACTGATAAACCAGTGCATCCGTAACCAGCCCGCTACAACACAGAGAGGATCGCCTACAACTGGTAACCATGACATTAACAAGACAGGGCTGCCCCAGCGTTGTACCCAACTCAAAGCACGCTGATGATCAGGTTTTACCAGCGCTTGCGCCGGATAACGCCTGCTCAAGTAATAGCCTATTAACCATGAGGTCATTCCCCCCAAAGTGTTACCTACGCTGGCCACCCACCAGAGCCGCAGCAAAGACTCATCACCCTGAGTAACCATATAAATGAAAATCGCTTCAGAACCACCCGGAAACAGGGTAGATGAAATAAAAGCACTGATAAACAGTCCAGCTAAAGAATAATCATCCATCAACCCATCATAACAAAAACGCCACAAAGAGACTCTCAGATTAAAAGGCTTATCTGTTGCCTAGCCCCTAACACCTGGTTCCTGGTACCTGTTACACACAAATAAAAAACGGGGTCCAAAGGACCCCGTTCAAACTATACAACTTTAATAGTTTTTATTAGAACTTCATGCGCATGCCAACAGCGAAAGTATCGACGTCAACATTAGCAGTAGCACCTGTCTCATAGCTACGGAAACCAGCAGTTAAACGAGTCTTCTTGGACATGTTATGAATCAAACCGATAGTGTAGTAGTTCAGGTCTGAAGCAGTACCGCCTGGATCCTTGTTACCAAACTGGGCAACCAGTACATTGTTACCAAACTTGGCTTGACCACCGAGGAAGTAGATATCAGTATCTGGCTTACCAGCAGTATCAAAACTCAGTGTTTCATACTGGCCAACAACCTTGAAGTTACCAAATTTGTACATACCACCAAATTTGACCGCATCACCGCCAGCGCCTACAGTACCGTCATTACTCACACCAGCGACAAATACTTCCCAGGCTTTTTGAGAAAATTGTAAACCAAAGCTGTAATCACCGCCTGAGCCAGCACCTTCATCAGGGCTATAAGTTGCCCAACCCATGAAACCACCGCCAATTTTAGGAGACGTGTAGCCGATATTGTTAGCTAAAAAGCCATTATGACCATATTGGCCAGCACCCAGCTCACCTTTGGACATACCGTTGGCACCGCGTGCTTCAATCATTGTAGCGACGAAGGGGTCATATTTAACACCACCGGTGTATTTATAAGCTGATTTCAGGTTACCCGCTTGAACAGTACCGAAACCACCTTTTAATCCAACAAAAGACTCACGTTGGCCAGTAGCAGCGCCACCCAGAGTCGTATCAAGTTTCCATTCAAACTTGGCGATAGCAGTCATGCCATTACCGAGTTTTTCAGAAGCCTTAACACCTAAACGACCGCGAGCGTTATCCTGTACTTCTGTTGTATCAGTTGTACCATTATCAATTGTGCCTACTTCGACCTGTGCATGACCATAAACAGTCACATCAGCAGATGCAAACATAGGCACTGCCGCAAAAGCAGTGCTCACTGCAAGAGCAAGTAATTTTTTATTCATTTGATTGATTCCTCAAGTAATAGATATCCATTGACATTCAATACTATAGCAACATTCGATTTTATTGCAACACTATTTGTAATAAAACAACAAATTTACCGAATATCATGCAAGTCATTATTAAATATATATTATTATTTATTAATTTCACCTTTTATATCGCCAAGAATAACAAATATTTCTTAATAAGAGCAAAGTATTGTCCAATTTACGACAATAAAAAACGGGGCCCTAAGGCCCCGTTCAAACTATACAACTTTAGTAGTTTTTATTAGAACTTCATGCGCATGCCAACAGCGAAAGTATCGTTGTCAACATTAGCAGTAGCACCTGTCTCGTAGCTACGGAAACCAGCAGTCAAGCGAGTCTTCTTGGACAGGTTATGAATCACACCGATAGTGTAGTAGTTAAGATCTGAAGCAGTACCGCCTGGATCCTTGTTACCGAACTGTGCTACCAGTACATTATTACCAAACTTGGCCTGGCCGCCGAGGAAGTAGATATCCATGTCAGGCGTACCCGTAGTATTGAAGCTCAGCATTTCATACTGACCACTAACCTTGAAGTTACCGAATTTATACTGACCACCAACCTTGATTGCATCACCGCCTGCTGCGTCATCATTGTTAACACCGGCTACGAATACTTCCCAGGCTTTTTGTGTAAACTGCAGGCCGAAGCTGTAGTCACCATCTGCGCCATTAGCGACACCAGATTCGTCAGGACTGAATGTTGCCCAGGCACTGAATCCATTACCCATCTTAGGTGTCATATAACCAATACTATTAGCTAAAAAGCTGTTGTGGCCAAATGCGCCGTTACCCAGCTCACCTTTGGACATACCATTAGCACCACGTGCTTCAATCATTGTAGCGACGAAGGGGTCATACTTAACACCACCAGTGTATTTGTAGCCGGATTTCAGGGCACCCAATTGAACGGTACCGAAACCACCTTTTAATCCAACAAAAGACTCACGTTGGCCAGTAGCAGCGCCACCCAGAGTCGTATCAATTTTCCATTCAAACTTGGCGATAGCAGTCATGCCATTACCGAGTTTCTCAGAAGCCTTAACACCTAAACGACCGCGAGCGTTATCCTGTACTTCTGTTGTATCAGTAGTACCATTATCAACCGTACCTACTTCAACCTGTGCATGACCATAGACTGACACTTCAGCAGAAGCGAACATAGGAGCGGCACCGAACGCTGCGCCCACCGCAAGAGCAAGTAATTTTTTATTCATCAAGGAATTCCTCTAGATAATTAGTTATATTTTGAATACGCCATGAACTATAGCAACAAAAAATAAAAATGCAACAATAATGTTCATAAAAACGACACCTGATATCATTTTGTAGTAAATTTACAACAAAATATTTTATCATTATAAATCAATGCCTTATAGAAATCACGGCATCAAAAGCTTAACAAGCTGTAAAATAATGCACTACAAAATGATTTTGCGTGATACTTAAATTATTTTAAACATTGGAATGCCGGATATGTTGAAGCAAGTTGGGGCCTGTATAAGTACTCCCACCACCATTTTTAGAAGTTCCAGCTTGTGCATCCCAGCAAAATAAAACCCGCCTGTGGCGGGTTATTATTTTTTGGCTGGGGAACAAGGATTCGAACCTTGATTAGAGGAGTCAGAGTCCTCTGTCCTGCCGTTAGACGATTCCCCAATAAAAACAGTAGCGAGGGACGAGGTACTAGGAACCAGATTTTTCTTGAATTTCATTATAATACTTCATTAAACCATAAAGCATTTTTGAAATTTCCCTGGCTTCAACTTCCAGTTCCTTACTCGTTTCAGCATCAATGAAACCTGCAGCTCTACCGATCATTAATTGAGTCCATAGCTCGCCGCAGGAGCCTTTGGCAATATTTAAAAACTGGATTCTGTATTGACATACCCCTCGTTCATAGCCTTCTGCAATATTCGAGGGAATTGAAAGAGCAGAGCGTGTGATCTGATCCTTAAAAGCAAATTGTTTACTATCTGCAAAAACCTGGTACATATTCACAGAAAGTCGACAAGCTCTTTTCCAAACTTCAAGATTTTCCAGTGCATCCATGCACATTACTCCTTAAATCAAAATCTAGTCCCTAGTTCCTCGTCCCTAGTCACTGACGATAAAACGCTCAGCGTTTTATCGTTTCGAGAACTGCGGAGAACGTCTGGCTTTATGCAAACCAACTTTCTTACGCTCAACCTTACGTGCATCACGGGTAACAAAGCCGGCTTTACGTAATGCAGGACGAAGTGTCTCGTCATACTCCATCAGTGCGCGGGTGATGCCGTGGCGAATAGCGCCAGCTTGTCCGCTGATTCCCCCACCGCTGACATTGACATACACATCAAACTTGTCCAGCGCTTCAACCAGTTCCAGCGGTTGACGAACCAGCATACGGGCAGTTTCACGACCGAAGTACTGTTCCAGGCTATTCTTGTTAATAGTGATATCACCTTTACCAGGACGCAGATAAACACGTGCTGTAGAGGTTTTACGACGACCGGTGGCGGTATATTGTTCTGTTGCTGCCATAATGTATTCCAGGTTAAGCCATTAAATAAGTGGTTCTGTTACTAGATGTCAAGCTGCTTGGGCTGTTGAGCGGCATGTGTATGCTCTCCACCAGCAAAGACTTTAAGCTTCCTGAACATCGCCCTGCCCAAAGGATTTTTAGGCAACATACCCTTGACGGCTTTTTCAACCGCTGCAGTAGGTGTTTTTTGCAATAATTTTTCCAGACTAATAGTTTTCAAGTTGCCAATATAACCCGTGTGATGCTGGTATAGCTTCTGCTTCAACTTGTTACCACTGACGTGGATTTTTTCAGCATTGATGACAACGATATAGTCACCTGTATCGACATGCGGGGTATATTCGGCTTTGTGCTTGCCACGTAAGCGACGCGCAATTTCTGTAGCCATACGGCCCAGGGTTTTGCCCTCGGCATCGATAATGTACCAGTCACGTGTTACTTCGGCTGGTTTTGCACTAAAGGTTTTCATTAAATGCTGCTCCGAAAAATATAAACCAATGGTCTAGCGAGCCGGAAATGTTACATAAGTAAGCGCTTTTATTCAAGCATTAATGTTCAAATTTCAGACTTTTTGCCTCAAAAGACCATCGCTGTGAATTTCAGGCAAAAAAAAGCACGGCAAAGGTAGGAGCCGTGCTTAAATATCCACCAAAGGAGGATGGAGGAGTCAGATTAAACAAACAAAAGCTTGCTTAATCACTATGTAATTATTTTCTAATATTATAACAATCTTGTCAACCCCTATTACTGCTTAAATTAAAACTCTGGTTGATTTTTATATAACGTTACTTTTAAAGATGTTTTGGGGACTAGGGACTAGGGACTAGGGACTAGGGACTAGGGACTAGGGACTAGGGACTAGGGACTAGCAGGATGATGCTAGTCCTAAAATTCTAGTCAAGTTAATCTTTTGACTTTTCCAGTACCTCGTACCTCGTTCCTCGAAACTAATGAACTATAGTTCATTCAGGATTCGCTTCCGAATGGCCTGATATTCATCCCTAGTAATAACACCCTTCTTATACAAGCCTTCCACTTCACTCAGTCGCTTTTCAGTGCTGCCGTTTGATTCTTTATTCGGTGACTGTATTGATGTTGCTTTTTCAGTAACCTTGGGCGTCTTTGTTACTGGCGTGTTAACACCATTACACTCCAGTTTTGCATGGATTGGCTCGCTGAGAATATAGTCATTAACATTCAGTATGAAATCTTTACAACCATCCTTCTTCACTATCAGTGCTCCCGTTGCTTGTAACACCAATTTATTCCAGCTGGCGGGAAATACCTTGTAAAGATTTTGATGTAATGGTGTTACTCCCAACTCCTGACCATTTGCATAAACCATAGCGCCACTAGGCTCAGATGTCACACTCGGTTTTTGCTGCTTTACTGATGAACCTGAGCACCCTTGTAATAATAAAAATGCACCGATAATTACACCTATTGTTTTGAACATGCTTACCTCTTGAGCTTTAATTTCTGTTTTCCATATTATAGAAAAAACAAACCCCGGATTAACCGGGGTTTGCATTACAACATATATAAACCACTACTGCTTAGAATATATGTGTCAACTGTACCGCATAACGCTTGTCGATACCGTCCAGGTTTGCGTTTGGTCCAGCGCCTGCAGCGAATGCAGTAGCTTCAACATCACGGTCAGTAACATTGACTGTCAAACGGGTTTTCTTGTTGAAGTGATACTGAACACCCAGCGTGATTGCAGTCCAGTCAAACTCTGCAATAGAGTCTTCCATACGCGTGTAATCAGCATAACGCAGATCCAGTTCCCACTTCGTATTCGGGATATAATACCCTAAATCAACTGACCACTGACTTGCCTCAGCATTGGGATTCAGGCCATTGGCTGGATGATTAGGATTACCTATTGAAGGCGGCAACAAACCAAAACTTGGTTTATCCGGACCCTGGAATATAACACCCTCGGCCTTGATCCACTCAACCGCTACTCGGAAGGGCAGTTTGAGGTAACGGGAACCAACACCATAGCGTTTACGCTCATACTCTTCTGTTACACCATCATTATTTCCATCTATATGACGGTCACCATTGGTATACCATGCAAAAGTTTTCCAATCCTGTCGCCTTGGGCCGGTACCTTTAAACACCTTGGCAGTAGAAAAATACAGATGATAATCTTTTGCGTTATCATTATCCGAACTATTAATACCATTACCATTACCGACCATGACCGAGTAACTGGCTTCCCATCCGGGAGCAACATTGAAGGTATTAAATACCTGCACACCGACATCACGCGCGGCATCAATTGACTGGTTAAAGGCATTTAATGAAGTTGTAGATCCTATTGGCTGCGGCGCAACGTTACCAGTGTATGCCCTGTTTGGAACGCGCTCCAGTAACATCTGATTAACACCATCGGTAAAGTTTACATAATCTATCAAGGCAATACCCTGATAAACTTCTTCAGCCATCGGGATCTTGAACTGGCCGGCACGAACACGGGCATATTCCTTCAAGTGATTTAAGGTAATACTGGCATCAGTCACCTTGGCAAATCCGTTACCTGGGTTGGTAATCGCGTTGTTACCAAACTCAACCAGGAAGAAATAGTTTACGTTGGGATCGATTGGCATACCGGTTCCACGCACACCAATTCGTGCTCGGTTGACATTGAATGCTTCCTGCGAATCAAGATCAGGCCCAATCAGCTTGGGAGGAACATAGGTGCCCGCACCATTTGGCTTACTGTTATCACTCTGATATTGCGCCTGAATAAAACCCCACACCTTGGCCCGGCCCGCAGTACCATGCTCCTCTGTTCCCTGAACTGATAACCAGTCGGCAGCCTGTACTGTAGTATTGATACCGCCAAGAGCGGCGGCACACGATGCAGCCAGCATCGTTTTCTTGAAAATTTCTCTCATTATTATCTCCTCAGACATAAGTAATATTATGCTTGGTATTTAAATCTATGAATTATTATTTATGGCTTGACCAGAATGAATCCCTGTTGCACCAGCTCAATTATCTGAACTATTCCACCAGGAACTACTGTAGCGTGCTTATCCATTTTTGGATCTTCACCAAGCTTCGAGCCAAAGTTACGAATGGTATTCGCACAGGCGCTGAATCGAACACCCTTTTGTGCCAAACCGTCAATTCGACCTCCATTGGCATTTCCGTCCATTAACAGGCGCAGACCTGGTCCAAAAGCGACAATCTCGACATCTACATCATCTTCACCATAATGTTTGACAAGATTACTGGCTACATTCAGAACCAGCGTTTGCTTGAAGGGATTGGGATCACTGATTTGTAATACGACTTTGTATTTTGCGAAAGGTTTGGCTGCCTGAGCAACAAACGCTCCCATAGAAAGAGAAGCAGCTACCAGTATGGCGGCTAACTTCAGCATTGGTTTTTTCATAGTGCTGACTCCTGGGTCTTGTTATACAGATGATTTTATGAACCATTCTCTAATTATTGTGGTCTATGAAACCTGAATTATGAGCATGTCATAACATTCTAGACGTACGTAAGATGCAATTTATTCCAGTGAAATGCAAATTAATTACATATTAGCTTTTTATTAATTAAGCAGTTTCTTATGTTTTATTGTTTTGGAATATTTCACTTCTGTGTGACGTCTTAGTATCATGGATTGGAATATTTAATGCAAAATAATAAACAGGTAAATAAATGAATCCCATATTCCACTTTTGTAAAGACCGGGAAATGAAAGGCAGGATTGCTGCACAAAGAAACAGACTATACCGGATTGCATACTCCTGGTGCCATGACGAAGCGCTCAGTGATGACCTGACCCAGGAAGCCCTGACCAAAGCTTTAAAAAAATATTCCAGCCTGAAAAACCCTGAAGCATTGAATTGCTGGCTGTATGGCATACTGGCCAATTGCTGGCGCGATCATTTTCGTCGCAGTCGCGAGCATGAAGATATTGAAGATTGTGTATTCACAGTTGATGAAACCCCTGAGTCGCAATACAACCGCCAGTATATTACTGACACGATATTAAATGCAGTCGCAGGCCTGCCGATTGGACAAAGACAGACGCTTACATTGGTTGACCTGGAAGGCTTCAGTTATGCGGAAGTCGCGGAAATTTTACAAACACCTATAGGTACAGTCATGAGTCGGCTATGTCGTGCGCGCAAAAGTTTAACCCAACAACTGTTAAACCTGAAAACCCAGAGCATGGATGACCAGACTCCATTCCTGAGGAGAGTAAAATGAACAATAGCAAAGACTATTCAGATGAATACCTGAATGCCTATATTGATGGCGAACTCGATAAGAAAGAGACCGGTCGATTGCTTGACGAACTACGCTACAACCCAGAACTGGATGCACGCATCACTGACTTGCAAAAAATTCGTGAAATGGTGCGCTATGCTTATCATGAAAAGCTACCACCGGAAAAGAGCCCGCTGGCACGCACCATGTTGGCCAAAAAATCACGAATTGCTTTCGCTGCCAGCATTATTTTATCTCTTGGTGTGGCACTTGGCTGGAGTCTGCATTTGCATAGCCAGCAGACAAACGGCTTGCTTGAAATTGCAGAAGCCATGCAAATAAAATCAGCTGCAGCAAACAATGAAAGCGAAATAAAACTCATGCTGCATGTTACTACTGACAATCAAAACAAACTGCAAACGGTGCTGGATGAAACCGAGAATTTCCTCAGCCAATATGAAAGTATGGGCAAGAAAGTCAAACTGGATATACTCACTAATGGCAAAGGCCTTAAACTGTTACATGCCAATCATACGCCTTTTGCAGAACGCATTAAATTGCTCCAGCAACGCTACCAAAACCTGACGTTTAAGGCATGCCAGAATGCGATTAACCGTGCCCAGAAAAAAACCGGCAAGAAGCTTTTCATGCTGCCTGAAACCGTCACGGTACCGTCTGCATTGGGCGAGGTCATGAAAAAACAACAGGAAGGTTGGTCGTATATTAAGATCTAGGGACTAGGGACTAGGGACTAGGGACTTGGGACTAGGGACTTGGGACTTGGGACTAGGGACTAGGGACTAGGGACTAGGGACTAGCAGGATGACCCTATAGCCAGAACACCTGTCAAGCCAATCTTTTGACTTTACTAGTTCCTAGTCCCTCACCCCTAGTACCTTTAATCTAAATCAATAATCTTTCCACCACTCGTCCATTTGTTAAATGCTCCGAAAGTATCTCATCAAGATCTTCCTTATCTACATAGGTATACCAGACATCATCAGGATAAACGACGATAACAGGGCCCAGCTCACATCGATCCAGGCACCCGGCGGTATTAATACGTACCCCGCCCGCACCAGACAAACCAGACTCCTTGACGGCTGTTTTTAAATACTTGCGCATATCAAGCGCATCGAAATCCTGACAACAGGCACGGCCATCATCGCGTTGATTTGTACAGAAAAAAACATGGTGTTTATAATAGGACATAGCGTAAAGGTACTCAATTCAGATGCAAGATACAAGATACAAGGTACAAAGATAAACGAAGGATATTATATAAAAATATAAATCGTTCTTGCCATTAAGAATATAAGCTCTTTGATCTTTAATCTTTAATCTTGTATCTTTAACCTCATGACAAAAAGACATTACAGCCCTGCAGACCAATTACTCATCAACCTGGACAAGGCCGTTCGAACCTTATTCGGCAAACCTGAAAGTACAGAGCGCCCCAACCCGGCAGAGAATATTGACGAGCAACCACTGCAGGATAGCGATTTAACCCATATCGCCGGACTGATGAGAGTCAATCATACTGGTGAGGTTTGTGCTCAGGCCCTGTATCAAGGTCAGGCTTTGACGGCAAAATTACCCAGGGTACGTGAGAGCATGGAGCGGGCGGCCATGGAAGAAAATGACCACTTGAACTGGTGTGATGCCAGATTACAGGAGTTGGGTAGTCACAGCAGTTATCTGAACCCGCTCTGGTATGCCGGTTCATTTGCAATAGGGGCTACAGCAGGACTCATTGGTGACAAATGGAGCCTGGGCTTTGTTGCGGAAACTGAAACCCAGGTGGTCAAACATTTAGAGAGTCATATGCAACAACTACCTGAGCAGGATGCTCGTAGTCGCGCAATACTGCAACAAATGAAAGCAGACGAGGAACAACATCGTTTAAGCGCCATGAATGCGGGTGGCGCCGACCTGCCTTTGCCCGTAAAAAAAATAATGGGCCTGACTTCCAAAATCATGACCACGATCGCCTATCGAGTTTAATGCAGTAATCTTTGCGCTTCCATCATCCTCTCGAACTGATTTCCACGTCGATAAAGACCTCCCCGTAATGCACGAAAGTCTTGTATCTTTACCCTTTCACCTGTTTTTTGCCATATTCATGCCATAAAATATTTCTGCCATTTCATGCTGCAACAATCCTGATATACGTTTCTTTTCCTTATCAGTAAAATCATCTGCACCGGAACCAAACAGGTATCGATTAATATCGAATTCCTTCAGCATCATTTTTGTATGAAAAATATTCTCCTGATAAACATTCACATCTATCATGGAATACATTTGCAGAATATCCCGCGGCAGGAAATTCTGAATGGAGTTTATATTATGATCAATAAAATGTTTTTTACCGCGCATATCACGAGTAAAGCCGCGCACACGATAATCCATAATCACGATATCTGACTCCAGGCTATGGATAAGATAGTTCAATGCCTTCAGCGGCGAGACCCGCCCACAGGTAGAGACATCGATATCAGCGCGAAAGGTACTGATACCATGATCGGGATGGCTTTCCGGATAAGTGTGTACGGTGATATGGCTCTTGTCCAGGTGGGCAACAACCGCTTCAGGTAATGGTCCCGGCGATTCGGTATTGGACAGTTCCTGCGACGTCACAGGCTCCTCGGATATCAGCATGGTCACACTGGCACCCTGCGGATCATAGTCCTGATGGGCAATATTCAGGATATTGGCTCCGATTATTTTTGCTACATGCTCGAGTATTTCAGTTAACCGGTCGGCATTGTACTCTTCATCTATATACTCAATGTATTCCTGCTTATGTCTGGGATTTTCGGCATAACAAATATCATAGATATTAAAACTCAGCGTTTTGGTCAGGTTATTAAAGCCATGCAGCTTTATTTTTTTCGATCTTGCCAATGTATATTCTCCTGACAATCAGGCTAATGGAGGGTGGAAAATTATCTGAACAGTATTGCCAGCAGGATCCTTGCAATAGAAGCTGCGCGCACCGTCGCGATGCGTCTTGGCCTGAGTCAACATTTCAATACCTTCGGACAACAAAAATTGATACCAGTCATCAACATCATCTGCTCGCTTGAGGATGAATCCCAGATGATCCAGAGACTGGTCTCCATTAGGATTAAATCCTTGCTTGCCTCGATGCAGCGCCAGATTATCATTACCCGAAGTCAAATAGACATTATCTGCGTCGGGCCGCCACTCTACCGACATTCCCATCAGCCCGACGTAAAAATGTTCAGTCGCTTCGAGATCCTGCACGGTCAGTGCAATATGGCGCATGCCAGCGGTGGGTTCGGGTCGTTTCACTCTATTTCCTTTATTCTTTTCTACAGCCTTAGGCTTACACCAGGCTTAGGTATTAATGACTTCGTAATCATGGCTGATTTCAGCCATTTGCCCCAACATAATGGAGGCTGAGCAATATTTTTCTGCTGAAAGGGATACGGCGCGTTTGACCTGGTTTTCCTTGAGATCCTTGCCTGACACAATAAAATGCGCATGTATACGCGTAAACACCTTGGGTACCTCATCGGCCCGTTCAGCCGTCAATTCTACTATACAGTCATCAATTTGTTGACGAGATTTTTTCAGCATCGTTACTACATCAAACGCCGTACAACCCCCCATGCCCAGCAATAACATTTCCATGGGCCTGGGCCCCATGTTTTGACCTCCGCTTTCGACGGGGCCATCCATCAACAAGGCGTGCCCACTGGCGGTCTCGCCGAGAAACTTTACATCTTCAACCCATTTTATCCTTGCCTTCATTGAATATCAGTCTCCAGGGAAAACCTACCATTTATCAGATTGAATATACCAGCAGGCTTTTTTTGCCCTCAAGTCTTGGCAAAAACAACCGTTAACGTAGTATTATACGGCAGGTTTACAAGAAGAGCATGGTTTACTACCAAGAATTTCTTGTGTTTTAGATGAACTAAAGCAGCACGACAATGCCTATAATGCTAATGTCAGGCACTAGTTAGAAGCATCATAAAAAGGAATTATCTGAACACATGGCTAAACTACCAACTCCAAAAAGCCCGAATCCAGTCATTGAGCGCTTTCTTTCACACTGCCATACCCATAAATATGGTGCTAAAAGTGTCATTATTCATGCTGGCGATAAACCAGATGTGCTCTACTACATCGTCGACGGCTCGGTTAGCGTGGTGATCGAGGACTCTGACGGCCGTGAAATTGTACTGGCATATCTGAATAAAGGTGATTTTTTTGGTGAAATGGGCCTGTTTCAGGAACAAACACGTAGTGCCTGGATCAAGACCAAGGTCAGCTGTGAACTCGCTGAAATCAGTTATGATCGATATCGCCAACTAGCGAACGAGGACCCGGAAATCCTCTTTGAACTGGCTTCACAAATGGCGATGAGACTGAGAAAAACCAGCCGCAAAGTCAGCGACCTTGCCTTCCTCGACGTTACGGGTCGGATCGCCAGAACCTTGCTGGATCTCTGCAAGGAACCCGATGCCATGACCCATCCGGATGGCATGCAAATCAGGATCACAAGACAGGAAATAGGCCGTATCGTCGGTTGTTCTCGTGAAATGGTAGGGCGCGTGCTGAAAAACCTTGAAGAACAGGGCCTGATTTCCGTCAGCGGCAAAACCATGGTTGTATTTGGCACACGTTAGCAACTTCAAAATACCTCATTAGTCCTACACATTTGCTCTGCTATCGCTCCTGAATACGTCTCATGTTTATGGCATTAAACATTTTCTCAAGGCTTTTTTTCTACTATCCCGGGGCTCTCAAGGACCAGAAATTCAAGCTATAGTATTGTAAAACCATCTCCGAGCCGGGCATCAAAGATTGACTCGGCACTTCCTTTGTTAACAGCAATCTCAAGCAAGCCATTTGCATTTTCATAAAAAAAGGCTGAGCCTTCATCAACATCCGAAAATGTGCGCGCCTTTGGCAAAAATTCACCTTTAAATTGAATCTGACTACCTGATGGTAATTGTGAAAACCGGAAGCCACTGATCAAATTCCCATAATGATCAATATAGACTATCTCACTCAGGTCTGCAGGCCAGCCACTCTCCGGTTCCGGCGGCTTGACTGCCGATAAACCTGATAAATCGCCCATGGCCAACTTTACCGCTATAGGCGCAAAAATATCCCTGCCATGGAAACTTGCTGACGCCGCAAACTCTGATGTTGAAATATGCCACCACTTCACCTGTGTTGATCGCTGCTGCAAAACCGAGAACAAACCATTCTCAGGTCCGATAAACCAACGTCCCTCTAATTGCGCAACACAAACCTGGCGTGATCCACCGACACCCGGATCTACGACACATATAAAAATACTATCCGGCGGAAATCCCCTGACATAAGCAGGCAAGAGATAGGATGCCGCCTTAATATCGTAATCAGGCACATGATGCAACAGGTCGATGACAGGTATCCCCGGCGCATGTTGCATGATGACGGACTTGATTTGACCAACGTAGGGATCCTGAATACCGAAGTCAGTAAACAACACAATCATTGACGGATCATTCATACGCTTGAAATATAGACCCGCTACGTACTGATGTACAGCAGGCACTACTTACTTTAAGGCAGCAATAAGGACTTGTATCTATGGCTACAGTCAACAGGAAGCTATTAAAAGACAAAAAAAAGCCGGGGAAACCCGGCTTGATTTGAATGCATTGTGTTACTCGTCATCCGAGTCCTCTGGTGCAGGTCGGTCAACCAGCTCCACATAGGCCATAGGAGCAGCATCACCTGGGCGATGACCGCATTTGAGTATACGGATATAGCCACCAGGACGTGACTCATAACGTGGACCCAGCTCGGCAAATAGCTTGCCTACCATTTCCTTATCGCGCAATCGTGAAAAAACCAGGCGACGATTAGCGACACTGTCTGTTTTCGCTGTGGTGATCATGGGTTCTGCGACACGGCGTAATTCTTTAGCCTTGGCCAGTGTAGTTCGAATGATCTCATGACGAAATAAGGATGAAGACATATTACGAAACATAGCGGTTCTGTGGCTGCTATTTCGATTTAACTGACGGCCTGAATTATGATGACGCATGACTAAAACCCTGAATTCTAAATAGTGTAAATTAGTTTACCTGCTATTATACGATAGCAGTTTCATTTTCTTTTTCCCGTAAACTGGCTGGCGGCCAGTTTTCGAGACGCATTCCCAGAGATAATCCATGCGATGCCAGCACGTCTTTAATCTCGGTGAGTGACTTCTTGCCCAGATTAGGGGTTTTCAGCAACTCAACTTCTGTACGCTGTATGAGGTCACCAATGTAATAAATACTTTCCGCTTTCAGACAATTGGCTGAACGCACGGTCAATTCAAGATCATCAACAGGACGCAGGAGTATAGGATCAATTTCAGATTCTCTCTCTTCCGGCTGTACGACATCACTGCCCTGCAAGTCAACAAATACAGCTAATTGTGACTGTAAAATGCCGGCAGCTTGACGAATCGCTTCTTCAGGATCGACAGTACCATTGGTTTCTATACCAATAATCAGCTTATCCAGGTCAGTTCGTTGCTCAACACGGGCACTTTCAACATTATAGGTAATGCGATACACAGGGCTGAAAGTAGCATCCAGCAATAGCTGACCAATGGGTCGACTTTCCAGTGTTTTGGCTCTGATATTTGCAGGAACGTAACCACGACCACGTTCAATCTTCAGCGTCATGTTCAGTTCACCATCCTGAGTCATATTTGCAATAACATGATCGGGGTTGATGATTTCGACATCATGGTCCAGAGTGATATCACTGGCTAGCACAGGCCCCTGACCTTTTTTACGTAAAGTCAGCGTAGCTTCATCACGTGAGTGCATGACTATCGCAAGGCCTTTCAGGTTCAACAGGATTTCGATGACATCTTCCTGAACACCTTCAATGGCAGTGTACTCATGCAGCACACCCTCAATCTGAGCCTCTACAACAGCGCAACCAGGGAGAGAAGACAACAGGATTCTGCGCAAGGCATTACCTAAAGTATGCCCAAAACCGCGTTCTAAAGGCTCCAAAGTGACCTTGGCTCTTCGCTCGTCAGTAACCTGTACATCCACCACACGTGGCGTAAGTAAATCTGTAACGAAACCCTGCATGGATTACCCTCTCTATTACTTATTTTGAGTAAAGTTCAACAACCAAATGTTCATTGATATCTGAAGGAAGATCACTTCTCTCAGGCGCCGATTTAAACACCCCGGTCATCTTCTTCGCATCAACATCAATCCAGCCAGAGATACCACGCTGCTGGGACATATCCAGTGCACCCTGGACTCGACCTTGCTTCCGACTATTTTCAGTAACGGATATTACATCGTCACCTTGCAGTTGATAGGAAGGTACATTAACTTTTCTACCATTGACTTCGATACTTTTATGACGAACGAGCTGTCTTGCTTCATCCCTGGATGCGGCGAAACCCATACGGTAGACAACATTATCCAGACGACTTTCAAGCAGTTGCAACAGGTTTTCACCGGTCGAACCCTTCAAGCGCGCAGCTTCCTTATAGTAAGTTCGGAACTTGCGCTCCAGAACACCATAAGTACGGCGTAATTTCTGCTTTTCACGCAACTGTACTGCGTAATCAGATAAACGTGTACGACGTGTTCCGTGAACTCCAGGAGGAGTCGGACGGTTTTCAATCGCACATTTAGAGGAGAAACATTTCTCTCCTTTTAAGAACAGTTTGGTACCTTCTCTACGACACAAACGGCACTTTGGACCAATATATCTAGCCACTGATAACCTCCAGAATTAAACTCTGCGCCGTTTAGGTGGGCGACAACCATTATGTGGAATGGGGGTAACATCGGTAATGTTGGTGATTTTGAAGCCCAGCGCATTAAGTGCCCTGACAGCAGATTCACGCCCAGGCCCCGGACCCTTGACCATCACCTCGACATTTTTCATTCCGTATTCCTGCGCAACTTTACCAGCACGTTCGGCTGCAACCTGAGCTGCAAAAGGTGTACTCTTGCGGGAACCACGGAAACCAGAACCACCGGCGGTCGCCCAGGATAACGTATTACCCTGACGATCTGTGATAGTGACTATAGTATTGTTAAAAGAAGCATGTATATGGGCTACCCCATCGGATACATTAATCTTCTTTTTGCGAACTGCTGGCTTTGCCATATCCTAATTACCTAAATAAACTTGAATTCTAAATTAATTGACTAACGCTTTATGGGCTTTCGTGGCCCTTTACGAGTACGTGCATTGGTCTTGGTTCGCTGACCGCGCAAAGGCAGCCCACGGCGATGACGAATGCCTCGATAGCAACCCAGGTCCATCAAACGCTTGATGTTCATGGTCACTTCACGACGCAAATCACCTTCCACTACGTATTTGCCGACTTCTGTACGCAGTTTTTCAAGATCCGCTTCATCCAGCTCAGCTATTTTAGTAGCGGTACCAATACCGGTAGCCTCACAGATAGCTTTGGCACGCGTGCTGCCAATCCCGTAGATGGATGTCAGTGAAATCACTGCATGCTTATGGTCTGGAATATTAATTCCTGATATACGAGCCATTTAAATCTTCCTCTT
>Ga0316205_10001917_pt1 | contig 23590 bp, 20 predicted proteins | sample 3monthpyrite_MG_FD_204941 | JGI IMG/M metagenome (GOLD analysis project Ga0316205, IMG submission 204941) | Microbial mat bacterial communities from mineral coupon in-situ incubated in ocean water Damariscotta River, Maine, United States -... | ecosystem: Environmental > Aquatic > Marine >... | reverse complement strand
AATGCCTGATAATTCTATTCCAAAAAATTCAGCTGAAGAACCAACCGGCCCCTTTCAAACACGTTTTATATTAAATCCGATTTACTGGCCGACCTGGCTGGGGATTGGCCTACTCTATTTATGTACTTTTCTACCCTATAGCTGGATGCTCACCTTAGGCACAACACTAGGTTGGCTAGGCTATAACATATTACCCGGACGACGACGTATTACCCGTGCCAATTTACGCATGGTATTTCCCGACTATGATAAAAAACAGATTAACCAGATAACCAGGGAAAGTTTTTACTCCGCAAGCATTGCCTTACTTGAGTCAGCCTGGGCCTGGTGGGCAAGTGATCGCAAACTTAAGCCACTACACCATGTTGAAGGTCTGGAACATCTGCAAGCAGCAGAAAAGTTAGGTAAAGGTGTATTATTGCTGGGCGGACATTACACAACGCTGGAAATCAGTGGCCGGTTGCTGGCATATCATGCCGATAACGTCTTCCCTACATACAAGCCTGCGCGCAACCCGTTATTTGAAGCAATGATGGCATACAACCGCCGTCAAATGAACAAAGGACTTGTTGCAAGTCGTGATATGCGCAGAATCATCAAACTCCTGAAACAAAAACAGATCATCTGGTATGCACCTGATCAGGACTTTGGAATTAAGCGTTCGGTGTTTGCCTCTTTTATGGGTGTGCAGACCGCAACCCTGACTATGTCGACCCGGCTAGCAAAGATCTCAAAGGCGCCCGTTGTACCTTTTTATTCCAAGCGCTTGCCCGGTAACCAGGGCTATATGATCTCATTTGCGCCGATGCTGGATAATTTTCCCGGTGCTGATGAGGCTAGTGATGCCAGGGCCGTTAATGCCGCGATTGAAAAACATGTATACGACGTACCAGGACAATACCTTTGGGGCCACCGCAGATTCAAAACCCGGCCCTGGGGTCAGCCTCAAGCTTACAAACCTAAACGCGATAAATACATACGCCGTTACACACTCGCACACTGTTTACTGAGCCTACCCGTCATCGCTTACACAGCATGGCTTGCAATTAAAAATAAGCAACTACGGTACCTGCTTGAGCGAATTACCTTTATAAATTCACGACCTGCCGACCTGATCATACATGCTGCCTCAATTGGTGAAGTGAATGCCGTTGCACCTCTTGTAAATCGTATCCTGGAAGAAAAACCAAGCCTGAAAATATTATTCACCATCAATACACCCAGTGGCCGCAACGTCGCGGAAAAATTATTTGGCGATAAACTAAATTTCCGGTATATGCCTCTCGACTGGCACTGGCTTATCAATAGATATTTAACCCGTGTCAATCCAGGCTGTAGTTTGATAATGGAAACAGAGACCTGGCTGAATTACTTTGAATATTGCTTCTACAAAGGCATAACCAATATCATCGTCAACGCGCGACTCTCTGAACGCTCCATCAATGCTCCTTATATGGTTAGGTACTGGATCAACACTGCGATCCATTATGCAACCCATATACTTGCCCGCTCACAAGTCGATGCAGACCGCTATCTGGTATTCAATGCACAGGCCGAGCATGTTAGTTTGATCGGCAATATAAAATATGCCGCCAAGCCACCCGCGAAAATAAAAGCAACCGGTGTTGCACGTCCTTTTGTTCTACTCGCTTCTTCTAGAAATGGCGAAGAAAAATTAATTGTAAACACATGGTTATCTTTGAAGGGGGAAAAACCGTTACTCGTCATTGTGCCCCGACATATAAATCGTATTGATGAGATCCTCAATGACTTGCGGGGACTGACTAAGAAGATTGCTGTACGTAGTCGACAAGATATTGTCTGGGAAGATACCGAAGTTTATATCGCCGATACCTTTGGAGAATTAACAGGTTTTATTTATGAGTCACTTTTTGTCATTATGGGTGGCTCTTTTGAACCATACGGTGGTCAAAATATTATTGAAGTCGGACAGGCAAGTAAGGCGGTTATCTTTGGCCAAAATATGAAAAATTTTCATATGGAAGCTGAACAATTTGTAGAAGCTGATGCCGCTATCCAGGTAGCCGACCAACAAGAATTATCTATACAAATACGAAAACTACTTGATGATCCAGTGTTGTTAACACGATTAGGTGAAAATGGTAAAGACCTGGTTAGGTCGCATGAACATATAGTCGATAACTATTTAACTGAAATAAAAAAACTCTGCACACTAATTAAGAACTAACTTCAGAAAAATAACCTTTTTCTAATGCATCCCAGTCATCTTCACAATAATTGAAGCCACTTATTAGACCAGAGAGTTTAGTTAGTGAGCGTTGAAGACGCTGTAGATTTTTTTGCTGCCAAGCCGTACTTTTATCAATCCTACCCTTATCAAAGTCGATTATATAAATATCTAGTGCGCTATTTAGCAAAATATTATGCGCATTTAGATCAGCATGATATACATGCGCAGCGTGAAACTGGCGAATACAGGTACCGATAGATCGCCATGTCGCAGCCGAGAGTTTTTCATCCGTTAAGTAATCCGATAAGGCCCGCGTATTTTGAATTCGGTGAGTAAGAATATCTGCTGTGTAAAATAGACCATGGCGTATAACTCTTGCCGCCAATGGACGTGGCCCAGGTAGGCCAGATTCCTGAATATAGTTCAATAACGTCCATTCACTCCAGGCGCGCGTGTTGTCCAGCCCCGTCCAAATATATCGGTCTTTTGAAAGTTTTGCGATCAAACCACCGCGGCGAAAGTGACGTAGCACATAATCCTGGTCCTGTTCTGAGTCATGAATAAACCATGCCGCACCCCGCCCAGTTCCTACTGAACTAAGGGCATCGCGTTGTTGCCAGTAGCCTGGCTCAAACCAGTCCGTGGTGACAGGTGTGCCTGCATCAGCAGTGTATAAGATATGCTGCTTGCCATACTGTTCACTTATTGGCGCCTTAATAGTTGGCATAATCAAGTAGCTAAATTCTTTTTAATCGCTTGCATGTGGCTTTGAAAAATCACTAAACTCAAGATCAAATACGTCGCAACAAAATTAGATTTGTTAAAAGGAGCTGCTTCACTCATTGAAATTAGAAACATTACCGTCACATACAATATACCAACCTTTGCTATAAATTCGTTGAATCTAAATGTCTTGATATAAATAGCTAACGGGAAAAAGAAGACCAGGCATGTACACAGTAAACCCAACAGCCCTTTTGTCATCAGTCCGTTAACAAAGACATTATGGGGATGGCCATGTTTTGAAATGTAAACATGGACTAATCCCTGATCGGCATAACCCATCATGATTGATTGGTAATTACCATTACCTACCCCCAATAGAGGATAATCTTTTATAAACAAAGTTGATGCACGCCACATCTCTAGCCTGGCACCCGCACTACTAGCGGCTGCTTTATTTGCGGGATCCAAACGGCTTGTCTCTATATATTCAACAACTTCATTTATCGCTTTTGACATTCTGGAGTTAACTGACTCTGAGTAAATCGAAATGATTATTAGGGTAATAACTAATACCGACAATATAACCACTCTAAGCCAACCCTTAGTAAATAGAACAACAAAGAATAAGGATACCAGTAGATACCCTACATACGCCGACCTTACCTGAGTAGAAACAATGCTAAATGTAGCAATAATGACAAGAACAGCTAGCAGCCCCCATTTGATCTTGTCATGTTTAGTTAGCCTGGGAACAAAATAACTCATTACCAGGGTAAGGTAAATCAGGATAACTGGTCCCGTAAATAACTGACTGTATTCCCCGTGAAATAGTGGCCGTTCAATGATATATAAATCATAGATACAAAATCCAAAGCTTATGACTATGGATACCGCAGCACCATATGCCAGCCATCGCAGCCCATGTTTTGTTTTTGTTAATAGGAAATATAGCGGAATGACTAATATAAAACGAACTTCATTACCAAATTCAGTGTCACCGAAACTAGCAGGGTAATTAAGCATCATGGAGAGTATAAAAACAACAAAATATGCCACTAGAAACCATAAATATATTTTTTCATACTTATGCAATTCAACTGGATTTTTTTTATAGTTTGAAAAATAATAGACAAGACCGAGTATAATGAGTAAAGAAAAGGTAACACTCGACCAGTGCCTGACACCGATCGCAAAAAGAGGGAAAAGAAACAAGAGAAGATACAAGATTGTTTCTACATTAAATTTTATATTTTTCTTAATCATCTCAGAAAAGAATAGTAGCTATAGTTAAATATTCATTATTTCGCCGAACACATCACTTGCTGAAATATTATTCAGACAATCGGTATGCCCATAGGGACACACTCTCTTAAAACAGGGGCTACACTCAAGTCCTTTATAAAGCACAACTGCTTTGTCAGATAATGGGGGTGTATATTCTGGGTTTGATGAACCATAAATGGCAATTACTCGTCTTTCTGTTGCACAGGCGATATGCATCAAACCTGAATCATTGGTTACTGTTTCCCTAGTCAAGGATAGTAAGTCAACAACATCTGTAAGGCTTGTTTTGCCGCACAAGTTTCTGACATTTGAGTTGGCATTAGCAATTTCTTTACCGATTTCAGCTTCTTTTTCCGAACCAAAGACCCACACATTAATATTATCTTTTGCCAGCAACCCGGCAAGTTCATGAAAATATTCAACTGGCCATTGCTTAGCTGGTCCATATTCCGCCCCCGGCATAAAACCCACTATCGGTCTATCTACATTTAATTTTAGCTTTTCGAGTAATTGCTTTTGGTTTTCTGTATCAATATCTAGTTTTGGCAAAGGGACATCAGGTGGTAATGACGCATTTGCTGGAAGCCCCAATGCAACGTAGCGTTGCACTGTTTGCTTTAAAACAGCTTTGTCCAGCGGGCGAATATCACTCAGTAAACCAAAACGCATTTCACCACGATATCCAGTACGTATTTTCGCGCGAGCAAAGAAAGGAATTAGTGCTGATTTAAATGACCTCGGTGTAATGATCGCGCGATCATAATGGTGCGATCGCAATGATTTACCGATTCGATAGCGCGTTAATAAACCAAGTTGTTTGTGGCCGACAGAAAGCTCTACCGCCCGATGAACCTCTGGCATGCGCTTTAAGAGGGGCACCGACCAGGCCGGTGCAACTACGTCGATCTCAGACTGGGGATATTCTTTTTTGAGTGTAATAAAGAGACTTTGCGCCATCACCATATCGCCTACCCAGGCTGGGCCAGCAACTAATATACGATATGGCTCGCTAATAACAAGACTCCCTTTATTGCTTTAGCTGGTTTAAGTTTGGGAACTTTCCACGTGCCTCGAAGCACTACGCATCACGCAGTATTCCTTCCGTTTCGCTACAGTCATTCCCTACGCTTCGCTACGATTCTGCAACCACTGTAAATACTCGGTTACACCTTCTTCGACTGACTTGAAGGGGGCATCGTAGCCCGCGATACGCAGTGCCGTTATATCTGCTTCGGTAAAGCTCTGGTAAACCCCTTTTAGATGATCAGGGAACGGAATATATTCAATTTCACCTTTTTGATGAAACTTGATCACAGCCTTAGCGATATCATTAAATGGCTGGCTATTGCCAGTGCCCAAATTAAAAATACCTGACTTATCCGGGTTTTGCATAAACCAGAGATTCACTGCAACTGCATCACCAACGTAAACAAAATCACGACTTTGTTCACCATTACCGTAACCATCATAACCTTCAAACAATTTAACCTTGCCCGTTTCCTGGATCTGATTGCTATGATGAAAGGCAACACTCGACATCGTACCCTTGTGTTGTTCTCGTGGGCCATAGACATTGAAATAACGAAAGCCTACAACCTGGCTTTTTGCATCTTTGGCGTGACGGCGTACATATTGGTCAAATAAAAATTTAGAGTAGCCATATACGTTCAGCGGTTCTTCATACTCTCTTGACTCACTAAAGACCGTACCTGATCCGTAGACCGAGGCTGATGATGCATATAAATATTGAATTTTGTGATCAAGGCAATAATGCAAAAGGCTTTTTGAATATTCATAATTATTTTTCATCATGAAGTTGCCGTCCCACTCCGTCGTCGAGGAACACGCACCTTCATGAAAAATAGCTTTTACTTTACCGCCAAATGACTCGTTATTTTTTACTCGCTCAATAAAGTCATCTTTGTCCAGATAATCTGAAATTTCACAGTCAGCAATATTTTTAAACTTCACGCCATTTTTCAGATTATCAACCACAATAATATCTGTCTCACCCTGTTCATTCAGAGTTTTAACGATGTTACTTCCAATAAAACCGGCACCGCCGGTAACAATAATCATAATAATTAATTTCCGTTCAGAATATTTTTAATAATGTCAGTCGTAGAATGACCTTCAATAAATTCGATGACGTTAACTTCACCACCATTGTCTTTGACACAATTACCACCGGCAATGTCTTCGGGTTTGTAATCGCCGCCCTTAACCAGAACATCAGGTAGCAGTTTACAAATTAATCGTTCCGGGGTGTCTTCAGAAAACGGTACAACCCAATCCACACATTCCAATGCTGTTAACAGAGCCATGCGTCGGTCCAAGGTATTAATTGGACGGTCAGGACCTTTCAAACGTTTTACTGAGTCGTCGTCATTCACCGCAATAATTAATCGATCGCCCATGGCCCTGGCTTTTTGCATGTAGGAAACATGGCCGGGGTGTAGAATATCAAAGCAGCCATTGGTCATGACGATACGTTCACCATGTTGTTTGGCCTGGTTAACGACATCAACTAGATTATCTTCATCATAGATTCCACGGGTGAGTGAGGCCTCGCCACGCATCGCCTGTTGTAATTCCGCAGGTGAAACGGTTGCGGTACCCAGTTTCGCCACCACAACACCGGCTGCGAGATTTGATAAGGCCATCGCATGTGCCAGGTCCTCACCTGCTGCAAGGGCAGCGGCCAACATCGCGATCACCGTATCGCCGGCACCGGTGACATCAAATACTTCACGTGCCTTGGTCGGTAAATGAATAACGGCTTGTGTTTTTTGAATCAAGGTCATACCGCGCTCGCTACGCGTGACCAATAATGCCTCGAGCTCGAGTTCGTTGAGTAACTGTTTACCCTTCGCTTCGACTTCCTCGTCCGAAGCACAGTGACCCACGACGGCTTCAAATTCGGACATGTTCGGGGTAATCAAGGTTGCACCCTTATAGGCGCTAAAGTCAGTTCCCTTTGGATCAATTAAGACAGGGGTCTTAGTCGCACGGGCTGCAGCAATCAAAGCCGGCATATCGCGTAATGTGCCTTTACCATAATCTGACAATACAACCGCACCGGCACTCGCCATTAGCTTGGTTGCACGTGCAGCCAATAAATCAGATCGTTGTTCAATAAAACCATCTTCGAAGTCGAGGCGGATGAGTTGTTGATGCCGACTAATAACACGCAGTTTGGTTACCGTGCGACTGCCGGGAATGCGTTCAAAGGCACAGGTCACACCAGCAGAGTCTAAAATCTCCTGCAAGGCATCGGCTGCCTCGTCATCACCGGTATAGCCCATGACATCGATATTTGCGCCCAAGGCGGCAATGTTCAACGCCACGTTGCCCGAACCACCGGCACGTTCCTCTGCATCGCCTACTCGTACCACCGGTACCGGTGCCTCAGGAGAAATGCGTGATGTATCACCATGCCAGTAGCGATCGAGCATCAGATCGCCAACCACCAGGACACGGGCTTGTTCAAATTTTGGGAGACTTAATTGCATATATATAAGATTATTAACAAGTTACGTATATTCTAGACTATATATTATGGCCATTGGTAAATATCACGGTTTATCAACAATGCGGCTATTAATTTATTACTCGGTTAGGAATTCGAGTTCTTTTTCATCGCACCCCAAATTTAAAACTAAATAGAGGGTGAACGCAGCCAGCACCGCTTCAGGAATTAATCAGTCTTTTAACTCGTATACCGCACCACAATAAGGACACTTCGCCTCTCCACCCTGCTCTTCGATTGGCAAATACACCCTGGGATGTGAATTCCACAGCGTCGTTCCTTCCATTGGACAATGTACGGGCAGGTCGCTCCGGCTAACCTGGTACCGCTGTGCGGCATTTGCCTGGGTTTGTTTTGTTGCTTCACTCATCGCTAGTACCTTTTATTTTAATGCTAATTCAAAAAAATTCTGAACACTTAGATATACGACAACCAGTGGTTATATTTTTCAACACGACCGTGCACGACATCGAAGTAGTGTTTCTGGAGTTTCTCGGTAATCGGTCCACGGGTACCGCTACCAATCGAGCGGCCATCCAACTCACGGATCGGCGTGACTTCTGCCGCAGTGCCTGTAAAGAATGCCTCATCGGCAACATACACCTCATCGCGGGTAATTCTCTTTTCGCGAACTTCAAGACCTTCATCGGTAGCCAGCTGGATAAGTGTCTTACGGGTTATACCATCAAGCGCCGAGGTCAGTTCGGGAGTATAGATAACACCATTTTTGACTATGAAGATATTTTCACCGCTACCCTCTGCAACAAAACCGTCGACATCAAGCAGCAGGGCTTCATCGTAGCCATCACGCATGGCCTCTTGCAGGGCCATCATCGAGTTCATATAGTTTCCATTGGCCTTGGCCTTGCACATCGTAATATTGACGTGGTGACGGGTGAACGAAGAGGTCTTGATGCGAATCCCATTTTCCATGTTATCTGCGCCCAGGTAGGCACCCCATTCCCAGGCGGCAACAATGGTGTGCACTTTTAAATTGTCCGCACGCAGCCCCATACCTTCCGAGCCATAAAAACACATGGGTCGCAAATAGGCGCTTTCCAGATTATTTTCTTTCACCGCGGCTAACTGAGCCTTATTAATAGTATCTTTGTCATACGCCATCGGCATGCCGAGAATATGTGCCGATTCAAACAAACGATCGGTATGCTGTTCAAGACGGAAAATGGCAGTACCTTGTTCTGCCTTGTATGCGCGCACGCCCTCAAAGACACCCATGCCATAGTGCAAGGTGTGGGTTAACACATGAACCTGGGCTTCACGCCATGGCACCATTTTGCCATCGAACCAGATTACACCGTCTCTGTCTGACATCGACATACTATATTTTCCTCATTCATTACTTTCTTCGTTTAAAAACCACGCTGACCAAATGCGCTTCACGCCGCTACTCTGCTCAGTAAAATCTTCTTCCGCCACCATCGCCGGAGACTCCTGAAGCTTGAGCCGATGCAATCGATTACGATAGCTCTGGTAGGTATCGGCGAGAAACCTCGCATCCGACTCGCTCATCACACCGGTCTGCGCGAGCGCCGTTAACAAGCGGATATTGTCGGTCCACTCCAGCAATTCTGGAAATTCCTGGCTATACGCCAGAACCCCATATTGCACCATAAATTCAATATCGACGATACCTCCTTGGCTATGTTTGAGATCAAACTGCCCGGTTTTCGCCTTTTTTTGTGCCTTGAGCATCTTCTCTCGCATCTCTAGCACTTCCTGTTTCAGTTTTTCCCTGTCGCGAGACTGGCTCAGTACCTTTTGTCGAATCTTCTCAAACTCAGCCGCAATGGCAGGATCGCCTGTTACCACTCTTGCCCGCACCAGCGCCTGATGCTCCCAGGTCCAGGCCTTTTTCAATTGATAGTCCTCGAAGGACTTGAGACCGCTAACCAACATGCCCGACGCACCCTCAGGACGCAGACGCATATCCACCTCGAATAGCTGCCCGGCCGGTGTCAGTGTGGAAAGAATATGCATAATGCGCTGCCCCATACGGGCGAAAAAAACGCCGAGTGGTACAGGTTTGTCTCCTGTTGTCTCCAGACTCTCGGATTCACCACTATGCAGGAACACCAAATCCAAATCAGAACCATAACCCAACTCATAGCCGCCTAACTTGCCATAGGCGATCACCGCAAAACCCGTATCACAGACCTCGCCGGCGTGAGTGCAGACAGGGCGACCATGTTTATCCACCAGGTGCTGCCAGGCTAAATTCAGGGTCTGATCGAGCACCACCTCGGCAATCCAGCTCAGATGATTACTGACTTCCATCAAAGGCAATGCGCCAAAGATATCGGCTGCCGCTACCTTTAAAAAATGTGAATGCTTGAAGTGACGCAGGACATCCATCGATCGCTCCTCATCACCAAGGACATCGGCCATACGTTTAGTTAGCTCAGCATTTAGCGCATCTTTATCTGGAGGATTAAACAGGCTTTCAATATCGAGTAAGTCATCCAACAACAAGGGGTGCTGACTAAGGTATCGTGTGATCCATGGGCTGGAGGCACAAAGACGAATAAACTGTGACAAGGCGACCGGATTTTCTATTAACAGCACCAGATAAACCGAACGTTGCATAATCGCTTCGATAACTTCCAGTGCGCGTAAAAAGGCAAGCTGGGGTTGCGCCGTCGCCTGACACGCACTCAGTAGCAACGGCATTAAACGATCCATTCGATCGTGACCACGCGAGGATAAATTTTGATAGGCTCGGCTATCGCGTAAAGTGGATATTCTTCTCCACACATCTTTCGCGTCACTGAAACCTGATGTCTCGAGTAATTGGATAGCTTCATCAGCCTCCATCTCTCCCAGCCACAATGGTGTTAAGGTCTGAGTGTCATCACTGGGGGTATCCGACTGAGGTGCGGCAAAGACTTGTTCGAAGTGCTCATGGACACGAGTACGATGTTGTAACAAGACTTGCTGAAAGCCATCCCAGCTATCAAAGCCCATGCTATAGGCCAGGCGTAACTGGCCCTGTTGCTCAGTAGGTAGCGAATGTGTTTGTTCGTCACGCCAGGCCTGAATACGATGTTCGGAGCGCCGTAAAAAGTCATAAGCCTCTTTCAGTTGGCTAACAACAAACTCGGGCAACATATTCATATCCTGCAAGGCATCCAATACTTCAATAATAGAGCGTGACTGCAATGCGAGCTCGCGCCCACCCCGAATGAGTTGGAAGACCTGACCAATAAATTCAATCTCGCGAATTCCACCGGCACCGACTTTAATATTTTTTTCTTTATTCTTTAGCTTAACTTCCTTTTTAATCATCGCCTTCATTTCGCGTATTGACTCATACGCCGAGTAGTCGACATAACGCCGATAGACAAAAGGATGCAGGCGCGCTAAAAGTTCTTCGCCACGCTCTTTATCACCTGCGATAATGCGCGCCTTGATCATGGCATAACGTTCCCACTCACGACCGTGAATCTGATAGTAATCTTCCATCGCATCAAAACTCACCGCCAACGCACCACTGCCAAAAGGTCGCAGGCGCATATCAACACGAAATACAAAACCATCTTGCGTTGACTTCGATAGCACACTAATTAAACGCTGACCGAGCTTCTGGAAGAATTCATGATTGGAAATGCTTTTACTGCCATTTGTGTTGCCTTCTTCCGGATATGCAAAAATCAGATCGATATCCGAGGAAAGATTTAACTCAAACCCACCGAGTTTGCCCATCCCGATAACAACTAGCTGTTGTTCCTTACCACTTAAACTTACCGGTAAACCAAATTCAGAAGCAGCCCAACTGTGTAAAGTCTTTAGCACCACGTCGACACAGGCATCAGCTAAATATGATAAGTCACGCATGACCTCTGTTAACTCAGCCCAACCAGCCAGATCGCGCCAGATGATTCTCACCATCTCGCGCTGACGAAACTGACGAACCCCCTTCATCAAGTCAGCCTCATCGGCCACCTCTTTTAAGCTTGCTTCTAAAGCAAGACGCAGTTGACCCTCTTCATAGGCCTTAAACAGATCGCCCGTGTCCTGCAAATCCCGCAACATCTCAGGGAAACGCAGACATAAGCGAGAAACATATTCACTGCAGACAAAGACCGCCTGCGCCGTCTCCTCTATCTGAGCAGACCACTGTCGCTCAGAAGAAAGCGCACACCACTCCTGCCACTGATGATTAGCATTCTCTAGCAAACTAGTGGGGATTTGGTTGGTAAGCATTTACTAAGTTTATCAGCCAACGAAGCGAAGCGATATTCTATATATTAATAACTAAATGGCTTTTATTGATACATAAAAAAACCCCGCTTTTAACAGCGGGGTTTTTAATACCCTATTCAGGGTTGGCGTCTTGTGGCAGGACAAGGCGTGTTCAAGCGAGCAGCGCAGTGTATATGCTAATACATGAGCAGCGTAGCGAAGAACACAACGCAGCCATGCCTCAAGAGGGCAGGCCTGATTACATCATGCCGCCCATACCACCCATACCGCCCATACCACCCATATCAGGCATACCACCGGCACCTGCGTCATCAGTAGGTGTATCAGCAACCATCGCTTCAGTGGTAATCATCAGACCTGCAACCGAGGCTGCATTTTGTAATGCGGAACGCGTTACTTTAGTTGGATCCAGGATACCCATCTTAACCATGTCACCGTATTCATCTGTTGCCGCATTGAAACCAAAGTTGCCTTTACCTTCTACAACCTTGTTCAATACAACAGAAGGTTCACCACCGGCGTTTGATACGATAGTACGCAGAGGCTCAGTCATTGCACGACGGGCGATACCAATACCAACATCTTGATCATGGTTGTCACCTTTCAGATCACCTAATGAAGACTCAGCACGAACCAGAGCAACACCACCGCCAGGAACCACGCCTTCTTCAACCGCTGCACGAGTTGCGTGTAACGCATCTTCAACACGGGCTTTCTTTTCTTTCATTTCTACTTCTGTCGCTGCACCAACTTTAATCAAAGCTACACCACCGGCGAGTTTAGCAACACGCTCTTGCAGTTTTTCTTTGTCATAGTCTGAAGTGGCTTCTTCGATTTGTGCACGAATCTGACCAACACGATCTTCGATATCTTTAGGCTGACCAGCACCATCGATTACGGTGGTCTCTTCTTTTGTTACCTGAATCTTCTTGGCTGAACCCAGATCATCAAGCGATGCTTTCTCCAGTGACAAACCAACTTCTTCAGAGATAACAGTTGCACCAGTTAATACCGCGATATCCTGCAACATCGCTTTACGGCGGTCACCAAAACCTGGTGCCTTAACCGCAGCTACTTTCACGATTCCGCGAATGTTGTTTACAACCAACGTTGCCAGTGCTTCACCGTCGATATCTTCAGCAATAATCAGTAAAGGCTTACCTGCTTTAGCGACACCTTCCAGTACTGGAAGTAATTCGCGGATGTTAGAGATTTTCTTGTCGTGCAGTAAAACATAAGGGTCTTCAAGTTCTGCACTCATGCTTTGTTGGTTGTTCACGAAGTAAGGTGAAAGATAACCACGGTCAAACTGCATACCTTCAACCACGTCTAATTCATTTGATAGACCTGAACCTTCTTCTACGGTGATGACACCTTCTTTACCAACCTTGTCCATCGCTTCGGCAATGATGTCACCGATTTCAGAATCAGAGTTAGCAGAGATAGTACCTACCTGGGCAATCGCCTTGTTGTCTGAACAAGGGTTTGATTGACCTTTGAGTTGCTCAACCGCAGCGGAAACGGCTTTGTCGATACCACGTTTCAGGTCCATCGGATTCATGCCTGCAGCAACAGCCTTCATACCTTCAGTTAAGATACACTGTGCCAGTACAGTCGCTGTTGTGGTGCCATCACCCGCAACATCAGACGTCTGTGAAGATACTTCCTTGACCATCTGTGCGCCCATGTTTTCAAACTTGTCTTTTAATTCAATTTCTTTCGCGACTGATACACCATCTTTTGTGATGGTTGGTGCACCAAAGCTCTTGTCTAGTACCACATTACGGCCCTTAGGACCCAGGGTTACCTTAACGGCATTTGCCAGTGTGTTTACACCAGCCAACATACGTTGACGGGCATCATCAGAAAATCTCACTTCTTTTGCAGTCATTGCTGTCTTCCTCTTAACTTAAATTCAGTTGGGATTAAAATCGGAGCAGGCTTAGCCTTGCTGGATTTAACCTTCTAGGACACCCATGATGTCTTCTTCTCTCATGACCAGGAGCTCTTCGCCATCGACCTTCACCTCGTTGCCGGCATATTTACCAAACAGGATCTTGTCACCAGCTTTCACGTCCAGGGCACGCACTTCGCCGCTATCCAGAATCTTGCCATTGCCTACTGCAACAACTTCACCTTCTGCAGGTTTTTCGGTTGCTGAGTCAGGGATGACGATACCGCCAGCACTGGTCTTTTCTTCTTCCATACGACGTACGATTACACGGTCATGTAGGGGACGAATCTTCATTCGCAGTTCTCCTTAAAAAATATATATAAATTCAAAAACTTAACAAATTCTGTGGTTTGCCTGGAGAGTTTTGTTAGCACTCTCCCGAGATGAGTGCTAATTCTAGCGACCAAACTCACTCTGTCAAGGAATGCCTTACCAGACAGGCCTTAACAGGGCCAGAAATACAATCAAGCATCGCCATCAGGCAACACAATCTAGATAGGGGATGTGGGGCTAGATATATGGAATTCAATCGTCGTGTTTATCAAATTCACCCTCAATGTACTTTTCGGGCTTTTTAGGCTCTGAATGGCCAGGATGGACTTTCACAATCGTGCCGCTGCGTTCCAGGAACCACAGCGCTAAGGCACGACGAAGAGGAGGTATCAACAGGATAAATCCAATACTGTCGGTAAAGAAACCAGGGGTCAGTAACAATGCACCTGCGAAGAACAGCATAAAACCCTCGAGCATTCCGACGGCAGGCAATTCTCCCCGCTGCATCTGACTCTGGACCTTCTGCATAGTCGACAGCCCTTGCTGACGCAATAACGCCACACCGATGACGGCCGTCACTACAATCAGGAGTATAGTTTTGAAAGCCCCAATCACCGACCCGATTTCAATAAACAGGTATATTTCGATTAAGGGGGTAGCAATGAATAACGCCAGAATAATCGGCATGATGCGCATAATGGTTTTATAACCTATTGATAATTAATTTTATTTTCCCCGACACTGGCTGTGTAAAAAGCATAGATATACGAACCAACATGCTAGCTTTCACAGAGCCTGCTTGTTACATTTGGGCGTATGGAGCCAATTTCAAGTACCTCCCCGCAGACACAGCGAGTCTTGATGACCACCCTGCCAGACGAAGAGCAGGCTAAGGAGCTCGCCGGGATCTTGGTGACCCGTAAACTGGCTGCCTGTATTAATATCTTGCCTAAAATGACCTCGATCTATGAGTGGCAAGGCAAACTGGAACTGGGTGAGGAGCATTTGCTCATTATCAAGACTGAGCAAAATCGCCTGGCAGAGCTGCAAGACACAATAAAGGAAGCGCATCCCTATGAACTTCCAGAAATCATCGTAGTCCCAATCGTTGGTGGCTACGAACCCTACTTAAACTGGATAAGCAACTCGGTAAAAAATAATGATTAAAATCAAATCCTTTCTCTTTCTTTTCTTTCTGAACACTGTATTTCTGGGCCTAACCAGCCAAGCCCATGCCAACGAGCCCCTGGATCCAGAAGAGGCGTTCAAATTCGATGCGGTGGTAGAAGGCGATGTGATCAAGGCCAGCTGGACCGCGGCAGATGATTACTATTTGTATAAGAGTAAGATTAGCTTTGAATCCGGTACTGCAAGTGTTGAGCTCGGCGCACCTGATTATCCAAAGGGCAAAATGAAACACGGCATCACCCCAGAAGGCAAAGAAGGGGAAGTCGAGACCTATACCGAGACCGTCACGATTAATATTCCCATCAGCAAATCCGGCGGTGGCGAATTCAAACTGATCGCCCATTCTCAGGGCTGTGCTGAAAAACTGGGTCTTTGCTACCGACCCCAAACACGAGAAAAAACCCTAACCCTGGCTGCGGTTTCCGGCTCAGCAATAGAGGGTATCAGTGACCTCAGCTCGCAATTAGGTCTGGGCGATAGCACCAATAGCGGAGATGAGCCGCTGATGGTTGAGCAGGCATTTCAATATAGCGCCCGCTTAGATGGTGACAAACTGGTCGCCACCTGGACCATCACACCTGATTACTACATGTATAAAGAAAAGTTCGCGTTTGAATCCAAGACCGCCGGTGTCACCTTTGGTAAACCAGATATACCCAAAGGCAAAATGAAACACGGCATCACGCCGGAAGGGGTAGAAGGTGAAGTCGAGACCTATGAAGGGCAAGTCGTTATTGAAGTACCTATTCTGGCAAGCAAAGATGGCATTACTGAACTCAGCTATGTTGCCACCGGGCAGGGCTGTGCAGAAATTTTTGGCATTTGCTACCGACCATTAAACATAGAACAAAGCGCGACTGGAACGCAGGCGTTTACAGTTAGTGAACAGGCCGTCGCCGCAACGACAAGCACACCACCCGTTGAAGCTCAAACTGAGACTACTCAAGAAGAGTTTGTCTCCGAGCAAGACAAGTCTGCGGCAGTGTTAGCCTCGGGTGATGCTCTAGCTATTATCATTTACTTCTTCCTTGGCGGCTTGGCCCTGGCATTTACAGCCTGTATGTACCCGATGATTCCTATTCTGTCTTCGATCATTGTCGGACAAGGAGAAAAAGTCACAACGACACATGCATTCAACCTGTCACTGGTTTATGTGGTCTCCATGGCTGTTACCTTTGGCATCATGGGTGCGCTGTTTGCTGGTCTGGCCAAGGGTATTAATGTGCAGGCCATCTTCCAGCAAGACTATGTGTTGATTCCATTTACGCTGGTCTTTGTTGCCCTGGCATTGTCGATGTTTGGCTTCTTCGCCATCCAGTTGCCTGCAGGCCTGCAAGGCAAACTCAGTCAGATTAGTAATCAGCAGAAAGCAGGCTCATTCCATGGTGTGATTATCATGGGTGCTTTATCCGCCCTGATCATCGGACCTTGTGCGGGACCGGTACTCATAGGTGCACTGATTTATGTCGCCAAAGAAGGTGATGTGTTCCTTGGATTCCTTTCCATGTTTATCCTGGGCATCGGCCTGGGCTTGCCATTGCTGTTCGTTGGCCTGACCCACGGCAAGTACCTGCCAAAAGCAGGCGGCTGGATGGATACCGTCAAGTATACTGCCGGTGCAATTTTATTATCTGTCGCACTGATATTCCTTGAGCGTGTCAGCTTCATGCCAGCGATGTTGATCATGTTGTTGTGGTCAGCACTTCTGATTACTGGTGGTATCTATATGGGTGCCTTTGACGCCATTAAGGAAGGCAAGCCTGGCTGGTTCAAGTTATGGAAAGGGCTGGGGCTAGTGTTGGTCCTGTATGGTGTCATCGTGATGATTGGTGGTCTGACCGGTGCACGTAACGTTACCGACCCAATGCATGGTTCAAGCTTAACGATGGGTGGCGGCGGCAGTCATACGGCTGAGTTGAAATTCAAACGCATTAAGACAGTTGAAGATTTAGAACGTGAAGTTGAATTGGCCAGCGCTTTAAACAAGTATGTCTTAGTCGACTACTATGCTGACTGGTGCACCTATTGCAAGACCTTCGAGGATTACGTACTAACCGATCCAGGTGTTAAGGCGCTGTTGAGTGACTTCATTTTGTTACAGGTGGATGTAACGAAGAATGATAGCGAAGACATTCGACTACTGAAGCACACTAATGTACTCGCCCCCCCCACCTTTTTGTTTTATGGCCCGGATGGAAAAGAAGTGCGTAAATACAGAATCGTAGGTGAGATGAATACGACCAAGTTTATTGAACGTGTAAACCTGGTCCTAAAAGGAAGTTAGATGTCATTGTCAAAAGTATTTCCAGGCAACATCGCTTCTAAAGGCAAGGCGACCAACCTGATCGTTGCAGCAATCGCTGTCATTGGGATGGCAGCGGGTATCGGTGCGTATACCTACCTCAAAAAGTCCGCCGACCAACCCAAAACTGCGAGCATTAAATCGACATCCTTAGTGGGAAGTCAGCGCCCTGATTTTACCCTCGCCGATGTCGAAGGTACTCAGCACAATGTCAGCGAGTGGGATGGCAAGGTGCTCATCGTTAATTTCTGGGCAACCTGGTGCCCACCTTGTCGTCGTGAGATACCTGCATTTATTGCACTACAGGAAAAATATGAACAGCAGGGCTTCACTATTGTTGGCGTTGCCCTGGACTCCAAGCAAGCGGCTATAGATTATGTCGATCCAATGGGCATTAATTATCCTATCCTGATTGCTGACACTGACGGTATAGCGATCAGCCAGGAATATGGAAATAAGCTGGGCGTTCTGCCTTATACGGTCATCGTTGATCGTCAGGGCATTATTCGTCACGCCATCGCCCGTGAAGTCCACCTGGATGAGGCTGAAAAGCTAATTACTCCACTCCTATCACAAAACTAAGTTGTCCAAATTGCTATTCTGACTAATTCATCGTCAAAAAGCGTTGAAATGGCGTCTATTTGAGCCGATCTTGCAAACAACTAGACAATTCAAACAAGATCGGCGAAAATTTCTAAATATTACATAGTCAACTTGCTGTGAACATGCATCAAACGTGCAGGGATTTGCAGCGATCTTTAAGCAGGCATAGGAACACATGGCGAAGATCCTCGTTATACACGGCCCAAATCTGAATCTACTCGGCACACGTGAGCCCGAGCACTATGGTGCAACAACATTACGCCAGATCGATGATCAGTTGGCCGAGCTGGCAAGCCAGTCTGGACACAGCCTGCATTCAGTGCAGAGTAATGCTGAACATGAACTCGTTGATAGTGTGCAAAAGGCCAGCAGTGACAGCACAGACTTCATCATCATAAACCCCGCAGCCTTTACACATACAAGTGTCGCACTACGAGATGCAATTGCCGCGGTCAACATTCCTTTCATTGAAGTACATTTATCGAATGTACATGCGCGTGAAGAATTTCGTCAGCAATCTTATTTTTCTGACCTTGCCGTGGGTGTGATCAGCGGCCTGGGGTCAATTGGTTATAGCCTGGCGCTACAGGCGGCATTGGAAGCCATAGAAGCAAAGTAGATATAGCACCAAACATTTTAAAACAAAGATTAACTTTAAAGAGAGTTACTCCATGGATATACGTAAAGTAAAAAAACTTATTGAGCTGCTCGAAGAGTCCGGTGTCGCCGAGATAGAGATCAAAGAAGGTGAAGAGTCAGTCCGCATTAGTCGTGTAAATCAAAACATGATGGTAAGTGCACCGGCTATGGCTGCGCCAGTTGCTGCAGCACCCGCCGCAGCGCCAGCACCTGCACCCGCCGCGGCCCCTCCAGCAAGTGCTGAGCCCACGGAGCCTAGTGGTCACCTGGTTCGCGCACCAATGGTAGGTACGTTTTACCGAGCAGCCAGTCCTACTGCCCGAGCATTTGTCGAGGAAGGGCAATCGGTTAAGAGTGGCGACACCTTGTGCATAATCGAGGCGATGAAACTACTTAACCAGATTGAGGCGGATAAGACCGGTACGATCAAATCCATTTTGGTCGAAAATGGACAGCCGGTTGAGTATAACCAGCCTTTATTCGTAATAGAGTGAGTCAAGGTCACAACACCCTCTTGAAACAAAGTTGAAAGAACAATGATAGATAAAATTTTAATTGCGAATCGTGGCGAGATTGCTCTGCGCATATTACGCGCCTGTCGTGAGCTGGACATCAAAACTGTCGCCGCTCACTCTGAAGCCGACCGCGATCTGAAACACGTACGCCTGGCTGACGAATCTGTTTGTATCGGGCCTGCTTCGTCGGTAGATAGTTACCTGAACATCCCCGCAGTAATCAGCGCGGCTGAAGTCACAGATGCTGTCGCTATTCATCCCGGTTATGGCTTCCTGTCTGAAAATGCAGACTTTGCCGAACGAGTAGAAGAATGTGGCTTCATCTTTATTGGTCCACGCCCTGAAACCATTCGCATGATGGGTGACAAAGTCGCGGCGATTAAAGCAATGAAAGAGGCCGGTGTCCCCTGTGTGCCCGGTTCCGATGGCCCATTAGGCACGGATGAAAAAACCAACATCGAGATCGCCCAGCGAATTGGATACCCCATCATTATTAAAGCCGCCGGTGGTGGCGGTGGTCGAGGTATGCGCGTGGTACATTCCGAGGCAGCTCTGCTCAATGCCATCGCCATGACCAAGGCCGAAGCCGGAGCCGCGTTTAATAATGACGTCGTGTACATGGAAAAATATCTGGATAACCCACGCCATATTGAAATTCAGGTGTTGTCGGATGAACATGGCAAAGCTGTGCACCTGGGTGAACGTGATTGTTCAATGCAACGCCGCCATCAAAAAGTTATCGAAGAGGCCCCAGCGCCTGGTATCACCGAAGAAATGCGTAAGCGCATCGGTGAGCGTTGTGCACGCGCCTGTGAAGATATTGGTTATCGTGGTGTTGGTACTTTTGAATTTTTATATCAAGACGGAGAGTTCTATTTCATCGAAATGAATACCCGTATCCAGGTTGAACACCCTGTCACCGAAATGGTCACCGGTGTCGACATTGTCAAAGAGCAGATTCGAATTGCATCAGGTGAAGGCCTGAGCGTTCAACAAAGTGATGTGATCATGCGAGGCCACGCTATCGAGTGCCGCATCAATGCAGAAGATCCAAATAACTTTATGCCATCACCGGGAACGATAACCGCTTATCATTCTCCTGGTGGTCCAGGCATTCGTGTTGATTCACATATTTATGACGGTTACATCGTACCGCCCTATTATGATTCAATGATAGCCAAGCTCATCACCTACGGTGATTCACGTCAGGCAGCAATGGCACGTATGCGCATCGCCTTATCCGAGTTAGTGATTGAGGGTATTAAGACGAACACCGCCTTACACCAGGAACTCCTACGTGATGCAGCCTTTGCAGCAGGTGGTACCAATATCCACTATCTCGAGAAGAAACTCGCCGAGAAAGAAGCATAACCTGAGACGAGTCCTGCTCTACTTAGTCCATACCTTAACAGGGTAAATACTTTAGTCGAGTAGGGCTTGTCGATCACCTTCCAACTGCAGCGCATTCTCGTATGAAGGACCTTGCACATAGCCAAGGATGTGATCGCCTGCAGTGACCAGTGACAGCATTAAAATAATAATGGCCAATTGACTGTAAACGATAAAACGAAAAGTTCGATTAGTCATCACCTATCTCCTCTACGTAATACCCTTAAACCTGGACATGAAACTTAAATAATAACTGGGTCCAGTCTTCATCGATTTTGACCAGCACGCGACCATCGTTGGCAATATTGTTTGTGTAAACACGAATATCGCGCGTCGTGTTAAACATGTCGCCATAACTGTTATAGGCCGTAATACCCATTTCCAGAGTTGCGCCCCGATCCGGCACAAACATCTTGCCGCGATAGATGTTTTTATTAATGGTTGTACGATTACCGAAGTACAACGTCATTAAGTTTGATACCCAAAGTTTGTCATTTAAGGCAAAGGCGAATGTCCAGGTAGATACTGGCACTCGGCTGGTGAACATCACCTCTTCGAGATTCACAGTAACGGGTTTAATCTGGCCCTGTCGGTTGACGGCACCAGTTTGTTTTCTCGCACCTAGCGTCTCAGGTAGCACTGATGAAAAAGTTGATACGCTTTCCGCCTGGCCGGTTTGGACATCAAAATATTGAGCTGCTGACATGTTTACTTCCCCCTATCCATTTCTCTAAGTAGTTGAAGCATATGCCTCAATCGGGAGCCAGCCAGTGAAGGATTACGGTTTAAAATGTGAGATATTCACATTTTTACGTCAATCTTTGCTTAAAAAACCAGCTAGATAAACCGATACAGTCATAGAGCAGCAGCACGCTTGCTGCAGGCAAATCGGAAAATAGGTAGTTGATGGCACACCCCCAATCCCAGGCAGAACAACCTCTTGAGGACTTTGACACTCGACCCCAGGCAATTGAGCGCTGGCTCGAGGAGTTGCCGCGCGGCAGTGTTGGCAAAACAAGTGAGTTGATCTTCAAGGCCCTGCAAAATATTGATCGCCAGGAGCTCAAAGCAAACGACCGATTCAGAGTGTTGGAGGCGATGCGTGATAGCGTGCACTACGTCACCACCAATATGAACAAACACATCACCGGGGTTGCTTATCCACTGCCCGACAAAGTTATGCGTATCGCCTCCGCTTGTCAGACTATTTATGACACGATGACACAGGGTTACATGAAAGTGTTTCATGACATGCAGAAACAAAACAGTCTGTTTGTCGACAAAAAAAATCTGGCCACCGCCGTTCACCGCTCAATTGTTTTTATCGAGCATTCACTACTTATCACTTATGAAGTTTACTCAGCGTTTTACCATGACTACTGGGAACAACTACATGAACTCTATCAATATGCTGAATTGCATAAGCTGACAGACAGCATGGTGCATGACCCTCTGGTGCAAGCAAAATTTAAAAGTAGTATCAAAAACGAATACCTCCGTACCCTGCTACTGTATCTTGCTGAACCCTACCACTTACGCCCTGGGGAAATTAATGATGTGCACCATCACCTTAAGGAATGGTCAGGGCTATGTGATCTTGAAATGATCAAATCAGACAACGAACTAGTTGACACACATTTACCCGTTGTTGAATTAGATAGTGACCATCCACCGAAGCTGGCCATCAATGGTAAACATACAAGCAGCATAGAAAACTGTCGGCTTCTAAACACAGATAAACTTATTAAGACATTAAAGAAACAACATAAGCAACTCAGTAAACATCGACCTTCATTGGCAAAACAAATCGGTAACGAGAAGATCAGTATAAGTCTGATCAGACGTTTGGTTGAATCTTGGGAGCACACCCGGCAGCGGCGCTTCCCCAGACAGCAATTAAACTACAAGGTTAATGTCACTGTTGGTCTACACCAAACCCATATGCAACTCATGTATGAACAACACGTGAAAAACACTGAGCAAGACAAAAATGCCTACTCCGGCTTTACCCAAATAAAATCTGGCTTTGAGCAAATTGAGATCAAGAGTGTTGAAGATGAGCACTCAGATGTCTGGTCAACGGTGTATGCCTGGGCAAACACAATTTGCCCCAAAACAGAACAACAGGCCAAAGCAACCAGTTCAGAAAAAAACAATCAAGCCAAAAGCATCGTCGATTACCGTGTGAAACAGGATAACTGGACCTTAAGCAATGAAAGTGCTGAAGGGTTTGGTCTGATAGCAACTGAGAATCTGACCCATAAAGTTCAGGTCGGTGAAATCATTAGTGTCCAGCGTAAAAACTCAAACGAGCGATCAGTTGGCCTGGTACGTTGGATGAAAGCAAAAGGCAATACCGGGGTTGAGATGGGCGTGATGCTGCTTGCCCCTTCCGCTAAACCTGTTGGGCTCATCTCCGATGACCCAGCAGGCGGTGACTATGTGATTGATCGTGGTCTTATCTTGCCGTTAATGCAGCTGTTAAATCGACCTGAATCACTTTTGAGTTTTTCACGGCAATACAAACCCGGCGATGTACTACGTCTGAATCGACCTGGGGAAGAAAATGTTCGCATTAAGCTAATTAAACTCATCGCCGACAACGGTGCTGTCTGCCAATACCTGTTTACAAGAATTGAGAACTCACTATTCGAATCTAAAGATTCAGTTTCTCCCACCACCAATGATATCGATCGGTTCAATGACATCTGGCAAAATATCTAAATTTCCAGTTTAGATAGTCACTAAACACTTT
>Ga0316205_10001916_pt1 | contig 23591 bp, 25 predicted proteins | sample 3monthpyrite_MG_FD_204941 | JGI IMG/M metagenome (GOLD analysis project Ga0316205, IMG submission 204941) | Microbial mat bacterial communities from mineral coupon in-situ incubated in ocean water Damariscotta River, Maine, United States -... | ecosystem: Environmental > Aquatic > Marine >... | reverse complement strand
AAACAGCTGATTTAACCTGGTTTTGAAAACCAATGACACTCTACAAGGCGTATCAGAGCTAGGCTATAGAGATAAGTGTAACATTTGGCGGGGATGTCCCCAGTACCCCATATACACAATTACCCATTTATAACTTGCTTCCTACTTTGATATAAAAAAGTTAACACTGATCATATTTACATTCTTTAATCTCAAACTCGAGTGTTGAATGCCCGATGGAGAATTTTTGTGCTAACCCTGTTTTTAATTCATCCTTAATTTCATCCAGCTGTGAATAATCTGAAAGCAGAACATGGGCTTCTAATGCATTCTGATGCTCGTCAAGTTGCCAGATATGTACGTGGTGAACATTGATAACATTTTCAACTTGCTGCATGGCTATGACGACATCATCAATAACAATGCCCTCCGGTGTTCCCTGCATCAGGATATGAATGGTTTTTGGTAACATAGTAGCTGCCTGGTACAAAACATACGTGGCTATCAATAATGTTATTAAGGTGTCACTCCAGTACCACTCATAAAGAAGAATCAAGGTGCCGGCAACAATAACACCCAGTGAAGCCAACGCATCCGATACATTGTGCAAGAAAGCGGCACGGATATTCATGCTGTGCTTAGACATAGTAAAGGTAAGAAACGCGGTTGCCAGATCAATCACAAGGGCTATCGACGCCACAATCACAACCATCCAGCCTTCAATAATCTGTGGTTCATAAATTCGCCATAGCGCTTCATAGACCAGGTACAGTCCAACCAGGACAAGTGTGACTAAATTAATCAATGTGGCGATAACTTCAGCGCGTTTATAGCCGAAGGTTCTGAAATGATCGGCCGGTTGACGCCCGATCTTTCTGGCGACCCAGGCAATGAGCAGGGAGGCGGCATCACTGAAATTATGCAGTGCATCAGCAATTAGTGAAAGGCTGCCCGATAGAATACCACCGACGACCTGTGCTAATGTCAGGAGCATGTTGATAGCGATGGCGAATCCCAGGCGGCGATCACCTATTGATTCAGTGTCATAGTCATGCGAATGCGTATTCATTGTGTACCTATAAAGAAAAAGATTTTGTTGTTCGACTAGAAATATAGGCATGTGCTTCCCGCGCATCCAGCTCCCGTGTGCTATTACCTGTACGCACCATAAGCCGTGCTACGCCGCTATCATGATAATAAACCGGCTCGCTAGCACTTTCGATAATGACGCGACAGATGGTTTTATTTTCGATATCGTGGAACCGGCAATGAAGTAATGTGCAAGCGTTTCCTCCGAGACTAACTTTAACCGCATCCATCAGTGCACGTTCAAAGCCATCTCTATTTTTGTGTTTCAATGTCTGGAAGTCAGAGTCAATTCCAATGATATCGCCGTTGTCCTCAACGCCGATCAGCAGTGTACCGCCTTCGCGATTTAAAAAACCGGCGATAGTTTTGATGATAATCAACTCAAGTGCGCGATTCGTTCGCTGTTGTTTTATATCCCAACGAAACGTAGATTTTAATTCAAGATGCCCACTTTCGCCTCTGGCAATCAATAAAGGTAATTCTCCACTAAGCTCGTGTTCCAGATAGCGGACAAGGTTTTTTTGGCCAGACAATCTTATATGGTACAGACCGAACAATAGACCAACAATACCGCCGACCTGCGCAAATACAAAACTCATAGACATTAATTCGAACTTGAAATCAGTAGTCAAACGCTGAATCAAAAACTCTATCGGGCTGTTACCCGGAAATTCGATTAAGCCCTTGTATTCGTACCAGAATACCATTGTCGTCAACGGATGTAATAGAAGTGCACCTATTATTGCACCAATAATAAAATGAAAAAGTAAGATCCATTTTTTTTGATTGATTAAGCTACCTGATGAGTATGTCATCTTTCTTTAACCACCTGTTTGGTCGATTATTCACTTGATCTGAAAGCCCAGCGCATTGATCCGTCGTGGCTGGTACCGTCAGGGTTTCACTAAAAAACCTGACCGATACTGGAATAACCGGCAAATCAATACATTATGAATACATAAACCTGAACCGCATTTGAGTAAGGATGACGAACTGCAACTGGGCAGTGCGCCAAACTTGATCTATGAGTTTGGTTTCCTGTTATCATCCCGTTGATGCAACCAGTGATACAGCACGGGCAATACCAGTAGCGTGAGCAGCGTGGATGAGATAATACCGCCGATCACAACGGTTGCCAGTGGTCGCTGTACCTCGGCACCGGTTCCGGTATTAAGCGCCATGGGGATAAAGCCCAGACTTGCAACCAGAGCAGTCATGAGTACTGGACGAAGACGTGTTAATGCACCTTCTGTAACGGCCATGATCAGATCACCTTTTTCATACCAGAGATCACGAATAAACGCGAGCATAACCAGGCCATTCAAGACAGCTACACCGGATAGCGCGATAAAGCCGACGCCGGCAGAAATAGACAGGGGCATATCGCGTAAGTACAGAGATAGCACGCCGCCGGTTAATGCCAGTGGGATACCAGTGAAAATAATCAGGGCATCTTTTAACGAGGCAAAGGCCATTACCAAGATGCCTAGAATGATAAATAAAGTGATGGGAACCACTATAGATAGTCGCTTACTCGCTGATTCGAGCTGCTCAAAGGTGCCACCATAGTTCAGCCAGTAACCGGCGGGTAGCTGTACATCGCTGCGCACCTTATCTTTAACTTCGCTTACAAAACTGCCCAAGTCACGGCCTCGAACATTGGCGGTGACGACAACGCGTCGTTTACCGTTTTCACGACTGATCTGTGCCGGTGCTGGTGAAATATCCAGGGTGGCGACTTCATTTAAAGGCACGTAATCGCCATTGGCTAATGGCACGGGTAGGAAAGCCAGTTTTTCAACATCGCGGCGGATGGTTTCCGGTAAACGAACCACCAGTTCAAAGCGACGATCGCCTTCGTATAAAATCCCGGCCGACTCCCCACCAATGGCAGCGGATACCCAGTCTTGTAATTCAACCACATTGAGTCCATATCGACCCAGTGCAGTTCGATTTGGAATTACAGATAAGGTCGGCAAACCGGTGACCTGTTCAACCCGGGCATCAGCGGCACCTTCAACCTTTCGTACAGTATTTAGAACGTCAGTGGCGGTCAGTAACAATTGATCAAGGTCATCCCCAAATACCTTTATACCCACATCAGCTCGTACGCCTGAAATCAACTCGTTGAAACGCATCTGTATCGGTTGGGTAAACTCATAATTATTGCCCGGTAGTTCCTCTACCGAGGCTTCCATCTGTTTGACCAGCTCCGCTTTGGTTTTATCAGGGTCTGGCCATTCACTGCGAGGTTTGAGAATAACGAAGTTATCCGCTACATTGGGTGGCATTGGGTCCGTAGCTACTTCAGCAGTGCCTATTCGCGCAAAGACTTTGTCCACTTCAGGGAAAGATTTTATCCGCTGTTCAAGAATTTCCTGCATTTCGACGGCTTGTTCCAGACCCGTGCCGGGGATGCGCATTGCGTGCAGGGCAATATCACCTTCATTTAACTGGGGTACAAATTCTGAGCCCAGAGTAGTCGCCAGCCAGATACTAAACACCACCAGCAACGAGGCAAAACCGAGTACCAGTACCCGAAATTTCAAGGCAAGTTGCAAAAGTGGTTTATAAACGTTTTTACTTGAGCGAATGATCGGGCTTTCCTTTTCGCTGACCTTGCCATTTATAAAGACCGCGACTGCAGCGGGCACTACTGTGAGCGACAAAATCATTGCTGATATTAATGCCATCACCACGGTGGCCGCCATGGGATGAAACATTTTGCCTTCAACCCCTGTAAGCGAGAAGATGGGGATGTACACAACGGTAATGATGGCAACGCCAAATAAGCTAGGCCGTATCACTTCTGATGTGGCTTGATACACAGTATTCAGGCGTTCTTTCAGACTTTGCTGGGCGCCATTATGTTGGGCTTCAGCCAGGCGACGAATGGCATTCTCAACAATAATCACCGCACCATCGACAATCAGGCCAAAGTCCAGTGCGCCAAGGCTCATCAGATTGGCAGAAACCCCGGTTTTTACCATGCCGGTAATGGTCATCAGCATGGATAAGGGGATCACAGCGGCGGTAATTAATGCAGCGCGTAAATTGCCGAGCAACAGAAACAGCACCACGACTACCAACAGAGCGCCTTCAAGTAAGTTTTTACTCACCGTGTTAACGGCTTTATCCACCAGACTGGTACGATCATATACCGGTTCCGCAATAATACCGCGGGGCAGTGATGCCTGGATTTCTACAAGCTTGTCCGCCACGCTCTGGGCAACGGTTCTGGAGTTCTCCCCAATCAACATCATCGCCGTACCCAGTACCGTCTCTATACCATCCTGGGTCGCCGCACCGGTACGCAGCTCTTTACCGATACCAATGTCTGCCACGTCCTGAATTTTGATTGGCACACTTTCATGCTCGGTAATGATGACATTACCAATGTCCTCAATCGTCGCAAGCTGCCCAGGGGAGCGCACTAATAATTGCTGGCCATTACGTTCGATATAGCCGGCACCCCGGTTATCGTTATTGTCCTGTAGTGCATTAACCAGATCCTCAATACTGATCTGGTAATACAATAATTTTTTCGGGTCGGGTAAGACATGATATTGCTTGTTATAACCACCAATACTGTTCACCTCAACCACTCCTTTCACCTGTGAAAGTTGCGGTTTGATAATCCAGTCCTGAATCTCCCGTAAGGCGGTGGCATTATAGGGTTTTCCATTTTGTTGCCTTGCGTCATCCTGCGCGCGAACGGTGTACATATAGATTTCACCCAGTCCGGTTGAAATAGGGCCCATTTCAGGCTCAATTCCCGGGGGTAGCACACTTTTTATCGCACCCAGACGATTATTAATCAGGTTTCTGGCGAAATAGATATCCGTGCCTTCTTCAAATACAACGGTGACCTGTGATAATCCATAGCGAGATAATGATCGTGTATAGGCCAGATTGGGCAGACCATAAAGGGCTGTTTCAACTGGGTAGGTAATGCGTTGCTCTGATTCCAGCGGCGAATAGCCGGGAGCAGCGGTATTAATTTGTACCTGAACATTAGTAATGTCGGGTACCGCATCAATGGGTAAGTGTTGATAGCTCCAGCTACCAATGCCTACAATGACAAAAGTTAAACTGAGAATGAGATAGCGCCGTGCAATCGACAGGCGCAAAATAGATTCAATCATGGTGCGCCCCTTAGTGCTCGTGTTCTGCTTCGGATTTTTCAATATCCGCTTTGATTAAATAACTGTTCTTACTGACATAAGATTGTTTAGCTTCCAGCCCACTCAACACTTCGGCATAGGCGTCATCACTACGGCCTAATTGAAGCGGGGTAAATTTATACTGGTCGCCCTGCTGAACGAATACGCCCTGTTGTTCGCCCATGGATTGAATGGCGGATTTCATAACCGCCAGTGTCACCGGAATGCTGGCAGTCACAATATGGCCTTCAACCAGCAAGCCGGGAGACAGGCCATGTACTTCGTTGTTAAACTGTACTCTTGCCAGCTGGTAAGGCTTGTTTAGCGCCGGAATAATATGCGCAATTTTTCCAGCAATGACCTGATCGTTGACATGAATATTAACGGTCTGATCCGCTGAAATCTCTGACTGTTGGGCGTGATAAATACGAAACTCTGCCCACAGGGTTTTGAAATTGGCAATAGAGAATAACACCTGGTCCTCTGTCACCTCGCCGGTATTGGCGTGTCGCTGAATAATGGTGCCGGCAATAGGTGCCAGTATGTTATACACCTTTAAACTTTCATTGGATTCCACCCGGGCCAGCAAATCACCGCGCTTAACAGCATCGCCTATGTCAGGTTTTACAGACTTGATCAGGCCAGTGTAGCGTGCTCGCACATGACTTAGCTGTGTTGGACCAGTGGTTAAACTGCCATAACTGATGATTGACTGGTTTAACACCTGGGAGCGAGGCAATGCTGTTTGTATACCCACCTGTACAGCTATGTTGCGATTTATCTTTGTGGTCAGCTCTTCTTCGTGACCACCTTCGTCTCCGTGATCATCCCCGTGATCATCTTTGTCACCATGAGCCTTATCATGATCTTGCTCGTCTTCATGTTGATGACTTTTTTCATCAGCATGTTCACCCGAATGTTCCTCGGTGTTGTTATGTTCTTTCTCATGGTCATGATTATCATCAGATTTATTGTTTGCCTGGTGGGCCTGTTCGTCATCATGCGCATGTTGTTCCTCATGTCCATGGTCACTTTCCTTAGCGGCATAACTCAGGTTATGGGTGAACCCCGCCATTAGCAGTAATGTAATAGGTAAAATTGGTTTCATAATAAAAAATCCAGTTTGTTTAGCCCGGGTTTTGTACGAGCGTATATCAATCGTTTTAAAGACTTGGTGCACCGTTATTAATGTTTATGGTTGTGCTCGTCATTTTGATCATGTTCATCATCACTGTGGTCGTCTTGCTTGCCGTCTTGTTCATGTTGATTTTTACTGTTATTTTTCCGGGATTTTTTATCTTCATGTTGTTTATTCTCGTGATGTTTTTCTGCCTCATGATCATGATCGTTAGCGGCATACACGAAGTTAGATGTTACAAAAGAAGCGAGTAGTAATGTAATTAATTGAAAATGTTTCATCATAAATATCCTGTTTAATTTTTTGTATTTTTGCCGGCCAAATTTAATGCGTTAAAGGCTCAGCGGTGAGTTGTTCAATAATCGCCTGATTTAATAAAGCGTTACTGGCGCTCTCAATCATCTGTTGTTTTGCGCTCAACAGTTCTTGCTGGGCGGCAACCCAGTCCTGATATTTTAGGCGACCTCGGTCATAGGCGAGCTGAGTCAGGCTTAGTGCTTGTTTAAGATCTGGAATGACATGCTTTGTTAATTGCTCATAGGACGCTATATTTTGCTGACGCAGTGAATAGGCCTTGTATAACTGTTCATGCAGATTTAGTAAGGCATCGATTCGCTTAAAAGCAACGGCATTACGTTCTGCCAGCACGCGTTTTACTTCGCCAGTATTCCGACTTTGCGAAAATAACGGTATGGATACACCCAGGGTCAGTGCATTGTCCGCAGTTTCTTCAAAGCGCCTGACACCAAACTGCCAACCCAGATCACCACTGTTCTGTGATTTAGCCAGGCGCAGTTCAGCCTCTTTCAAACGCCGCTCACTGGCAAACACATCAATAGCGGGTGATTGTTTTACTTTTTCATAGAGGGCCTGGTAGCTTTTCTCCTGACCAAGCGCGAATAGGTCACCCTGCAAGTTTGAAAAAACCGGTTGTGTCTCACCCCAGTACCTGGACAGTGTGATTTTTTGCCGTTCAAGCTTTTTCAAAATATTGCTACGGAGAATACGTGACTGCGTCACCATAGCCCGCGCCCTCATGACTTCGGCATCCGAGGCTGCACCCCGTTGGGCGCGCTCACTAACCTTTTTGTATAAGGCCTCAGATAGCGTCAACGCTTCAGCCGAAAGATTTAGCTGCTCCTGTGTTGTAAGGCTGCGGATAAATGCAGATGTCAGTTCGCCCAGTACATCAAGGGTTTGTGCCTGTCGCGTTAATTCAAATACGTCAAGACTGGCATCAACAACCGAAATGCGAGACATCAGTTTATCTCCCATTTCAATGACCGAAGACAGTGAAAGGGTTACTTCTGCAGCATCCATCCCTTTCATGGTTCCTGAACCTGCGGCATTCTCAATATCCAGTCCCAGCGTAAATCCAGGAGACAATTCGCCAGTCTCACGTTGCGCAAGGATACCCTGGCGCACCATTGTAAATTGATGGAGTTGAGGATTTTGCGCCAATGTCCTTTGAATGGCCTTGTCCAGTGTGAGGATTTGCGGTTCAGCTTGTATGTGAAAAGGTAATACAACACAACAGCTTAAAATTACAGAAGCTATTCGATGCTTTTGTGAAAATAGGTTCAACATAAAACAATTCCAGTTATTCGATTAAATTTGACCATGTCTGTTATTTAGCAAGGTCTGTTACTTAGCCAGTAGAACGGGATGGTGTTTTATGTGACCGCATGAATAGTTTAAATAACTACTATGAAGTGCGACTTTGAATAACAAGCACTACAGGGCAGAATCAGTAAGATTCACCAGGATATTGCAGAGTTAATGTAAGTCGGAAAGCCATCAAGCTAACAACTGACCAAAAGGTTTTTGGCGTTGGCTTAGCTATTAGGTGGGGGTGTGGGGGGTTGATAACTAATTGATGAAGTAAAATCTTTCACCATGGCTATTTTAGTGGGTAGCACCATGCTTTGAGCAGTTTTCGTATTGTAAAAAAGCCCAATAACATGTACACAGGCATGACCACAATGATTGTGAACACCTGCATCGTCATCGTGCTGCTCAACTTTCTGGTTCTGGAAATGTTCTGGGTGATTATCCAGTTCAATATCGTGAAACGCCCAGGCAGACTGGCTGGCCAGGATGCAAACTGCAATAAAAATGTGTATTAGGCGATTCATATGAATTCGATGGTATTATAAATATGAATTCTTATCAATACCCGTGGTGAATTTAGAAAATAATGATTTTTAAATTACTCATTTTGTTACCCTCTAACTGGTTCATCCATTGAATCAATGCTGGTGTATTTATTTTAGTCATGATTCGACGAACAATGCCAGCACAATATTTTGTATAATTTCGTCTGGTCATAAGCTGGTAACATGCATTGAGAAGAAATATTTCTATGGTTCTCTAGTCTTGTTATAAATAAATAAGGGAAGCCATCATAATCTGCCTGGTTTTCAGGCCTGAGTGTCTTTTAATTTATCTATGACTCTCAAATAAATTTTCTTCCCGCTGCTTGCCTGGATAAGCTTTGTCGCGACTAAAGCGCAGTGCTTCAGCTCACTTTGAATATCATTTAACAATGTATGTTATGTATTTGAACCTTATGATATATCGAACATTTTAATTTCAACAACCGGTGTGCAAACGGCATGCAGTTTATAATCAATAATGCGGCTGTTTATTTTCCATAAGATGTATCAATAAGGGGTACTGGGGACATCCCCGCCAAATGTCGCACTGGCCTCTACAGCTTAGCCCTGATGCGGCTTCCAGCGGGGCATTGGTTTTAAAAACAGGGCTAAATTAACTATTTTTCATATATTTTGAGCTAATATCGCTTATTTGGAGTTCCAAATGAGCCAAAGCAGTAAACGTCTATCCATTTTACTTGATTCAGAAATTAATGAATTATACAGCCCTCCATGCCTGACATCAGAACAAAGACGACATTACTTTTCATTAAATGATATTGAGCTTGAATCATTCAACAGATTAAAAGATCGTTATAGCCAATTGTATTTTGTGATGTTGCTAGGCTATTTCAAAATCAAACCTGTTATTCTTAATTTCACTTTCTCACAGGCGAAAGATGACTTCAAATTTGTAGCTTCAGAATATTTTCCTGATAATAAATTTAAACAACAAAATTTAAGTCGATCACAAAAATCACGGATATATAATCGAATTTTTAATATCAATAATTATAATTCATTCTCTAGAGAAATTAGTCATCAATTACAAAAAAAGCCATCGAAATTGCAGCTATAAATATAGAATCACGTTATATTTTCGATGAGTGTATTGATTATCTTTCCAGAAGTAAAACTGCAATACCTAGTTACTCGCAATTACAACGTATCATCAGCACCGCTGTTAATACAGAAAGACAAAAAATAATCAGTTTAATAGAAAGTAATATACCAAAGACTCTGTCTTCTTTCCTTGATCCGTTGTTTGAAAGTGGTGCAACCATCATGCTCAGTGAGGTTAGACAATCTGCAAAAAACTTCGACCACAGTGAGATCAACAAAGAGTTGATTATTTTCAATCACCTAAAACCATATATTGATAATATTAATTCATTGATTGCAAAGCTAACACTATCATTAAAAAACTTTGAATATTATGCCTCATTGGTTGACTACTACACAGTTACGAAATTACAACGATTTGATGTGACTACACGGCAATTATACTCGCTCTGTTACTTACAATTACGTTACCGGAATATCAATGAACATTTAGCAGATGCATTTATCTACCATTGCAGAAAAATACGTGAAAAGGCCAAAGACCATGCAAAAGAAGCTGCTTTCAACGAATGGAATAATGCTTCGAAAAATATAAGCAAAGCAGCAGATATACTCAGATTATTCATTGATGACACGATTGATACAAAACAACCTTTCTCTAAAATAAAAAACAAAGCATTTAAACTGATTAGTTCTGATGATATTGAATCACTTTGTCTTTATCTATCGGACGAAAAACGATCCATCGATTATTATGTGTGGAAATTCTATGATCAGCAATCGGAGTGGATAACTGAAACATTACGACCATTATTTTTAGCATTAGAATTTAAAGCTTCAGAAACGACTTATGCTCTGGTTACTCAAATTGAAAACTCCCAACAAGATTGTTCAGAATTAGGTGAATTTAAGAAAGCAGATCGTCGATTGATAAAGCCAGGAAAACAGTCATACCTGTTACAAGAAGATAACGTTAACCTGAATCGATTTGAAATATTATTATATTTACTCATTCAAACTAAACTCAATGGCCAGTTATTTATACCAAATACCCTTAAATATAGGCATTTAAGTGATGATTTAGTCAATGACAAAGACTGGAAACAGAAATCAAAGCTGATTAAGTCATCCCAGTTAAAAAGGCTATCGATGCAGCCTAAACAACTCATGACCTCATTGGAGAAGGAGTTGATTGACAAAATAGACCATGTGGGTTCGCGCATACAGAGCGGTGATAATAAAACGGTTATTATGCGAAGTCGTTCTGGTAATACTAAATGGCGACTGCCTTACAAAGGCGTAGGCAGTATATTAAATAACCCATTATTTGAACAATTAAAGCAAGTACATGTATCTGACTTACTCAGGTTTGTTAATCAGGAGATAAGTTTTCTCAACGCATTTGAGCATGTACGTAACCCACAGTCTAATAACACGTCTATCAACAACAATTTGATTGCATCGCTCATTGCCAATGGAACGAATTATGGCCTATATCGCATGGCACATATTTCTGATCGATCATATGAGCAGTTACGTCATACACAGGCTAATTATATTCGGCTTGAAACACTTAATCATGCAAATGATATTATAAGCAATGCTATCGCCAAGTTGCCAATTTTTGAACACTACAATATCCAAGACAGTGCATTACACGCGAGTGTAGATGGCCAGAAATTTGAGTGCAGAATGAACACCTTTAAAACACGTTATTCATCCAAATATTTTGGTACAAATAAAGGCGTATCTGCAATGACACTAGTTGCTAATCATGTGCCGATTAATACACGTGTAATTGGGGCTAATGAACATGAATCACATTATATTTTTGATCTATTGTTTAATAATACATCTGAAATAAAGCCCGATGTATTATCAACAGATACGCATGGTGCTAATCATGTAAATTTTGCCTTACTGGATTTATTTGGTTATACCTTCGCACCTCGGTATGCACAATTTAGCCGTGTGATTGAAGAAATGTTTACTATTGATCATCATGATAATAACCCCTTACTGACACTAAAAAAAACCATAAAATATTCACTAATTATTAAAGAATGGGAAAATATTCAACGCATTGCTATTTCATTACAAAAGAAGACAACAACACAGGCAGCGATTGTAAGAAAATTATCGACCTATAGTAAAAAACATCCTTTACTCCAGGCGTTAACGGAATACGACAGACTTATTAAATCAATGTATATTCTTGAGTATATCGATGATGCGAGTTTACGCAGTTATGTACAACGTGCACTGAATCGCGGGGAAGCGTATCACCAATTAAGGCGTACCGTTGCATCCGTAAATGGCAATCGATTTAGGGGCGGTTCTGATAGTGAAATTGATTTATGGAATGAATGTGCTCGACTGCTTACCAATGCCATTATCTATTTTAATTCACTCATACTGAGCCGATTACTCGGCCATTATGATCGTCAAAAAGATGTGAAACATCTTGAATTGGTCAAGCAGGTATCGCCGGTTGCCTGGGTCAATATCAACCTGAATGGCACCTACAGCTTCTCATTCGGTGAAAATATGCTTAATATGGATGAGGTAATTAGCCCATTAACCGATGAATAAGGCTGTTTTTGAAAACCAATGCCCCGCTGGAAGCCGCATCAGGGCTAAGCTGTAGAGGCCAGTGCGACATTTGGCGGGGATGTCCCCAGTACCCCGACTAGGGGCTTTTAATTGGATTTCTCCATTAAAATCGATATCTATAAATGACGGTGTGCCGTTTGAACCTGGTTCGATTGTAGAAGAACCATGATTGATAAGTGTCTTGTACAAATCAGGACGCTCAACAGAAAAGCTAAAGCCTTTCATCTGATCAATACTGGTATGATTATACGCATCGCATATATCTTTCATTGAAATATTTGGGTTATTAAACTCTTTGATAAATGTTTTGCGAACTTTTTCCATTTCCTGTTCTAATATTTTAAGCATTTCGTTCCTGTGACTTTTATAGTCTTTTCCAAAAACTAATTTATTGCCTTTTAAAATGCTATTAACTTTATTGAAGGCGCTTTTTTCTACTTTCTTGTATTTATTAATATATGGCGTTGTGTCTGATCCCTGCTGCTTGCAGAAATCATAAAAGCCTCTTGTTTTAGATAGGTAGTAGCCTTCATAAAATTGAGCGGCTTTTAATACATTAGTGGGTGTGTTGGTTGAATGCGCATGCTTGAAAGGTAAGAAAACAGCCAAACATAATAAGGCGAATAGAAGTAGCAGCGTGTATTGAGTGGCTGCATTATGTGCATTTTTTAATTTATCGTCATCACGCATATTATAAGCCCTGTTTGAAATATATTTTGAATTACTTAAATTTTGACCATTATATTGTTATGTGCTTATGGTTCAATGCTAACTCCAAAGGTTTTATTCATTTCCTTGCCACATACACTAGACCACACTGGAATATCATGATTGCTGCCGCGCAAGCAACTTACACGCTGCATCTCGGCACCATTAATGCCAATTATTGTTACTGAACGCACGGAGTTGCCGGCATTTATTTTAATTATGGCAAGCTTTTTTCCTTTTGCTGTGATGTAAACAGAGTTAGCAGTTATATTAGGTTTGTAGTCTTTGGGGTTGTAGCCTATCTCAGAGTATTTGGCTCTGCCTTTTTGAAGCATGGTATCTACAATCCATTTCTCTAGGTTTTTTAACCCCTCTTGATTTAAATCTGCTTCAGTTACACCTTGAGAGCTTTGCGTTGTAGTGAATGCCATAACTGGCTTTTTTACATCAGAAGTTGAGACTGCTGATGTCGATTTATTTGATAGTGAGCTGTCTGCCATCAAAGGCGTAGTGACCATAGTGAGGAGCATTGCTGTTCCAAAATAGGCAAATGGCAATAGAATTTTTATACCAGATTTAACATTTTTTGACATGTTGCCTCCATTAATGGCTGCGAGCAGGGATTTAGATAGGTAATAACCTATAGCTACTGCGCCAACAGCCAGAACAGCTGGCATAATCTGAAGCTGAGGCTGGATCAGAGCCGCCAGAGCTTCCAAGAATATATTTTGATAAGCCACTGACATCGATATATGTTTTTAAACAAATGCCGCCCCAGAAATGGTAGATCATCCACCATCGTGACTCTTTATTGAGATTCTTATCAGGCTCAACAGGTGTAGTGTTATCCCATTCACTCATTGTTTTTCATCAGCTCATAACAGATGATATACGGACCCGAGATGTCCGTATATCAATTTAAGGAAAACCAGACAAGTTACTATTTTTACTAGTCATGTTAATCAATGAAGATTATCTGGGGCTTAGTATCCACTCAGGTTTAAGCGGACACTCATAGCTAATCACTCCAACGTCAGCTCAGGGTTGCGGTCTCTAAAGAGCAATTCGACGAATGACCGCTATTTCCGGAACAAATCACAGGTGTTAGCGGAATATTAACAATATCAAATATACGCTTACACTTGAATGAGATCAAAGAGCATCTTTCTATCAGTTTTCGACTATATTTGTTTGGAATACTATGTAGAAACGTCTTTTGATGATCTCTTTCATACTAAATTTATTCCAATCTTTAATATATCGCGAATCATTCACATATCTTCTGATGGTAAAGCTTATATTGTTTAGTCTTGGTTACTATCATCTTCAAAATCGATAGTCAGTATTATATTTTCTGGTGCATTAGATGGTAACCCATTCCTCTTAATGTAAATTGAGGATACTGGCGCGTCAGGTTCGTTATTTGTGTAAACATGAGTTCCTTTAGTTGACTTGCTCCAATCCATTTTAATTGTCTTTTTCATTTTTGATAAAATCCTCATTCGTTAATGGCAGTGATTCGGTTAACTTTTCTAATTCATATTGCTGTTTATTAATAGTGTCTTCTAAAATAGCAATACGCTCATTCATTTTCATCATTGCCTCAGACTGAACTTTTAATATTTCCAATAGCTCTTTATCGTTCATCTATTTATTCCAGTTTTATATAATTAGTTAAGTCCTAAACGTTTTTGTATATATTCTAAAAGATAATTCTCACTATTGTGTTTTGTGCCATCATTTGACTGGAAATGATAAAGGCAATCTGATGGCAATCCATCTTTCCCTTCTTCAGTATGTAAAATAGCAATATCTACTGATCTATAGCCACTTGATATATTAAACCGTATACCCAAATCATAGTGATCATCATCAGGTAGGTAACGTGTACATAATATGCTTCGTTTTTTATTTATAATTGTATTTTTTAGTGGTTCTAAAAGTTTTAAAAACCGCTGATCATCTGATCGTAATGGACAGAGCAATCCTTTACGCATAGCGGGCATTAACACAGCATTTTTTAATACGGCAGAATCATCTTTATTACACTGCTCGATTGTTATCAGTCCAATCCAGGGACCAGCATGAGAAATTGAATCGATATAGCAATCTCCCATAATTTTTATTTTATGATCCTTCCCTTTAACGGTTAATGTTATCTCATTATTCTTTATACTATCAGCCATTAAAAAGAAATAGCCTGTTAAAGGCTCACTGTTTGTTTTGTTACATTCCTCAACTTGTTCACAGCATTTGTTTATGCCATACGGGTGTGTAATAAAAAGATGTGAATATTCATCATAAATATCTCCCAGTACATTACTAACCACACTATTTAAATGTTCATACTGTACATTTATAGGTCGCCCATATCCTCTAGCATGTAATGGAATTTGATTTAATTCAGACTGATAAATCAGTTCATAAAGTAATTCGTGTAAATCAGACTCTTTATCTTTAGAAACACGTTTTTTTGAAATGTCTGAATAAATAAATGGTTTTGATGAGAAAACACATTCTTCAGTATGATGGCCATACCTAGTCATTCTGACAATATGGTAGCCATCATTTTTTCGACGGACATGCATAATGGGTGTGGCTTCAGGCTGGCAATCACATTGTAACCAGGTCTGTTCTTCCCAACAGGTTTTGAGTAATTGATTAACTACAGAGGATGATTCACCAGTACGATACCATTGCTGAATGTGTTGCGTTTCGTCTTCAGAATATTGATAGAAAGGTGCCTCAGCATCCTTATATATACGATATAAGCTCATTCCCTATCTCAGTTTATCCAAATATGGTCAAGTTTTGGTGCTCAACTAAGATACCACGTATACTCGACGATATTAACAATAATACGTGTCTTTATGCCTATCCAGCTCTACTTAAAAACATTATCGACTATCCTCCTATTTATCATAAATAGCCCACTTTCAGCGGGATCAGACGGCTATCCTGATACACCTAAAAGCTTTAATTCCGCAAAAAAGGCTGCTCGTATCATATATGCGGACAACCAGGTAAGTTTCTATTGTGGCTGTGCCTATACAGGTCGCAAAACTGTCAATGCTAAATCCTGCGGATATCAAGTCAGAAAAAATGCTAAACGTGGAGCCAATATAGAATGGGAGCACATTGTCCCTGCCCATGCTTTTGGTCACTCCCTTCAATGCTGGCATGATCGAGAAGCATTTCCTAAATGCAGAACAAAAAAAGGTAAATTAATCAGTGGCCGTAAATGCTGTGGGCGTACAAATCCATTGTTTAAAACCATGGAGTCCGATCTTCACAACCTAGTCCCCGCTGTGGGTGAGCTAAATGCCGATAGATCTAATTACAGCTTTAATATGTTACCCGGCGAAGAACGTAGGTATGGTGCTTGTGATTTTGAAGTTGATTCAAAATTACGAAAGGCGGAGCCTGGTCCTAATGTTCAGGGTAATATAGCTCGCACTTATTTTTATTTTGAAGAGACCTATGACCTCAATATAAGTCGTAAACAACGGCAGTTATTTAAAGTATGGAATAAAAATGACCCTGTTGATAGCTGGGAGTGCGAAAGAAACAGAAGAATTCATGAAATTCAAGGCAATAATAATTCATATGTCGTTAAAGATTGTAAATAGATATTAATATAATTTTTTACCCATATAAGTTGGCGGGCGTGAACGTTTAAAATCCTTAGGTCTTGATCCAGGCTTTATTCGTGAGTCAACATTTAGTATGGCCCTTATAATCTCCGGATCTTTAGACGAATTTATCTTTCTCAACTTATTTTTGTTTGAAGAATTAGATGCGACTATATAAGGTAATTTATTTTCTTTTACAATCTGTTCTTTAGCCCATTTCTTTGCAGCCTTTACTGCTGCATTCCAGGCAGAATTGCTACTATTAGGCTTTAATGTATAAATATCAAACAACGTCCACTTATCAGTGATGTATTGTTCATAAATATATTTTTTATATTCTTCTATTTTAGCCATATTAAATACTATTCATTATTAATTTGGACTTATCAAAATATAGAGTAAATCTTTACTGTAGATAAAATTCAATATCTCATGATCTCTAATTCCTATACGTCAATATCTTCAGCTGAAGAAACACCGAGCTTATCTCCCTAATTTTAGGTCGTAATTCGTATAACCTTAGTTTGTTTCATATGATTTTTTTATGAAATCGTCAGCTCTTTTTTTATGTCTCCATTCGACAATATTTCTACCAATGGATATCCCAACAATTAGAGGCCCCCAAAGATTGCCAATCGTTGATTTTATTAATTCATCTTGACCAGCTAGTATTATATCGAACAGTATAATCAGTAAAACTGATAGAATCCAGAATGATAAAAAAATAACGAGTGTTTCTTTAAAAGATAATTTGGTGCTTCTTCGTTTCCACAAACCAAAGTATGAACCAATGAAAATCAATATCGTAATAGGCAAAGATGAACCAATATAATAAGCAATTATATCCATAATTTATCCTTTTATTTTACTAAAATAAATGTATCCAAAAAGGCTACTGTTTCTTTTATATCTACACTTTTTAAAGTTGTCATATATGCAACAGATACTCGAATTGCACGATTTTTATCATAAATCCAGTAACCTTTTCCCTTCAACTTAAATCCACTATAATCAAAAATAAAGTCATAATTTAATTTCGATCTACCATCACCAAACTTAGTCCAGTTTATCGTGGCTTTTTTCGGATCTGATCCCATTGATTCGATAAAGCTAGAATTTGCAGCTTTTAAAAAAACATCTGTTCCATTTTTTAATTTATTTTTATCCATGGGGACGATAGTAATTGCAAATAATGAAGCTCCTTCATTGAAGCGCTTATTGCTTTGGTATGCAATTCCAGTACCTCCTGAAGTTACAGCCTCATGCATTTCTGGAGAACTAGGGAACATTGCCCCTATCCTGTTTTTTGAGTTAGTCCATAAATTTGTGCTAAAGGCATATTGGGATATAGCCATACCTGCGCATAGTAAGGCTATAATATAAAATCTTTTACTCATTAACTACTCCTAATATAAAACTTAGATAAACTTATTCTTGGTCAAGTTTCACTTAGCTGAAACAGTCATTGTTCTTTTAATAATACCATCTGCAGTAGATCTTGATATTTTACAACAACGTGCAATACTCGAAATAGACATCTTACGCCTTTCTAGGAGATCAAAAATAGCTGCAATCAGCTCTTCTCTTGTTTCATACTTTCCTGTAGCACGTAACCTTCCTGGTCTTTTATGGTTTATATTTTTATAATCCTCGATAAGCTCAATCATTTTTCTTTCCTGCTTTAATATTTGAAATAATCCCTTTCATTAATTTTTCATTATCCTTACTAAACTCATTGAAGCAGGCATTTAATTGCTTAACTGTAATCTGATCTTTCAGCCCATTAACCAGTTCAGGTATCATCAAAACCTGTTTCATTATATGACGTTCACTATCTGATAATCCTTTATCAACTTTAGAGAGTAACTCCATGAGACTATTAATACGTATATCATGTGATTCATTCATTGAAATACTGTCATTAACAGATTGTTCAATAATCTCACCAATATTACTTAATTCATCACTGATCACATGCAGCGTTTTATCCGATTCGACTTGATAACTTTCTGAATATTTAAGCTGTTTCTTAACCAACTGATCATAGGACTGGGTTAATAATAACAACTTGGACTCAAGGGACTGAATCTGCTCATGATAACCTGACTCCCTCAATGCCGATGATTTACCATATTCAGCACTTAATGCTTTATATTCATCGAATTGAGTCTTTGTGCTATTCGCCTGCTTATCTTGTGCTTCGAGCTTCGTTTCTAATTCACGTACATCTAAATTACGGTCAACCAATTGTGTATTTAATGTTTCGATTTCTTCATGAGCAACTGTCAGCTCTGTTGATGCTTGGTTGTATAGTTTTTCCTGGTGATCACGCGCATCTTGCATGCATTGAAGTTCATCTTGCAATTTAGCTAAGGCCTCATCTGTTTTTAATTGAACTGCTTCAGATTCTTTTGCTGTTTGTGCCTGTATGGTTGTCCAAAGTGTCTTTAACCCTTCTGGCATCTCACCCGATAGCCCTAAACCATTATCCAATTCCAAAATGACTTCATCTCTAAGACGTTTAACCCGGTTTTGCGAGCCACCCCCTATATAGGTTTGAAGCGCATTAATGCCAGGCGTCATCTTGCCCTGGCTTCTAAAGTGCAGTACCGCGGCGTGTATGTCTTCTTTGCTAACTTCTAATTCAGGCATCGTATATTTCTAATCAATAATATTTAACATAATTTAATTATACATGTATAAATATATATGTATATAGCCTATATATACATATATATAAAAGCTTAAAAAATAATAGATCTTACTTTCAATAATGGATATTGTTGAATATTAGTCTTTTACAGAATATTGAGCTAAAATCACTGAGACCTCTATTTAAAGGGTTTAGCCATAAATATGGATACAGACATGGATTTTGCAGATCAGCAAACACAACAACTGACACAAGACTACCTGGCAAAAACCGGCTGGGGTCTCGATCATTATGTACAGGGCGATATGCGCGGCCCTCTGCTTTATTTTAAAGATATAGAATCCGGTTATTTACAATTGGTCACGATTCTTCCTGAAACATTTGAATTGGGATTACTCGATCCTTCAGCGCTATCGGATGCTGTTATGACAATTAACATCCTGGTTACAGCATTAACCGACCCTCACCCAGAATCACCTCATTTCGATAATCCCAAAGCAAAACTCGCTCAACTATTAAGCGCATATGCGATAAACACGCAAACAGTAAAGCAGGCTGTCTCTAAATTAGGTTATGACTGCTCTGTTTTTGTAATGCGTTATTTTGATCAAGAGTATCAAGAATATTTACTGCGCCCCTTTGCGACCAGTCACACCCAGTTAAAAACACCTGAAGAGGTGGCAAGCTTATTTGACCAGGCATTAGCCATGGACATGGAAAGTTATCCAAAACGTTTTAAACTCTGTTGAGAACAAAATGACACAAGCTATACAACTCATTGATTGGGCCGACGCCCAACAACAATTAACGGCAACATTTCAATCATCCCAATCGGAAACTACCGCCTACTATTTAAGTAAAGCTTATGCCGATAATACCTATGCCAGTTATAAAACGGATCTGATACATTTTATTCGATGGACAGGCCACCCAGATCCTTTCCCGACGACTGCGGAGATGGTGATGCATTATTTAACCTGTTTTGCTCAGGATTTAGCCCCTTCTACATTACAGCATCGAGTCGCAGCCCTTTCTTTTATTCATCGTCTGCGCGGTCTATATGATCCGACACAAGACTATCGAGTCAAAGGTATCTTACGGGGCATTCGAAAAGATAAAACAGAGAAAGGCTGGCAAAAAGAACAGGCGGCAACGATCAACTTAAATGAATTAAGAATGATAATTGAAGCCATGAGTGACTCCTTACGAGATACACGCGATAAGGCGCTTTTACTCACCGGTTTAATTGGCGCATTTCGTCCTACCGAATTGGCCACACTCAAAATGAACCAACTGCATCGAGTAGACGATGCCATTGTGATTGCGTTAGGGCAAACAAAAAATGATCAACTATCCGAACTTAAGAAATTTAAAGTCTTACCTGCCATTGAGCATCAACTATGCCCTGTTCGTGCATTAGATAACTGGCTACAACAGGCAAACATAAAAACAGGTAATATTTTTCGTGGAATCACACGGCATGAAAAATTAAATACGTCGCATATCAGCCACCCAACATTAAACGGCATTATTAAAAAGTGGATGAAAATTATTGATCCTGATTCACAACGATATTTTAGTGGCAACACTTTACGCGCATCCTTCATTACTATTGCTCGCCAGTTAAATATTCCAGACCCCATTATTGCAAAGCAGACGTTGCATCAAGACCTTAAAACGCTGTGTATTTATGATCGCCCTGAGATGGCCGTAAAAGACTCACCTGCAAGTACATTACTTGAAGCGCTTAAAAATATTATGCCGGAATAAATATAACTTAGAAATATTCTGAATTCATTGTAAGGAAACTACCCGTCATGAATAACACAAATAAAAGGCTAGATAACACACCTATATCATGTAACAATTATATAGCTTCATGATGTAAATTTATATTATTCATATAACTTTTAAGGTTATTTAATATTTATACGATACACAAAATGCCAAAAATTAGAGCATGTATCTTTTCATCACGAAAGCAAAAACATTACTTATAGCTACACCTTCAATTCTATATTGGATTGAATTTTTATACGGAAATATGGACATATAAATGATAAAACATATAACAATTATGCTTTCCTGCATAATGCTAACGACCGCCTTATATATTTATAATGCTTCTTCAAGTATTTTATATATCGCAATGACACTTTCAGGAATAATGCTTTGGTTACTTTATGATAGGTGCTCAAGATTATCTGAAATTAGTTTTTTAGAACAAAAAATAGAAGCTTTATCGAAAAGCGACCAATCTAAACACTTAACTGACTCACTAGAAACCATTGGCTATCATGTTTCAATCATGGCCTCGAAGAACAAAGACCCTGAGCTTGCAACCGATTTTTATAACGCGATGGGCGCTATTACACAAACGTACAATAATACAAAGGCAGGTGACTAAAGTGTGCTTAGGCTGTATTCAGCAAATTTTGTAATTTCTGGAGAGCGTATACTTAAATTCCGACGTTTTATTTCAGTTTGTACACCCAGAACCAAGGATTTAACCTGGTCTTCACTGAGTGCGTCAAAATCAACACCGACAGATTTAGACGCTTGCTCTAAAACATTGCCCGCTTTAAGTATCTCAAGGTAGTCTGAGTTCGTGTCTTCAAAAGGATCACAAACTGCTGGACCGGCGTATAACCAGCCGATTACTGCAACCGGAGACACATCGCCCTCAATATTTTCACATTGGTCGTGGATAATCTTCTGCAAGAGATTGAATTCTCTTGGAGGCCTGTCTTCCAGGCACCATGACCTGAATGTGCTTGGCGTCGTGCTATATCGTCTAGCACCTTCAGAAAAGCGATTCTGAGATGGAAAATTGGCCTTATCTAAAAGCGTACTTAAACGCTCACTAAAACCGGGTACCGCACTGGGAGAACTCATAAATCACCAAAAGCATGTCCTTAATGGACAAATAATAAGGTATTTTAATCAAAATTTGTGAATTAATCATCAAAATTCAAATAACATCATTATTTTAGTACAAATTAATATAGTTTTTTATAATAAACAAAATATACTTTGTTAAAAATAGGTCAAAACACTTTACGAACACTTGACGGATGCGTGTATAAAAACAACAAATCTATAGAAAAACCCAAAATCAGACTTTAAAACAAGAAAAAATAGGATATAGGTTTTGACTATATACCGGTTCTATTCAGTTATTTGAATAGATAAGCTACGCATGCCCAATACCCATGCAAAAAATTATAAATGGATTTTTAAATGAAAAGCACAATTAGTATTTCCATCTTAACGATATTTATACTCTTACTCTCAGCATGTGGCGGTAGCGGAGGAAGCCCTGGCTCAGACAATACAGATAGTCTAAATTTAGAAAAATGGGAGCAAATTGATACTGGAACGTCGCCCATCGCCATCGGATTAGAACGTCATAACAATACTGTGTATATGTCATTGAATGCGTTTAATAACAATACGGCGCTTGCATCAACGACTGATGGCGTCAATCTTCAATATTTCACAACCAATAATACGTCCGAGTTGATTTCATTTATTGATGAAACTAATCGTATTCATCTGCGTAATTCTCATTCTGATAATGGCATTACCTTCGTCAGTAAAACAGATCAAGTTCCTTTTGGTGGTTTAATGACAGGCAGTTCTAGTGCATTTATCGCAAATACATATATGACGTTTAAGAACACACTTATTACTGACCCCCTAAAAATGTCATTTGATGGCGGTGACACCTGGTCTGGTATAGATTTAGATACAGATATAAATACACGAGAATTTATCATGCCGACTGAACCGGCATTTAATGGTTCATTTTTACTGGCTGATTATGATAATGGATTATGGTTCAGTAATAATTCCGGTTCTAGCTGGTCAAAAATACTGGTAGGTGATGGGCACTTTGAAGCAGTGGCCGCGAATATTAACTTTCCTAATCGCTTCTATGCCGCAAAGCTAAATGCATTATATAGATCTGATGACAATGGCTCACAATGGTCAATTAAAACACCCTCAGACTTAATTAATCAATCAATTACACAATGGCTAGCGCTGATTCTTGCCGACGATGGCGCTCTTTATGCCTGGGGAGTACCGAGTGGTTCGTCAGATGATCGAGGACAGGTGTTTTCGTCTACCGATGGAGGTACTACATGGACATTGAAAGGAGAGCCGATAGGATATTCAAGGGACTCTTTTATACCATTAACGGCAGCAAAAATGGTCGTAAATGATGACTATATTTTTGTTCTAGATAATGACAAGTTTTATAAGTTGCCACGATAAGAGGATGTACAAAAATCTGTGTAACTGTCTATCATTAACGCCATAACTGGACAGGATAGACATTATGAAAGAAAAAGACTTACTTGCCATCGCCAAAGAGGCCGCCAAAAACATTAAAAC
>Ga0316205_10001915_pt1 | contig 23592 bp, 24 predicted proteins | sample 3monthpyrite_MG_FD_204941 | JGI IMG/M metagenome (GOLD analysis project Ga0316205, IMG submission 204941) | Microbial mat bacterial communities from mineral coupon in-situ incubated in ocean water Damariscotta River, Maine, United States -... | ecosystem: Environmental > Aquatic > Marine >... | reverse complement strand
ACCAACCGCCATCGGTTACGCCCACCTGAAATGGGAGCCCAACAACGTCGGTTAGCAATTGACCAGCGAGACCGCCGACTCTAAAGCGAAACTCGCGTGATACAAGCGAAGGGCTGTTGTTGCTTGCAAAGCCTTCGGCGCGAATACGGAAACGTTTCCCTACTGTCATGGCGTTGGCGGGGATGTTCGCTGATCCAATGACTGTCTCTATCGTCGCAGCGAAGATGCCGTCACTGACTATTGAGCCGTATTTTGTGTAACCCGATGCGCCGCCTGCTACTGAGATCCCATTGATTTGGAGGTCGCCAGTGACATCGATGATTCCACCAGGCTTGAGGCACATGGAGCTATTCTTGTTGCCATCGGAGTCATGTTCATCTGTGCAAAGAGCGCCGTCCACAAGGGTTGTCGAATAACCGTCTCTAATTCCTCCCTTGTTGCTTCCACTCACTCCTTTTGGAATAGGCGTTCCATGAGCAACGGTTACTCCATCAAAGGCGATGTATGTTGTCGAAGAAGCTCCACTTTCGCTCGCTCCATCAATTGAACGCTCGGGTTGCTTGAAGACTCCGCCACCATTAACAGTTGGTGCGGCTGTTCTGTGTCCCTGACAAGCCTTGCGTGTGTAACACCAATCCGCGTCCGTCCTGGCGCCAAATGCTTCAAATCTAAAACTAACTGGCGCGTATATCAAATCTCTCGCAAGTTGTTCATCCGTTGGATTACCTGTGTGCCTGATATCTCGCCCGGCGATGTCATCTATGAACGGCCGGCCGGTAAATGTTGGCGCCGAAAACTCCATCCAAGATTGGAGAAAGGTATACATGTAACGCTTGTCACTGATTCCATCGACTTCCGTTGGAGGAAGAGGCTTTGTCTTGGGCGGGGTTACCCTAGTGCCTCCCTTTGGATTCGGTGGAAAGAAGTCCTCGAATGGCACCAAAAACGGCACCTTTGTCTCCCATCTATATTTTCCGTTACGATCCCCGACAACACTTGGATGGCTAGGTGCCGGGTCAAATCGGCACTTCACCTCTGACCAAGCTCCAACACTCTGAGCCCTCTTGTATGGGGTTTCGTCGATTTCTGGCGGCCCGTCTAACTCTGCATTATTGTCCAGGATCCAGGGGGCTCTAAGCTGTAAATGTGCCGGACATTGAGGCTCCCCATCGTTGTTGACAGCCATCAAATGCTTGTCAGCTATTCCGGCACCCGATGAAACAATCCCGCCGTATGTCTCTCCAAGGTGACCGAGACCCACTTTTTGAACTATCTTCTCCTCTTCTCCTGAGCCTCCATCTGGCCCTGACTCTTCACCTCTTGGCGTCGTATATATCGGGGCGTCAAATCCTCCCGTGCCTTTTACCTGCTGAAGTTGTGGAGGAAGTGTTCCGTTTGTGGAGGCTAAATCCTCCTCCTCTTCTAATGTTTCTTCGTTTTCTGATGAACTTCCTCCACCACCACCACCGAGCCATCCATCGGATGAAAAGAAGCCTCCTCCAATTCCGCCAATTCCTCCCGCGGGCACTACGCCAAATGTTAAAGCTACGCCACAAGAACCGTCCCCGGTTCTCTTGATTCCCAAGAATGATGAAGTCGTGGAAATCAAGGTATTGTCAATCCCGTATTCTCCGCCCGAGTTCTCCATTTCTCCGATGCGGGTTGAGAAAGTGAGTGAAGGAGATTTTTGCGTCTTGTGATCGACCATCAATATGTTCTGAAATGCTGGAAAGACTAAAGGATGCTGCTCTCCCTTTTCTGTTCCTGAAATCCTTATAACTCCCCAGTCCGAAGGTAGCGGAGATGATAATGATCGGCCCTGGTAGGGGTCGTTGTGGAGATCAAATTGACCGCGAATTTTTGAATCTACGGTTGTTTGAATCTTAGGCTTTGCCGGATCTTTGATTCCTGATTGCGGTTTTGGAACGGTTTGAACTCTTGGTTTTGGTTGTGTTCCAATCCCCCCACCGCTGCTCGGGTCAATTCTGACAATGGTCGCCGATGGTCCTTGTGTCGTTGGTCTTTCGCTATCGCTCGCCTTTTCATCGTTGGTCTTTGGTCCGCTTGGATTCTCTGGAGTCTCAACGGCTCTCGAAGGCAGGCACGGACGGAATCTGTCATCGTCTACAAGCTTGAACTCTAAGTAGAGCTCGTCACGGTCCAAATCCATATTTCTAATAGGCTGAATGGTCTCGTTGAATCCCGTCTTGATCAACGATCCATCAACGACAGTCTTTATGCCTGGCGGCTTTGCGCTAGCTCTTGGGCGCGTGTTAATCTTCGCTGCAAGTTGACCTTCTCCAACGATACCGGGCTGAGTAATCGGCCTTTCCGTTGTCCCTGTCGGGTCATCCTGTGGTGTGTCTGTCCCGCTCGATACGGAAGGAGCCTTTATAAACGCTGGAATTCCCCAAGAATAACCGCCAAATCGCCCGGTAGGAACCGCGGCCTGTGGTTTATATTCATCGGTTCGCGCTCCGCCTTGACCGCCCGTTTCGGCATCCGGCCAATATCCAGCGCATACGGTATTCCCTCGGGCATCTCCGGCTTCGGGTTCCATGGAGAATTCATCACGGGTCCGAACATCAGCAACAGCAGGCTCGTCGTTGTCAAAAGGCTCGTGTTTTAGGTGTGCGTGATGATCTCTAAGGGTCATCAGGTCATAGGCGCGTTTACCTCCTGTCATTTCATCCCTCTCTCGCTCCTAAGTTTGAACCCTCAACAAAACCACCGACAAAATCCCGTGTTATAGGATCGAAGAATTCCCAGACCATCGGTGGTGGAACGGGTCTTTGACCTCTGATTATTGTTTCGCGTTTGCCTCCGCCTACAACGTGTTCGACGTTCGTTACTTGTCCATTCGGCATGTTCTCAGTCCAACCCTGGGCGGCGTAGGCTCCGACGATACGAGGCCTGAAGTCGTAATACATCACATTTATCTCGGCTTCGCTGATGTCCCGGATTATTGACTCATTGACAAGGTGCCCACCCGTGGTCAAGCCTACGCCTCTTTCAAGCGGTCCATCTTTGATCCCGGTGAATTTAACTTGGTTTGTCTCGCCGTCTATTTGCATTTCTTGGCCGTGGACCCATTTGTAGCCGGCTTCAAATCCTCGGAAGTATTTAACTTGTGTTGGTCCTGTTGGCGCTATTGGTAGAAAGTTTCTAGCGGCTGGGTTCTTCTCAACGAAGTCTAAAAACTTGGTCTCCTCGTGGTTATTTCTGAACATCATAGAAAGCTTTATGGCGGCTCTAAATTGCTGACTGTAAGAGGTTTCGCGCATGAATGCTTTTCTGTTTCGCGCGTTGAACTGCCTAAATGGAATGGTCTTTGGGTCAATTAATCCGGGCGAGTATTCAACCTTCATACCGCTCAAGTCCGTTACAAAATTGATATCAATAACACCAAGCACGGGGTCAACAATTGAAACCATCGCGGGTGCTGCTTCGGCATCTTCAAATTTGAAATTCGATGGGTCTTTGTCGGATCCAAATGCTTTGTAATTCCGGACTCCATTGTCTCCTTTGTTTCCTGCCCCTCTTTTGAAATGGGGAAGAAATGCATCCCATGCCAGGTAGTCCATAATGACGTTGTTGGCTTGTCTTCTTCCGCTGGCGGTGTCAATGATTTCCACGCTATTTACATCAATCAATTCAATGATATCGAGTAGGATCCTTGGGATTTGAAATCTTCTCCGAAATTGCTGATAAACCACCGCGACGCGAGATGCGAGGATGATATTTGAAAGCCCTGGCCGTTCGTAATCTACTGAGTAGTTATGGGCTAAAGTGTTGTGGAGTGTGTATTTCCTGATTCGCTCCAAATTCCAAGGATGGCCGAAAGCTGCTCCGGCTGGCTTGTTGTTTGCCACATCCTTGTCCCAAGCGTCTAAGGCTTCGTCCTGCCTTGCGTACTCGCCTCGTTGAAATTGCGCCTTTTTACCCTGAGCGATGGCCTCGAATGCGGTGATGCCTGTGTCTACCTCTTGCGGCATTTGGAATACCGGAGTGAGCCTTAATGGAACATTATTCTTACCACGAGTGCTATTTCCGCCTTGAAAGTCCTTTTCCTCGCTGTAGTCAAATCGGATTTCATACCGTTTACGAAATCTTACGATCCCGCGTTTCGGTGCGCTCCAATGCACCTCTTCTTGTATTGGAAGCCCTCCGCCTCCGCGATACTTTCCGAATTCATTCAAAAACTGATTGTCGTTGGGCTCCAAATCCCGGACAACAAACTTCCCATCCTGATCTACAAAAAGCATGTAATGGCCTTGACGCAATAAGTAATCTATTGCCGCCGGCCATTTGGAATTTGGGTTCCAATTCTTTAATAGTATTTTTGATTCTGTAGCATCTGAAAAGTCCACGTCTCCAAACGTGAAATCATTGATCCCGCCAAATTCGGTGATGCATTGCAAATCCTTAACTTCTTTTAGATAACCCTCGTCGGATGTGAGATATTTTATTGCCTGAAGAACTGTCCAAGGCTCGAATTTATCGTCATATCCTGCAAACTTTTGGTTTTTGTCATCTGGTCCGTTTTCTGTGCTCCTCGCAAATTGCGGGATGAAGTGCCTCTTTGGTATTGCTGTGAATTGCGCCACGTTGGGGTCGATAAAATCTCCTGGAACAAGCTTTTCGTTTGACCTCCTGATCTTATTAAAAAGCCTGTCGACGGGCATCCCGGCTAATCTAAAACGTCGGTCTGCGATTGTGTAAGGCACTAAGTTTGGACCGGCGGCCTTATGTTGCTGGATGATCCCAACCTTTTTAACCTTCAAAGGCTTCGACATCGGCTCGGGCCCTTCAAAGGAAAGGGTTAAATTACCGTCCTTCTTTGCGAGCTTTTGATGGTTCTCCTCAGTCAAGTAAAAACGAGATGTTGCGGGTTTCCCTCCGCTGACAAAAAACCATCGGATGGGCGCGTGGTCGTGTATGTCAATCCCTCCGATGCTTACTTTGTATTTACCCATTTTTTAACCTATATCCCAAAGAACGGTATTTGCGGGTTCTTTTTGATTATCTTGGCTCCGCCTGGGCTACCTACTGGCGGTTTCCCTCCAAGTGCTCCGCCCGAGCTTGAAACTAATAACTCGTCTTCAATGTTGCCCCATAGCCAAGTGACGACATAAACGCTCCGGGTCGTTTCAATCCTTTGGCTCCTTCCGTCGATGTCTGCCCCCCAAAACTCTGGAGAATGCCTAACTCTTGCCGGCCTTGGATTCCATTTCGCGGACCCTACCAAAGATGGAGGAAATGGCGGTTCCCCCGGCGTCTGCCAAACATTTGTATTTGAAGAATTAACCACATCTGCCGATGAAGATTGAGGACCATCAAGAATTACGCTACCAGAATCAACGGGGCTCCCGACTCTCAATACTTCCGTGATGACGTTCGCTGTAATCATTGGTCCGTTTGAGAATTCCGTATAAGAATGAATCACTCCATCATTGCGGTCTCTGGTCTCTTTCCTTGGATCAAGCCCGTATTGAATAATCTTTTGAAAGCTGATGATGTCGCTTCCAGCGTCTCTGATAAAAACACTCATCCTGGCTTGCATCTTGGAGGCATGGGGGAAGATCGTGAAATTCTCGTTCAGAACAACCGAAGATCCACCAAAAGCGGTCCTGACCGATGCTAAGAGATGCCCTTTAATCAAGGCTTTCCAACGGGTAGGAATCTGCGACCAAGTCGTTCCATCTTTTGGAAGGCTTGATGTATATCCAACATTGACAACGGATGGGCGGGTTCCTGGTATTCCATGCTGCCACGATGATGCTCGTGAGAACGTGGTAAACGCTGACCGAATCAAAGCACTATCGGTGCCCGATGCTGTATCTGGAAAATTCAATTCTCGATACGAAAGCTGAAATTCGAGGGTTCCGTTTTCGTCCGGTTCGCTGTAGACCCTCGTCAATATCTCCCAAGTTCCACCAATGGTCGTTATGACTCCCGCGGCCCATGTTTCGGCATTTGCCTCGAAGTTTGCGCGGGCTGTCGTGGAAGTCGTCGCGTCTATGTTCGTTGGAGTATATGATCCCTGAAACGTGCCTGATTTGACCTGGCCATCTGTTTCGCTGATGTTAAATCTAGATGTCCGTCTTCCTCCTGGGTCGTTGGCGGCATCCGTCGCTGGTGTCTCAAACCTGACGGTAAAAACATATTTGCGGCGTAACTTGCTGTTCCCTGGGTCTCCGATCGCCTCTTGGAGTGAAGTTCGACCAAAATAACCCTCTGTCGCTGATGCATCGTGGCATCGTAGAACGTCCTGCCCTATTCTTCCGGCCTGTCCAGTGCTCGGCGTAGGTGCTGTAAGTTCTGGAGGAAGTTGACACACTACCTCATCAGTGCTCGTAAAACTCTTTATCTGGAATGATCCGACACCATCGATGTCGATAGAAAGTCCGATATGAGTTGCGAGGAAGAATCCATTTGCGGCGGCGTCGGTGACGGTCAAGTCATTGCTGCTGACGGCGGTTGTGAGATTGACAAAAGTTACGTTTGTGTCGCCGGTTATTCCTAAATCTCCGCTGTTGTGTTTGAGATTGTTAAGTGCTGAAACATTGACGGGAAACGTCGCCTCGGTTCCGCTGACGAAAAACGAAGCGGTCACAAGAAGAGTTTCATATGTGTCTTGGCGGTATGTGTACTCGATCAAATCAAAGTCATCGTTATTCTCGCCGCCGATGACCAATGCCCCAAGTCCAGCCCGGCCATACGAAAGAGCCTGTTTTCTTTTCTGCGCCATGTTTTAGACTCCTTTCATCGTGGGACGATATTATCACCGAGTTCTCGGAGCTTTTCTTTTACGGCGTCAATAACAACCATGAATTCATCCATCTTTGTCGTTGGGTTTTCGAGTGCTACCTCTCCCGAAATCCTCGCTATTTCTTTCGATGCTGCTACCTGTGGCGCGAATCTCTCTTTTTGTCCTTGGAAAATCTGTTTGATCTCGTCTGAGCCTACCTCGCGCCCGGAATCTATAAGATTATGAACGATGGCATTTGTGGCGCTTATAGCGTCCTTTTCAACCCTCAATCCCTCGGTCAAACCGAAGATGTTAGCGCCGATCTCTCCAACCTTATCTCCCGCTAATCCTCCAACTATTCCTCCCAATGCTGATAATTGTTTTTGAGCTGCTCCCGTAAAAGGGTTGGTCTGCTGGGCTGCCGTCGTCAAAGCGAACTGTATCGCGGCTCCTCCGGCTTCTGCGAGTCCTGCTCCCGCTCCGCTCGACATAGAAGCGCGGCCTATTTTCGTCGACGCCAAACCACTAAATCCTGCGGCGTTTGTAAACCGTGTGATGTTTCCCGTTCCCCTGCCCGATGTCCCTCTGGAGACTGGAGACGATGGCGTTCCGGTCCCCTTGCCTCCGGAGCCTGTACCATCTCCTCCTCCACCAAGCCCGGATGAACCGTTCTCGGCTATCTTTTCAAGGATCAATTCCAGCCTTTCGCCAATTGATATGAGTGCTTCGAGTTCTCCGGCCATCTTTGCTCCTCTCTAGTGTTAAGCGATAGGGAATCAATCGGAGTCGATTACGATGAAGCAATCTCGGGTGGAGTTAAGACAACGGTATGCGGCCAATAAACTCCAACTCCGCGCGTCGTTCGCCGTGTGCCAAAAGATAGCAACAAGAGCTTTTGAAACTCGCTCTCTGTCGTCAAAACGTCGTTAAACACGTTCTTTTGTCCGACCTGGCATTGAGTTGTTCCTGGGCGGGGCATCCAGAATGTTCCGTTGTATCTTGCCCACTTGTGAAACCAGACACCGTCGATGATAACGTTTGCAGTGGCTAGAGCTGAAACTGCGATCTTAACCTTCGGGAATGGAACATCTCCAAAATTTGTCGGCCATAGCTCTTTATCCAGCGTAGGCACAATTGCTGTAAATGTGGAATCTGAGAGGCTTGCTATGGGCAATGTTGCGCTCGCATTGTCTCCGACGGTCATCGTTATTGTTCCCGTAGCCCCGGTCTGCTTCTTGGCATAAACTCCCCAATGGAAAGGGTCAAGCGTTCCGAGGTTGCTGATCTTCTGCTGGATGGTGTGATTGCCCTTTATCATGAGAGCTAGTTTTTTGCCGTCATCGGTATCGGCGCCTAATTGGGCTTCCCTCGTAGAGATCACGTGTCCATCTTCAACGATCTCATATTTAGCAGTTCCGTAAACTCCCACCGAATCAATCCAATTTCCAAGAGCTGACGGGTCGGCGTCTGCGGCAGTTCCTATCTCAAAGCTTGAGTCTTGGATAATGTCATCGCCGTTCTTCATGGTGATAGAGCCTACTTCGCCATTTCCTTCAGGCTCAGCGACAACATCCAGCGAAAACACGTCCCTAGCTCTCGGCATTGTGACTTTGAAAACTTCGGTTCCACCTTCAGAACCAAGCGAAATAACCTCAGCCGTGACATCGTCGAGAAAGCACGCATTGATCTCGAATCCATCCTTGTCAGCTGTCAATCGATACCAAATTGGATTGCCAATTCCGGACTGGGTTGGCGTAGTATCAAATACGATGACCCTGGCAAGCACTCGTCTTGTATTTGTATTGTTGAAATCGAAAATGGCTTCCCAGCCATCAAAGCCGTTGGTGAACTCGCTCTCAATCAACGCCAAGTATCCAAGAAGAAGGTTTCCGATAATGGGATTTGATTGATTCTGAATGAATGTCGACAACGCAAAACGATAAGCTTCCGCATTATCTGCAACGATCGCGCCACCCGGCCATGCCGAATTATCTACAACGGAATTTGCATTTGCGGCAAGATTGATGGCGTTTAATCCGCCATATTTAAGCGTCTCTGAAAGCATCTTTTGAATGTCTTTGAAGGTCTGCTCAAGCTCTGCTAGTGTTGGCACTGTTGACATAATTCAAACCCATTCATCAAGCGTTAAAGTGAGCACAATAGACTTTTCAATAGGTGCGGCATCGACAGCTCCGCGGATGGTCCTTGTCCAACTGATTGTGCTTGCTGGTATGTTTGTTCGGAACAAATCAACTTTTTCGTCGTATGCAGCAATTAACTCTTCTGCGGCGTCTTCCAAAGAGTTTGTGAGGGCATCTTCATTTGACTCGTCGTATCCGAGTGTCACGATTGTTATATCGACAGTGTGTCTTTCAAGCCTGCCAGTTCTCCGCTCAATCGGAACGTGTCCTGCGTAACTGACCCAAACCTCTGAGTCACCGGTCTGAACCCTTCTAGACTGGCCCTCGTAAACGTCCTGAGAAGTCAATGGAATGGTCGAAATCTGAGAGGCTATGTTGGCGACTAGGAAGCTCTTCAATGTGTCTTTCAAAGCCACTTATCACCTCATGGAGAAATTCTGCGATCCTTAAAAACTGCATTAGCTCGCCTATTTGTGTAATGACTTCTTCCTTGCTTTATCAAGACAACCTTTGCCACCGAGCCACCAGATGCTTGCTCATCAATGAGCTTTGGCCTGGCCTCCCGACGAAGTCGTCGATATGCTTGAAAGTAATTGAGGCTTAACTCCGGTAGCCGATTGGCAATGATTTTGGACGCAAAATAATTGGCCGCGGCTGGCTCGTAAATCTCGGTGTTCGTTATCTTGTCTGCGTCCGAGATTCCGCCATCACTCTCCAGCCAATTTCTCAGCTCAATAGCGACCGCGTTGTGAACAGGCGTGAAGTCATTACCGCTTTCAAGCATTCTCAATATGCCTTGCTCGAAGACGTATTTCGTAATGTCAGCATTGACAGTGAGAGCCGTTGGCCAAGTCACGCAGCCTCCAATTTCGGAGGTTTTTCATCTTCAACAGGATCTCTCCGCAAAAGATTGCCAGTCTCTGTCTCCAAAACGAACTCTGCCAGATCGATACCTAAGCGTTCTTTTACCCGCGCCCAAAGATCCTGATCCTTCTCGGAAATCTCGCGCTTTCGTTCGCCGAATTCAATTTCCATTTCAGCCTGGAGGAGCTTTTTCTCCGCAAGGTTTCTTTGGAACAAAGCAAATTCAAGCTCAGAAAGCTCTAGATTGATATCCGGGATGTTCTCAGGATCTTTGGTCAAGTCACTCATGCAATCTTCTTCCAAACGCCATTGTGGGTTCCAAGCAAAATAAGGACCTCTCCGGCTGCGGTGAAGACTTGCGTTTGTGCACCTGCCGCGTCGTTGTAGTCAAGATCGCAGGTATTACTTGCATCTTCACATTCAATAACGAGGAATTTGCCAATCATATTACCGGTGCTTGCGTCTGCGAGGGCCATTTGGGCAGTTGCAGACGCCGCATTGAGGATTGCGTATTGGGGCTCTACAGAGAGATCCCCATTCGCTGAATACGACAAGCGCCGGAGTGTTGAGAAACCAAGCTTAGAAGCTAGTTGGGCGGTCATATCAAGTCCCCAGATCTTTCAAGGTCAAAACGCCGAGTTCATCACGAACCATTGGTGCAAAGGTGTAGCGACCAACAATGTGAATGTTTCCGGTGTCATCGATTGAGCGGTAAGCGAAAACCTGAAGGCCACGAGCAGCTCTGAAGAGATCTGCAGCTTGCTCAGCGTCTCCGAAAACTTGAACATTGTTCGGAATGAAACTGAAGCCTTCTGCAAGGCCCAGAACGCGTCGAAGCTCGCGAGGCAAGAGGATGAGCTTGTCGCTTGCCATGTGACGAGTGAAAGCCCCCGCGCTGTTCTCGTATCCGTGATCCCAGTCAAGCCAGGATGGAATACCTGCGATACCAGACCAAACAGAAGGGGAGAATGCGTCGGCGTTGTCGCCTTGTCGTCGTGCAGCAGCATTGACTGCTTGCTTGAAGTATTCAACGGTTATACCGCCGTTTGCAGTCAGCCATTCTTTGGTTTCGATATTCCGAACGATAGCCTTGGCAACGCTTCTCTGGTGAATTGCATGGAATGCTTCGTGGCCATTCTCTTCCATCTTTCGGATAGCGTCAGTCAACTGACTGGTCCCAGAAAGAATTTCAGTGGAAGATACATCCCAGCCAGCCCCAACCGTAAATTCCTGAAGATTACCCTCGATGGTCAAAGTGTCAGACAAGGTGTTAGCGCCAGCGGGAAAAGCGGTGTTTGTACCGCTAAGGTTGACGCCTGCTGGGTTCTGTATCAGATCCCCACAGACATACTCAACCCCACGAAAGATCTCGCCCTTTATCTGCTCAACGGCATCGACAACGAGACTGGACACGTTGGATCTCAAAAAGGTTCCCACTCCGGCTGTCAAATACAGCTCTTTCGGAGTCAAGATCCTCTTAGAGGTCATATGAATAAGACCCTGCTCGACGACCTTCCGGTCAGGCATTTTCTTAGTGAACGACTCGCCGTCAACCGCGCGAACAGCTGCAAGCTTGCGATCATAACGACGCTTTTCATACAGAACGCGATCGCCATCAACCTCGTCAACTCCTCCCATGCGAAAGAGTTGAGTGAATGGTCCCGGCGAACTCATTGGTGTTCTTTGCTTAACCAGTTCCGCAAGATACGGGACGCTAAGCAAGGTGTCTAAATCAGCCATTTATTTGATCCTTTCTTAGCCCGTATCAATCGAGCTGAATATTGCTCTTGTTAAAATAAACACGAGCATCGTTAGTGAGCGCCAGCAGATCCGACTCGCGGACAATTGCATTCGCGGTAATGAGCGCAACATTCTTGATCTCAGCGGAATCGTCGAGGCCTAACATTGACGGCACAGACTCCAGAAGAATTCCGTACCTTGTGCAGGCTCCAGTTGATGACTTGCCGGGGGCGCCAAATGCAGTGGCGAGCGAACTATTGACGAACAGCGTCACGCAACTTGACCGAGATGTGATTTCCAAAAGACCGCCGCCGTCGTCTGCAGCAATGAAATAAGCGGCAAAACCACTGTCTCCATTGAGAGCAGCGACAACCTCTGCAATAGTGTCGTCAGCTGCGCCAAGAATCACGGCAACAGTCACGCCGAGATCAATGATCTGAGCGGTGATTGTTGTGCTTTGCCAGTCGGTGTCCGGGGCTTCATCGCTTGCCAGGTTGGGGGCAACATTGGCTTGGACCGTTCCGTCCAGCGCATCAACCCAATCACCATTACCGGTTTCCCCGACAACCACGCCGCGGCGCAATTGCGTTGTAGGTGAATTTGAATCATCTCTCGTTGCCGAGTTGAGAGTGGCGCTCTCTTGGCGCGCATTTCTAATATCAATAAATGGTTGGTTCTCAACTAGAGAGACTGAGAACTGACCTGCTCCTTTACTCATAAGTCTTCCTTTCAGGCTCCCGCCTCTTAGCTGTTGTCTTTAATAAGTCCCTTGCGACGCGCTGCCGCAACGAGAACGTTTTCGCCTTTGGGATTGGCCTTTTTGGTCGCTGGTCTGTCAGCAACCTTCAAGGCCCCAGGGCTTCGGAATTTGCTTAGCGCCGCGATTGGCGAGTCGGCATATGCATTGACTTGTCCAGTCACCGACTCAAAGGCAAGCTCAAATCCAGCCGCCTTGCGAAGCCTCGCAAACTGGCCAATAATTGCCTCTCGCTTTTCCTCGGGGATGCGATCAAGAAGAACGTTGACTTTGTCGTCTTGGAGACTTTCGATTTCCTTGCTTTGACGAGCAAGTTGAGCGGACATTTCCGCAGCTTTTTCATTCTCCTCAGCCATAGCCTCCACCTTCTTTTCACCCTTTTCGGGCATTAACTCTGCCTTTTCGTCTTCGTCGGCTTCTTCGGGCATAAAATGACGGGATAAGGCCTTAGACATCTCTGCCTCTTTTTCCCCATCAGCGAAACTCTGCAAACCAAGCTTCTGCTCAATCATCCCGTCAATCAATTCATCGCTAACATCAGCATCGATGCTTAGTCCAAGCGCACGAGCGAGACCACGCTTTAAGCTCAATTTCATCTCTCCGCCTTTCTTTTGCGGCGCGACGGTTCTGGAAAGTAAACAACGTCGAGAGGGAAGCGCCGTCGCGCGCTGTCTTCCTGACTGATAACGTGAAAATAATTCTTTGAATTCTTCTGTCCCCACGACAGCGCCCTGACCAACTATGTCAATGCGAGTAATAGCGAGTGGGACTGATATCCCATTGCCGAGGTCAATATTTTCCTCAACAACCATGGAGGTGTCCAAGGCCTTGGCTCTGGCTCGGCTGTCTTCGTCGATGGCCTCGAAAATGGCTTTGAGGCTTCCTGAGTCCTCCCAAAGCATTCGCCAGGTGCCCATGCAATCATTGCTGTCATCTGTGAAGTGAGAACTGTAGCCTCGAACATTGAACCCTGCGTCCATGAGCTTTTGCGTGCCTTCGAGGGCATCCTGAAACAACTCTTCTGTCAGATTGACCTCGCGACCCATGCAGTCGACAAACTCGCCAGTAAAAGCAACCTCTTTCAGGAGGGGTTTGATTCTCATCTCTCTCTCCCCGAAGCCCTGGCCTCTGCTCGTGTCACATCACCGGAATCGGTATCCACTGGATTAAGCGGCTCTTGCGGACGACCGCCTTTACCTGGGCCCTGCGGCTCCATTTCATGGATCTTGCGAGCAACTTCAACAATGTCGTGGATTGGAAGATCGAGAGCCTTGGCGACCTTGTCAAAGCGCATGAGATCGCCGGGTCTAAAGCTGAGGCCTGTTGGCTTTCCATCTTCGCCAATTTGAGGCCTTGGCTGCTCCATTCCGGCTTTGAAGAGATCCAACAGAACCTCTTGTTGTTCACGTTTAAATGCCTTGCCCCGCAATACCGGAACGGGACCCTTCAGGCCATTGGCCTTGTGAACCAAGGGAAGGAGATGTTCATTGATTGCTTCAATGGGCATGTTTGAGGCGTGTTCAAGGATCCTAAGCTGCACTTTCTCAGCAACCCGAGAATCTTGGGAGCCAATATCACCAACGGGCGTCGCGATACCCAAGCCGGGCATGCCAAGGGTAGCGGTCAGTTGTTTCTGCTCTAAATAAGCGAGCATTTTCAGGAAAGTGTCTGAGCGATCTGGCATCTCCAGAGTCTCAAGCTTGACAAGCTCTTCGCCCTCTTCGCCCACGGGAACGGCTGCAGAGTCTCCACCACTTGCCAAGTCGAGAGCTTCGGCCACAAGCTCAGTCAGATCAACATGAACGGGCTCGCCGTTGCCGTCAATCTGCCCTGTAGGAACCGAGACGTTCTTCGCGAAAGCAATCCTGACGGGGTCAACGCTGCGCTCGTAGTAACGCAAACACCAAACGAGCATTACACTGTGAGCCCACCAATACGGGTAGCAGGTGAGCGCCTGGCCTTCTCCGTAGTGGTTGTTGTAGTTGCCCTCCCATGTCAACTTGAAGCTTCGCTCTACTCCAAATCTATGACCCTCTGCGGCTAAACCAGCGAACGCCTTGGTGTCTTCATGCTCAAGGGCTTGGGTGGTGAATGGGTCGACGTCGTTGAATTTTGAGGGTAATAACTTCCCAGCTTCATCGACTCCCCAATCAATTACATAGGGCTGCCATCCGTACCAAATTGCGTTTGCAGCCCTCTTTAATATCTGGGGCATGACACGATCAATCCACTGCTGGTGGAATTTCTCAATTTCAGGTGTAGCGCCTTCAACAACGTATTGGCGCTCATTAAGGGCAGAAGAAAGAATGATGAGAGCGATTCGTGGCATGGCTGCACGGCGCATCAGTATCTGGAAGAATGGCTCGACATAGACCGGGTTGAACTTCCCAACCTCTTGAAGAAAACCATCGAATCCAAAGCTGTCAGCGCCATGACGATGAAGCCCAAGGAGACCATATCTCGAATATAGGCCGTGCCCAGAAGACTGTCTTTTAAGGGGTGCCAGCAGCGGCTCTTTTTTATCGCCAGGGGCCCCGGTGCTAGTGACGTCTACCGCTAGTTGGGCCTTTTTTGTTCCCCGGAAAGATCGAGAAAAAGCAGAGAAAGCGCGTCCGAGCAGGCCTCGGCGCGTTTTGTCAATCGGCTTGTTTTCTGTCTCTGGGACCACCGAGGCTTCCTTGCCCCAGCGTCCATCTCGTGCTGATACTTAAAAGTTAAGCATTGGTTAACAATCGTGTCAAGAAAATTAATCGCGCAATTTTGAATCTACCTAAACGGGTCGGTGTATTCGGCCAAAAATTCAAGAAGCGCCCAGCCAAAGATCAAGAGAAATATCAGAATTGCCGGGGCGGTAAAATTGCATCCCGCGTGATAAGGGCGGCCGCACTCCAAGCACTCCGTATCGTGGACTGAAAGATAATAGCCGCAGTCTGGGCACGGCTTGCGGCCACGCAAAGGAGTTGCACAATCTGGGCATTCGTAGGCTTTTTTAGAAGCAGTGGCTCCACAGTCTGGGCATTTGACAAAAGACATAAATCCTCCGCACAACTTTTTAAAGTTATGCTTAGGATTATAACCCTATCGAGCTTCTGCTTGGAAAATTAATGGATGGGTGGCGGTGAACATGAGTGATAAATCGAAGATTGAGGCCTTTTCTACGGCTGGGCTCGTTGTGATATTGACCCTGGGAGCTGGCCTAGTCTTCAAGGATGCTCTCGTGGCTCCTGAAGCGCCCAGAGGAATGACCCCACCGCGCGAAAAAAAACAGCATCCGCCAAAGCAAGTGAAGGCAAAGGTCATCGAGAAGATAGTGCTGGCCAGAGATCCGAAGGACGCAGCTGAGATCAAAGCCCTGAAAGAAAAGATTGAAAATATCGGAAGGAGCATCGCCCGATTTACAATCGATGCCAAGAAAAATAGTGCTGAGATAAATCGCCTCCATGATCTTTGCGAGGCTCACGAGATCGCTCAAGCAAATAGCGATAAAACCATAGAGAAGCTCAAATCCAAACTAGCGGCTAAGCCAAAACCGAAGGCCGAGCTTGAGGCTTATCGGAAGCCATTTCCAGCTAAAGATGATGTAGCGATCTCACCTTTTGTGCCACGGGACAAAGGAGCCATTAAAGAGATAACTGAAAAGGTCACAGTGCAAGCCAGCAAGGAGGATTTCGACAAGGCTAGAAAAGCACTCGAATATCACATAAGAAGCAAGAGACAAGGCTACAAGTCCAAAGGCGATAAGCTCAATGAGTTCAAGAAGAAGTTTGTGGAGGATTTTATTTACCATCTTCTTTTCTATAGACGAATCGAGGCGATCGGCGCGAAGTTCAAGAAGGACCCCGCAAAATTTAATATTGCGTCAGGATTGCTTTGGAGGATAGAGGGCAGTGAGGAGTTTACGGACAAGGAAATAGCTCAATTTATAGAAGGAACGCCAACGCAGACAGACCTGGACAATTTCGCCATAGATGTTAGCTCGACCGCAAGGAATATGAGGGTAAAGCCAGCAGCATCGGGACGCGTGTATAGGCAACTTCTTGCGATATACTTGGAAAGCAGAAAAAAGCCAACGGATAGAGAAATTCGGACTGCTCTGGCTGGGCACTGAGATTAACAACATGACCCGTCTATTCACAGGGACAGGGGTGCCAGCTAAGACGCCCCCATATAATTACCCGCCAAAATATTAAGCTCATGAAATCTATCAATGGCGCTCTCGCTCAAGTCGTCGATGTCGACCTGGGTTAGCCGAGAAAGAAGCTCGGCAGCCCAAGCAGTCTTAACGTCGTCGAGGCTTTCATTCTCAAGGCCTAGAGAAGCGGCGAACGACGCCGTCTCCAGGATGCTCTGAGAGCCTGAGACGCAGAGCGTGGCGCCGGGTAGGTTGGTGCTGAGGTGGCCGAACAGATATTCATTCGCCCATTTTATTCTTGCCTTGGGGCGTGGCTGAAAGTTGGAGGCTCTGCCCCCGCCCCTCAGTGCTTTCCCAGTTCTTTGCTCGCCGAAAATGGGAGAGGTTGCTGATGAGGGTTGGGCGCTCGATGCCAGCGAGCCAGGGACATAATAGCGGCAGCATTGCTTGCCATTTCTGACATAGCCTTGGACTGCTGCTGGATCATGGCCACCTGGCTTTGATTGAAAGAGTTCATGGTTTTTATCATCGAGCCCGCCTGCTCAAGCAGGTCACCCATCCTAGAAGGGTCATCGTAGGCATCCGATTGTTCTTTGATTCGGAAGTAACAATCGATGAGCTTGTCTTGGATCTCCCAACTGAGATTATCTCGAAAAGTCTTCGCAAGCTTGAGATAACCTCTTTCGCTCAACAAAATGGCCGACTTCGCCTTAGCGTTTACAAAGCTCCCCGTCTTCAGGGTCCTCAAGGCGGACCCTGTTAAAAGCCAGTAATCCCGATCATTAAAGAATCGATCCTTGTTTCTATTGAATCGCTTTCGAGCGTTACCGCTCTTGTGCTCGTGCGCGTCGTCAACCATGGCAAGAGTAAGAACCTTCTGCTCCTTATAAAGCAGTGGGTGACTTTGAAGGCTCTCTAATATGGCGTTCATATCAACAGACCTCCCATCGCTCATTACAGAGAACAGATCGATCATCACCGAGTGATTCAACATAAAGCTCAAGATTTTCAGGGTGTCTTTGGAGCCAGATTTGAAATTCTTGCTCGTGGGCAATGGCCCGTTCTAAATGATCTCGATCGAAATCAGTGTATAGTGAGTAGGCGTAGGGTTGCCTATCACGATATGACTGTGTCATAATATCGTCTCCTAAGGGCGCCTTGCGAGTAACGGTCAGAATGTTTATCGCTTGGCGCTTTTTTGGTAGCCGGCTCGATCACATATTGATCCTATCGATTTGATAGCAGCCAATAATGACGATATGTGATTCTAGGCAGGGGTGTCAACGGTATTTTTGTAGAAAATCTGGTAGGTGTTCGGTGTCTGAGGTCTACGGAAAAAAGGTGATACTGGCCTTGATCAAGAAATCAGTTTGCGATGGAGGGTTCGCGAGCGAAGCCGATTTGGCCAGGGGCTTGAACATCGTTCCGCAGAAGTTAAACCGATGGAAAAAGGGGAAAAGCGCCGTATCGACCGAGGGTGTGACGCTTGCTTTTCTGCTGATGGAACAGCCCAATGGTGCCAGCATCAAAAAAGTTCTCTCCAGGCAATCGACGCAGAGAGAGATGATGAACAACATCGAGCAGGTCGTCCAAACCGTAAATGACCAGACAGTCAAAATGAACAACGCCAAAGCAAAGGAACTCAATAACAACGCGGCCATGCTTCTCGCTCAGGCGAGGGAAATGTTAAGCATGGCTCAGGACCTTGAGAGCAGCTAGCGAAGATAGGATAAGGCGTTTTGATCTAATGGGATTAGAATTCAAAATTAGTTCTGGAGAATATAAGGTCCTGAAATCGGGTTCTGTATCGGCTGCATTTGGCAATGTCCTGCGCTTCGACTTTAGCTCAGAGGGCTGGAATCCACTGGAACTCGAGTTCGTCGAAGTAAGCGCCGCAGTGGCCAAAAAGAAGAAGTTAAAAAGGCTTCATATGGATGGGGCTGACATGCCTGACGGCGCTTTGAGAATCCAGCTCTTTAACTGGAATCTTACTGGCGTCATGGGAACGGTTGACCCTATTCTTATCGGTGACATGAATTCAGTGGAGGTCTTTCTTCACTTCAGGGTTAACTTTATAACCGGGTCAAAAGACAGAACAATTCATTACACCTTCTTCTCTAAAAATAAGGACAAGAAGGATGGCTAGAAAGAAAACCAAAAATAGCTTAAACCTTGACGAGATAATTGCTGGTGGAGCGAATGTTCACCTGGATTTGGGGCAAGACGTGCTAATTACAACCGAAGATAAAATGAAGCTGTATCTGATTGAATACGATAGCTCTCGCTTCAATAAAACAAATTGGGAATTCCCAACAGGTATATTTGTTGGACTCTTTTCAACCACAGTCGTTGCAGACTTCCCAGACACCTGGGCGATGTCTGGGGCTGGGCTTCATGGCTTTTTTATCTGCCTAACTCTTGTCTCTGCGGCGTTTGCCGGTTACTGCCTCTATCAACTCAAGAAAGAACATGCGGTTAAACAAACTGTCACTCACGACCAAGTAATCTCAAGCCTCAAGGAATACACGGCGAGAGTCAAAGAAATCCAAGCCGATGCTGTAGAACCAAGCTCAACGCCAGAGCCCTCCCCAGTAATTATCACAAACCCATCTATCAAAACGATCTCCTCCGACCCTTCCCAATGACCTTAACTCCGCCGCCAATGACCTGCTTCTGACCCGTCTTCTTGCTTTCCTGCCGTGCCGCCTGCTTTATCTTCTGAACTGAGCCATAAGCGCCCTTACCAGGCTTGACACTCCCGCCAATTCTCCGGGCCACTTCAGCCAAGGCACCGGCAAACGGGTAATCAACGCCAATCGCTCGCTTCTTCTTGTAGGTGTATATCGGTCCGTCTTCACCCTCCTCTCTGGCTCTGCGAAGGCCTGTGTAGTGCTCCTTCATCTCTTTCTGCCTGCCGACCTTGGGATTCATGGCAATGGCGATAGTAGGCTCGCGGCCACGCTGCTCGAAGAACCTCACCATATTGTCGTCAAGTGCAAGCTCTCTGTTGATCGACCATCCCTCAATTCCATGAGTCTTCTTTTCGCCCTTCTGCTCTCTCTTAAAGCGTCGGAAGTGGACCTGTGTCTTCCAGTCGAATTTAGCCGCCTCAAGGCAGCCCACCTCACTTACCAAGTCCTCGACAGCATGACGGTGGTGACCGTCCGAAATGTCGACCAAACCACGTTCAACATACTTGCCGCCATAAACGTCATTGAGAACGCTGACCATCTCATCGTTTCCGCTGGCCATCCCGTAACAGAAAAGAGCGCAGTTGTTTTGATCGTCGTAAGCTCTTAGCTCCCAGAAGAATTGGAAAGGGTCCTCATCGCCCTGGACGTCAATACCAGCAAAGACGCGGTGATATCCAGGCGGCGGTTTGCCCCACACCACTTTGTTGGTGATAACTCGCTCGACTGCCGCTTTGTCCAAATCGCCGATCGAAGCCAGGTATGGCAGACCAAGCTTTTGATTATAGAACTCACGCATCGCTCCAGGGTCAGTCTGGCCCTCAAGCCATTTCTTGACGAACTCCCGAGCCAGCGCGGTCGGCACATAAAGCCGTGATATTGCGATGCCTTTCTTCTTTCGATCAGGTTGTGTGGGTATCCACTTGCCTGCTTTATTGGCCCGCTGTCGCGCTGCTCTATTCCAGGTCTTCTTGCATTTTTGACAGTAAAATCGGGCGCTGTCAGCTTGATCTTCAATTGTTTCGAGGCCCTTGTTCCAATCAATATTCTTTTCGAACTCTAGGACCTGAACATAGCCACAGCCATAAATAGGACAAGGCACGTTGTACCGACGCTGGTCACTCTCAAGGAAACTCTTGTGAACTCCATAATCGGGAACGGTGGGAGTAGACAACTCAACATTAATCCTCTCGTGGTATCCGCCCTGCCTCTCCTCGATCATAGAACTCGCATTGAAGTTCTGTTGAGCCCAGCGGTCCTTTTCGTCGCCCGCAACGACCATCGCGCCCCAGTCGACTAAATCCCTGTCAGTTTCGGCCGATCGATAGATGAGCTGTGCGCCGAAGTTCGCCTGCTTTGTTCTTCCCTTTGTTTTGGTAAATGCCTTGCGAAGCTCCTTGGAGGCTCTGATTGTCCTCTCGCTCTCGCTTGCTCTGTCATTGCTGTCGGGTTTTCGCGGCGCAACCATAGCTGCTGACATGCGACGGGAAACTGCCCAATAGTGAAGGCCAATATCGACGATCATCGTACAGCCAGCTTTGGCGCCTTTGAAAAGAACAGCCTCTCTGACTTCCTCCCCAGGCTCGAGCGGCCCAAACAAAGTGTCGAGGATTCCTATTTGGAATTCCCAGCCCTCATCAGGCGTCCAAGTTTTTCCCGACGCTGGGCCTTTGGTAATGACGTAATGATCTTGGCCCCACCTCGACGGCAAAATGTCCGGAGGTGGGGTGATGGCTGTTGCGAGCTCCTCTGCTGACTGTAGGAGAAGGCTACTCATTTACTCCACAGAGCTTTCAGTCCGGGCCAGCATTTTGTCTCAGTGATCGGGCGCGTATAGGAGATTTCACGCATGCAGACCTTGAAGTATGCATGGTAAACCTCGTCCCCATATGCCTGAAAGAGCTTAGATGCAAACAAATTGGAAGCGGCTATCTCATAATCCATTGGATTTGCAAGTTTGTCTCCGCTTACATCGTGTATGGATTCAACAAGCCTCTTGATCTGCTGCGAGACTGCTTCGTGCAAAAACTCGCATGACTGTTCAGCAGAGATAAGTTCATGAAGACAGGGTTCATATACGTATTTCATTACCCCTTCGTTGCTCGATATCAATCGCGGCCAACCCGTATTTAAGCGATCATTGTTAAGCCGATCACGCGCACCGTGGAAATTATTCTCTGGATCTGCGTGAGCCATTCTCTCCATGGCGCGCCTCTGGAAATCGCTCACTCTTCTTCTCCCCCCAGTCTTTCCACTTGATCCGCCTGAAATTCCTTAGCCTTTTGAACTGCAGTCGCAGCAATACTCTTTCGCTGCTCTGCAAACCTCTTTTCGAACAATTTCAAAACCCGGTCGGAGTTCATTGAGAAATCAATCTCTTTCTCTGCAGCCAGCCGGCCCACCTCTTCGTCAACAATATCGAACAAGTCTTTGGACAGAGCTTTGGAGTCAGAGACCACATGAGCACCAAAGGCTCTTGACCACTCCAAGACAGTGGACTCGTCGAGAAGCTTGCCATTACGCATGCGTTGTTTTGTGAGGGATTCCTCAAGACGACCAATCACAGCAATCTGCCGGGTCAAGCCACTGGCAAAGTCCTGGAAGTTCTTGACCGCCTTTGGGTTGCCCAAGGTATCCAAGCGCCAACTAAAGACGATCCGGCCGAAGAGATGACGAAGCTTTCGAGCCTCCCTTAATTCATCTTCAACTTCACCTGTGGGCTCGGGGTAGTCGTTGAAGATTTCAAGATCAAGAAAATGGTCAAGATCTCCACCACCCAAGTCTTTCAGAATGTCAGGAGAGTTCTCGGGGATCTCAACGCCCTTCTGAATCTCCTCCAATTCTTCGGCTGTACTTGGCGGGATCTTCTTGTGCTTTAAGGCCCACTTTCTCAGTGCAATACCATCGACAACAAGTTTCCCACCATCATCTTCAATCACTGGGAAATCAGAGTGCTTATTCCTCCACACTGAAATGGTCTGACGGGCTGGTTTTTTTGATCGGCCGCATCGATGGAGGAACTCAGCAATTTCATCGGCCCCGGATAATCTCTGGTTCGTCATAGGTGAATCCCAAAAAGTGAATGTCCTGTCGCGTGAACTGAATCAAGAATCAAAAAAAATATTATTAAAACTAGAACCGTGTCTCTGCATAGAACAAAAAGGAAAGGTAATGGAATCGTCAAAAAGTTTGTACTGTTAATGGTGCTTTGCGAAGAGCGTGAAATTGTACAAGAACGCTTTAGTTACTGTGTTCATGAGTTTTGATCGACGAAGGCCTCTCCAATAAGATTGCAATGGAGTGGTTGTTCTTGACAACATGAGCAACTGACCAACCATCAGCATGTCTTTGATTGAGTATGTCCTTGAGGCCTGGAAGGCTTTCAAGCTTGGGCTGTATCTCGTGGTAAATGATGTCGTATCGGTCTTGGCGCTCATCATCACCTACAGCTTCATTGGTCTGAGGCTTCTCCTTGTTCTTTGTCGACCGCTTCTTGGTTCTCTTCGTCATGATTACTCCTTCTGTAAAGAAGGCTGGTGCAAGGGGCATGGAGCAACCGCTGCTCGTCCCCTGGCACTCGCCCCTAGCAGCACGAGACAACGCTAGGTATTTGGTAATTCATGGATCTATGCCCTCAATGAAGTCGATCATTCCATGGCATGTAACCGTGTCTGATGGCGTGACGGGAGCAGCGAAGATCATGATTGCCTCATTCGCTTCTGACTCTATCTGATGTATTTCTCTGCCAATCGTAAGGGTAGAGCCTCCGGGCGGCTTGCCATAGAAAAGAACCAGGCCGTTTCCTTGCCGGATCTCTACCTGGGCGGCCACATTGAAAAATATCATCCCGCAGGCAGCCTTACGCTTATAGTCAGCAGTTGATGATGCAGGTATGAGCTCAACGGCTACCGTGCTTATATCGTCGAGCAATTCAAAGAGGCGGGTCTTACCGTTCTCAAGTGCCAGTGTGTCGTGATGCGTAACCGTGATCATTCAGCCCTCCCTTATCCGACCTTCTTGATCGACAGCGTGTTGTAAAGTGCTTCTGTGGTGTCGAGCGTTCCTGACAAGATCTCACAGCGAAGCTTTTGCGTTGATGTGTTGGTGATTTCAAAGATCCCACTGAGGTCGACGCCGTTGGGGTCTGAGTCCCTGCTGAAGTCTGAGCCGTTCTCAATGGTTAGCTTTGCGATCATCGTTGTCGTTGATTTCAGATGGACAGTGGCTTCATAGATGCCGGTCTCTGGGAATGCGATCCTTGAGTTTGCTACTGATCTGACGAAGCCGGTGCTGTTGACTGACTCTGTTCCCCACGGCACGTAAACGCTGCTCACTAGAGACGCGCCCGCATGGTTGTATTGGGCTGCTTGGAAGCTTCCACCCGAAGGAGTTTCAAAGTCTACGGAGCCGTCTGGCTGCACAGTTGGAACTTCACCCGCAGCGGCCTCAGAGCCGTCGTTGCGAAGGTTCCTCATCATTCTTGGTGGTAAAAGCCCGTTGTTGTCTGCCATGACTTC
>Ga0316205_10001914_pt1 | contig 23605 bp, 23 predicted proteins | sample 3monthpyrite_MG_FD_204941 | JGI IMG/M metagenome (GOLD analysis project Ga0316205, IMG submission 204941) | Microbial mat bacterial communities from mineral coupon in-situ incubated in ocean water Damariscotta River, Maine, United States -... | ecosystem: Environmental > Aquatic > Marine >... | reverse complement strand
GCCGTCGGGCGAACGCTGGCGCACCCTTCTGAGCAATGGCGTAAAACCAGAAAAAATATTACCGCTCTGCCACCGGTACAGTTTATGACCGAAGGAAAAACCGGTGTCAGTACATTTTATTCACCGGTTATGGTTGCTGATATGGTGGCCGGTTATGCGGTTGTGCATGATGTTGGCTGGGGCGTTATGATTCCGCAGCCTTATGATGAGTTACTGGCGCGTGCAAATCGTGGCCGCTTTATTTCTTTAATGATCTCAATTATCGGGATTGCAACTGCCGGGCTTATTAGCTGGTGGATTGCCCGTCTGATGTGCCGACCATTGGTTGCGGTTGCAACATCTGCAAGGCAGGCTGCCAGTGGTAACCTGATTACCCGGATTAAAAAATCTTTTAAATATGCACCGGTTGAATTGCGTGAGCTGACAGATTCATTTAATCACATGGTAGATGAAATCAATCAGAAAAATGCGGCGATGAGTATTACAACGGACAGGCTGGAAACGGCTCAGCGCATTGCTCATCTTGGTAACTGGGAGTGGGATTTTGTAAATAATGTTTTCTGGTGTTCTGATGAAGTTTACCGGATTTATGGTTTTGCACCACAATCATTCGAAGCAGGTTTTGATTTGTTCTTTGGTATGACGCATCCGGATGAACAGGTTTATTTAAAAACCTTATTTGATAATGCCAAACAAAAAGAACAGTCATTTACTGCCAGTTTTAAAATAGTGCTTGAAGATGACAGTATCCGGCATCTGAGTCAGGAAGTTCAGTACCATCGGGCAAGGGGTGATAAAGGTGTGTATCTGTCCGGTGTTGTACATGAAATTACCGAACAAAAGAAATATGAAGAAAAGCTGTTAAGGCAGGCAAATTATGATGAGCTGACAGGCCTCGCAAATCGCACCTTATATTTTGACCGGCTTTCAAATGTTATTAAAATTGCCAGGCGCCGGAATGAACAGGTGGCTGTTTTATTTATTGACCTTGATGATTTCAAAACAATCAATGATACCTATGGACATATTACCGGTGATGAGCTTCTGAAGAAAGCATCGACCCGGTTATCAGATGTGGTTCGTGATGCCGATACAGTTGCCCGTATCGGTGGCGATGAATTTATGATTATTCTTCACCAAGTCAAAAGCCCTGAAGATGCAGCAAATGTTGCTGACAAAGTGCTCGATTGTCTGTCGGGTGTTTATGTTCTCGATAATGTTGAAGCTTTTATTGGTGCCAGTGTTGGTATTACTGTATTTCCTGATGACGGTGATGATGTACTGACGTTACACAGAAATGCTGATGTCGCCATGTATAAAGCCAAAGAAAAAGGCAAGAATACCTATCAGTTCTTTACCAATGAAATGAACAATGTGCTGGCAGAGCGATTACAGATTGCTCATGACCTGCGTTATGCACTGGAAGAAAATCAGTTCGAAGTTTATTTTCAGCCGATTGTATATGCGGATGGCAGTATTTATTCTGCAGAGGCATTAATTCGCTGGATACATCCGGAGAAAGGTTTTATTTCTCCTGAAAAATTCATACAAATTGCCGAAGAGATCGGCATGATTAATGACATTGGCTTATGGGTTCTGAAAGAGTCATGTCATCAGCTTAAAGTCTGGCATGACAATGGCCATGACAAAATGCGCGTGTCGGTTAACGTCTCTCCGCAACAAATTAAAAGTGGTCTGACAAGAGATGTGCTGATCTCTGTCATTCATCAGGCAAATATTCAGGCTTCAAATCTCACGCTGGAAATTACTGAAAGTCTGATCATGGATGATATTGAACATGCCATTAAATGGATGTCAGATGTTCGTGAGTTAGGTGTCAATATTTCAATGGATGATTTTGGTACCGGTTATTCTTCACTCAGTTACTTAAAGCGTTTACCGGTTGATGTGCTGAAAATAGACCGTATGTTTGTATCGGGTGTGACGATTAACAAGGATGATGATCTGTTAATTACCGCTATAATTGCGATGGCAAAAGGGCTGGGTTTGTCACTGGTTGCTGAAGGCGTGGAGACAGATACGCAGCTGGCCTTTCTAAGGCAGCTGGATTGTGATTATATACAGGGATATTTTTTCAGTAAGCCCCTGACTGCTGAAGACTTTTTGAAATATATAAGTTAGTGAGATTTTATTGTCTCACTTACAATAGCGCATTCTGATCCCGTGATTCAGAGAAAGTGTTATTTCCTCAGCGCTTAGTGCACATGGAAACAGTACGCCTGAAATTTGTGCGTCATGAATACTGGCGCCTTCCAGATTGCAGTTTGAAAAATCGATACCACGAAGGTCGCAGCCTCGGAAATAACAGTTACTTAAATCGAGGCCGTCAGCATTGATACCGGACAACACAAGGTTTCTAAAGTCAGCACCGGTCAGGTCACAGGTTTCACCCGCATCTCTGAGTTTATTAAACGCTTTAACATTTTCATCCCGAAGCTGTCGATACATTTCGCTGTCTTTAAATTCTGGTGCATTTTGTGCCATAGTATTGTCCTCCTAATAGTTAAGAATAGTTGAAATTAATGACCTTGCAAGCACCCGCTGGGCAAAAAACAAGAGCTGTAGTTCTCGATTTAAGTGCCACCGATAGGGGTGACCTTTGTCGGGATGCCCTTAATAATCTGGATCTGGAGTGGCAGATACATAATAAAACCAGTCCTGAACAGGCCGCTGCCTGTATTGCAGGCAGGCAAGTGGTGGTGACTAACAAGGTCGTCATTGACAGAAAGCTGCTAATTGGGGCATCTGATTTAAAATTAATCTGTATCTCAGCCACCGGTACTAATAATGTTGATCTGCTGGCGGCTCGTGAGCTGGGTATTGATGTTTGCAATGTCACGGGCTATGCGACACCTTCCGTGGTGCAATATGTGTTTTCGGTGATGTTAAGTTTATTCACTAAGCTTGCTGAGCATCGCCGGGCAGTTAATAAAGGTGAATGGTCAGACAGTGAGCAATTTTGTTTGCTGGATTTTCCGTTTCATGAGTGTCAGCACAAAACGCTTGGTATTGTCGGTTACGGTGAACTGGGTTCGGCGGTTGCAAAAGTAGCACGCGCTTTTGGAATGAAGGTTTTGGTTGCGGCTAGAAATACAGAAGACACCCGTGAGGGCAGGATCCCATTAAAAGAAATGTTGCCGCAGCTGGATGTGTTAAGCCTGCATTGTCTGTTAAACGAAGATACAAAAAACCTGATTTCAAAAAATGAATTGAATGCTTTACCAAAAGGTGCGCTTGTCATTAACAGTGCACGTGGTGGCATTGTTAATGAACAGGATTTGTTAAATGCCATCGAAAGCGGTCACCTTGGTGGAGCTGCCACTGATGTACTGAGTACTGAGCCGCCATCTGAACATCATTTATTATTACAGAAAACATTTGATAATCTGATCATTACTCCGCACATCGCCTGGGCGAGTGTTGAATCGCGTCAGCGGCTGATTGATCATGTCGCGTTCAATATTTCTGAATACATGGCCGGCAGGCCGAGAAATATTGTTAATTGATTTTAATCGCAGGCGTTAATAAACCGCTCTTAATTGCCAGTCTTAATCGCCGATAACCGTGACTATTATGTTCCGGTGATGGGGGTGAGTGCGGTGCTCCCAGCAATAGACACCCTGCCAGGTACCGAGCCCTGCATGCCCGTTGGTAACCGGAACTGAAATCGCTGTTTGCGTTAACACGGTTCTGATGTGTGCCGGCATATCGTCAGGCCCTTCATCCTGATGGGCGTAGGATGGATCACCATCAGGTGCAATTTTTTCCATAAAGTTTTCAAGATCATGCCGCACATCAGGGTCTGCGTTCTCGCTGATAATCAGAGACGCGCTGGTGTGCTTAATAAAAATATTGCATAAGCCTGTTTTGATACCGCTTTGTTGAATCACGGTTTCAATTTCGCGGGTGATATTATAGGTGCCGCGACCTAAGGTGCTGACTGAAATGGTTTGCTGAATGCTTGGCATAAAATAGAAAGCCTCTTAATCGGCCTTGCGGCATTGCTGGTAACCGGTGGCAAGTGATTTTAATAAATCAAAATACAGATCAGGTCCCGGTTTAAAATCTTGTCCAAGTGGTTCAAGGTAAATCATTTTCATGCCTTTTTGAGGGCTAAGGTTTCGCACAATAGCAGGTACTGATGATGTGTTATAAATCAGGCAGTTGATTTTGTTTTTAGAGATAAGCTGATTAATCTCACTCAGGTGACGCATGCCCGGCGCCTGTTCTTCATCTGTTGTAATGGCCGCCAGTGGTTTGGTATGAATTAAATTTTCAAAATATTGAAATGCGTCATGATAGACAAGGTAATTAAAGTTTGAAGTTTTAAAGTTATGTTGAATATCTTTTTTTAATTGCGCCAATCTTTTTGTTAGTTTAGTCAGATTGCTCTGGTAAATGTTCTCACGGTTTTTATCGAACTGGCTTAGTGTGCTGGCCATGACATTTGCCATAACAATAGCGTTGTCAATCGACAGCCAGATGTGCGCATCGTGATCACCATCATGGTGTGCGTCATGGTGATGATTATGTTTTCCATCCCTGCGTGGCTCTAATAATGTCAGACCACTGGCTTCGATCAGCTCAATTACTTTTACCTTTTTTGGAATTGCATTTAATACGCGGGGCATAAATGATTCCAGCTCATCACCAACCCAGAAAAGAATATCAGAGTGAGCCAGCGTGCTTCTTTGAGAAGGTCGTAATGAGTAATGATGCGGTGACTGATTGCTGTCTATTAATAAAACAGGGGTGCCGGTTCCCTGCATTATTGAACTCAGTAACGAATGTAGCGGGCGTATTGTGGTAACAATGGTTTGTTTGTTTATCAGGGTATCTGCTGATGCAAAGGCTGAGTCCGGCTTTTCTGAAGACACTAAAGCTGTCTGTGAGGCGGCCATTGAAAGCGGGGGGGTGAAAAAAATTAACAACAAAAGACTGCAACGTAATATCATACGCGCATGATAAATTATTCAGACCAAGATTGAAATAATGACCGAGCAGTTAATTTCAGTTGAAAAAGCACGTTTAGAGTTTGGCGGACAACCTGTATTGCAGGATGTGGACCTGACGGTTAGCCGCGGAGAAATTGTGACCCTGATTGGCCCTAATGGCGCCGGGAAAAGTTGTCTGGTTAAAGGTTTGCTGGGTTTACTTAGCTTTGATCAGGCTAAAATTAGCAAATTACCAAAGCTCAAAATTGGTTACGTGCCGCAGAAGCTGCATATTGACGACATCATGCCGGTCACGGTTAAGCGGTTTTTGAAAATGGTCAGTGGTGTTACCGCAAAAGAAATAACGGCTGTATTGAATGAAGTGCAGCTGCAAAACCATGAGAACTCGGCAATACAGAAGCTTTCTGGCGGAGAATTACAGCGCCTGTTGCTGGCCCGAATTATTTTACAAAAGCCCGATCTGGTGGTGCTGGATGAGCCAGCTCAGGGTGTGGATATTATTGGTCAGCAGTCTCTTTATCATTTAATTGTATCGATCAGAGATCGTTATAACTGCGGTATTTTGATGGTGTCCCACGACTTACATCTGGTGATGGAAGCGACAGACAGAGTGCTTTGTCTGAACAGGCATATTTGCTGTACAGGCCACCCCGATTCAATCAGCCAGCATCCAGAGTATTTAAAGCTGTTTGGCGATGCACTGGAAGGCTTTGCGGTATACACCCATCATCATGACCATGAGCACGATAGCCACGGCAATGTAGTGCCCTTAGGCAGTGGCTGTCAGCACTGGGATGAGTCTTCAGGTTGCCAGCATGGCCCGAATCATGGTCACGAAAAGAACCAGACAAAGGAAGGCTGTGATGGATGATTTTATTGTCAGAGCCATGATCGCTGGTCTGGCTGTTGCTTTAGTCACCGGGCCATTGGGTTGTCTGGTGGTCTGGCGACGCATGGCTTATTTTGGTGATACCTTGGCTCACTCGGCTTTATTAGGTGTGGCGCTTTCTATTCTCTGGGGTATTCATCCGGTGCTGGGTGCAGCCTTGCTGGGTTTAGTGATCGCAATCAGTCTGGTCTGGTTGCAGCGGCATCGAGATTTAGCGACTGACACCATGCTCGGTATACTGGCGCATACGTCTTTAGGGCTGGGTCTGGTTGTGATTGCCGTCTTACAATCGACTGGCATGAGAATTGATCTAAATGCATTTCTATTTGGCGACATTCTCGCCGTCAGCCAAAACGAAATGTGGATGATTATTATCAGTGTGCTGGCTTTGTTCCCGGTAATTGGCTGGATTTGGCGTCCGATGATCGCTATTTCCATTCATGAAGATCTGGCTAAAGTTGAAGGAATACCGGTATTAAAAATCAGGCTGATTTTTATGTTGCTAATGGCTGTTGTGGTTGCAGTGGCAATGAAGATTACCGGCATATTATTGATTACCGCCATGCTAATTATTCCGGCAGCGGCGGCCAGAAAATTTTCCAGCTCCCCTGAGCAAATGGCGTTGATAGCGATGGCACTTGGCATGGTGGCTGTCATTTCAGGAATGGCGGGTTCATTACAATGGGATACCCCAACCGGCCCCAGTATTGTGCTGGCGGCAGCGGTTTTATTCTTTATCTCGCGACTTAAAAAAAGCAGTTAGTTCTCAGGTTATAAACAGGCTCAGTCGCGTGCCTGTAAAAATAAATATTTTTTAGGAGAAGACATTGCAAAAAGTGGTTGTTCTGGGCGCAAGCCCCAAACCAGGGCGTTTTGCATATAAAGCACTGGTAAAATTACAGCAGGCTGGTCATGAGGTTTTACCAGTTCATCCAAAGGCAGAAGAAATTGAAGGTATAAAAGTTTTTTCTTCATTGTCTGATATTGATGAGCCGGTCGAAACCATTACATTATATGTAGGCCCGTCAAGAATGACTGACCAGGTTGAAGATGTTATTGCTTTAAATCCCCGTCGGATTATCTTTAATCCCGGAACCGAATCAGAAGACATTCAGCAGCGTTTTGAGCAGGCAGGCATTGAATGCATTCTGGACTGTACATTAATTATGATTGATGAAAATCGGTTTTAAGAGAATAACAAATGGGTCGTTACCGAGAGCCGCAAAAACCCGGTTCTAAATACATTACCTCACAAGGTTATCAGCGTCTGGCTGAAGAGCTGGATCATCTCTGGTTCAGCTTAAGGCCGGAAGTGACCAGAGCTGTCAGCGCAGCAGCAGCTGAAGGTGACCGTTCAGAGAATGCAGAATATATATACCGTAAAAAACAATTGCGGGAAATAGATAGCAGGGTACGCTTTTTGCGTAAACGTCTTGAAGACATGAAAGTTGTCTCAACAGTTCCTGAGAATCAGAATAAGGTTTTTTTTGGCGCCTGGGTAACCGTTGAAGATGAAGCGGGTGAAGAGAGCCGATACCGAATTGTCGGGCCGGATGAGTTTGATATGGAAGAGGCTTATATCAGTATGGACTCGCCGGTTGCAAAAGCCTTGCTGGGAAAAAATCTGGATGATGAGATTACAATAAATTTACCGAAAGGAAAAAAAGAGCTGGTAATTATTGAAATCGAATATGAAACAGAATAAGAGCAACTAATTCTACCCGCAAGATAGCCTGTGACGGCGTGCATCTTGCGGGTTTAGATGAGCTGATTGAGCTCTTTTAGTCAGACTTTCGTCATTGTTACACCTGGCTTAGCTGGAATTCTCCTGTATAGATAAACCCGTTTTTATTTGTCGGGCTTCTGTCTTTAAGTCATGCATCAAAACATAAAATTATGTTTTTCCGCTGGTGTAAATAAAATTTATACGTAATTGACGAAACAAACAAATTAAAAAAATTAATAGAGATGATTAAGTGATATTAAATTTTAATCGTGTTTTAAAGAGTGTTTGCAGGTTCATTGGCTAAGTCATTGTTTGCAGGCATTATGAGGCTTAAAACTCTTCTGCTCATAAATTTTTTTCATACAGAAAGATATAAAAATTAATTTCGGCTTGATACATATCAATATGACCTGTATATGTCCGCTTAATTTGTCCATATTCATAAGTCATGAAAACGTAATTATGTTTTCATGTTTTTAGTTATTGATAATCTGAAACCCATCGGTGGCTTCAGATCATCATTCTGCACCTAAGTCAGACCACACAGCAAACTCATTGTCACTGGGGTCTGAAAAATGAAAACGACGTCCGCCCGGAAAAGTAAAAATTTGTTTTATTATTTTGCCGCCGGCATTTTCTATTTTAGATAATGTGCTCTCAAGGTCTTCACTATAAAAAACAATCAGTGCGCTTCCGTTATCGGCAGAAGCATTCAGGTCTGAGCGGAAGAAGCCACCATCCAGACCTTCATTAGAGAAAGCGCAGTAGTCTGAGCCATAATCAACAAATGACCAGTTAAGTGCCTGAGTAAAAAAAGCTTTGGTGGCATCAAGCTGCTTTGCCGGAAATTCGACATAATTAATTTTTTCATGATTGTTCATGGCCGGTCCCTGTCTGGTTAAATATCGCTTAATCCTGATTCAGGCGCGAATTACTGCTAATTGTTGTCGGGTATTTTAATACCACCCAGTAAGTTGAAAATATAAATGAAGTGATGGTTGCCAGCTGAATGATCATTGCGGAGTCTCTGGATAGCAGACCCATTGATAACGCTGAGAATGCCACCAGTAAAGAAAACTCACTGGATTGTGATAAACGAATGGCAATTTCTTTTGATACCTCTGGTGATTCACCTGACCACCTGAATGCTTTTTGAAAAATGAACGCTTTTACCGGAACGATCAGTGCGCCAAATAAAATGGCAGCAATAAGCAGGTTTGTATCTATATTCAGGTTCAGTTCTGCGCCAACGGCAAAGAAGAATAAAATCAGGAAAAACTCACGCAAAGGTTTCAGGTGTTCGGCAATAATTAATGCTACCCGGCAGGAGGCGATCGATAGCCCGGCAATAAAAGCACCAAGTTCATATGACAGGCCCAGTAAGTAAGCCACTTCTGCCCAAAGCAGACACCACGCAAGTGTAGCCAGAAAAGTATATTCCTGAATAATATCGAATTTCATCAGTAAGGGTGTCATGACATATCTGACACCAATAAATGCAACTATCCATAAAGCTGCGAATTTACTGAGTAATATAATGAATGTAAGGAAGGTGCTGTCGCCCTTTTCTCCGGTGATAAAAAGTATAACCAGTATGGCGATGATGTCCTGTATCAGCAGCACGCTCGTCATTATTTCGCCTTTGTGTTTGTGGTGCAGGGTTGTGGTGGGGATAAGTTTCAGGCCAATAACGGTGCTGGAAAACATCATTGCTGCACCAAAGATAACAGCACTATCGAAATTAAAGTTCAGTAGCAGTGCAAAAACCAGCCCGGTTAATCCAAAAATCAGTGATGTGCCCAGAGTCAGTGGTGAGGTTTGTTTAAACAGGCGTAGCAGTTTTCCGGGTTGTAAATTCAGGCCAATCAGAAACAGCAGCAGGATGATACCAAAATGAGAAATCTGCTCAATCTGGCTGGTTTGTTTGATCAGTGCGTAGCCACTCGGGCCAATCATAACGCCAATTGCGATATAGGCAATGATAATAGGTTGCCTGGCGTACAGGAAGAGTGTACCAAGAATAGCAGCACCGACTATGATGGAGGTGAGCTGAAAGATAAGACTATCAAGATACATATAAGCCCTTACTGTTTATATATACTCTGAATTTATCACAGAACGTGCTGTATGTCGTTTATAAGGCGAGGTCATCGCTGGTATCGTAAAAAAGTGAATTTTTTTTAATTTAAGCGGTGTATATATGAATATTTTCTTCTTAAGTGCTATATCATACATATAATGATAATAATTCTATAATAGTATGATATTTAACGCTAATAATTCCCTTCTTAATAAAAATGTGATCAATGGCTTCAGCTTTGGTGTACTTTTTATTTTATTGCTGATACTGGTTCTGATTGTCAGTGATAAACATAGTGTATTTGCCGAGAACAAGAAAAATATATCTGAAACGGCTGTTTCCAATGTCAGAGATGCAATTCTTATAGCAATTGAAACTAAAAAAAGAACACTGGATAACTTCGTTGAAAATAATCGCTCAAAAATTATCAGCCTGATAAAACAGCCGGATAGTAAAACACAGTTTGATTACCTGTTTAATAAATTAAAAAAACAACTGCCGGATCTTTTTACAATCAATGTATATAAAGAAGGTGCCGGCTTACTGACTGATCATAATGATTTTGTCGGGCGAATATGCAAAGTCGATCTTGAAGACTATCTGGCGGTTGATTTTCATGAAAAGCGCACACACCCAAGTGATGTGCAGTACCATTATGATGAGATAAGTTCACTGGAGTTTGGTAATCATCGTTATCTGTTTTTCGCCAGTTTTTCTCTCGATTCTATTTCCAATATTCTCACGCACTCTACATCTAATGGTCATAATGTAATGATTGTGAATGACAGTGATGAGGGATTTGTTGAAATATTGAGGCAGGGTGTTCGTAATCTTAAGGATTCTATGAAAAACCCGACCATTAAAAGTCTTGAGTCCGATAGAGTGCTGTCAAAAGTATCTATACCGGATACACACTGGTATGTGATTGATGTGGAAGACGATGGTGCGGGTTTTAGAAATCTTGTTTCTTATGTTGCGCCTGCGGCTGCCGTTTATCTTCTGATCGCAGTTATTATATTATTTATGCGAAGCGTGTTAATAAGAAGTTTTACCATGCTTAGTGGTTTAAATGAGGAATTGATAAACCGGAATAAAGAAATCACAGCACTTAATGAGGATCTTGAAAGCTTATCTGTTACTGATGCATTAACCGGACTTCATAACAGGCGCTTTTTTGATATGCAATATGAGCGCGAATGGAATCGTGCCACCAGAGAAAAGCAGCCATTGTATGTGATGATTATTGATATCGATTATTTCAAAAAATATAATGATCATTACGGGCATCTGGACGGTGACCGGTGTCTGGTAAAGATTTCTCAGGTGCTGTCTTCCTGTTTTTGTCGGGCTAATGAATTTGTAACGCGCTTTGGCGGAGAAGAGTTTGTTGCTGTCACCAGTGGAGCTGACAATGACTGGGTGGCAATAACAGAATGCATCCATAACCGGCTCAAAGAGCAAAATCTGGAGCATAAAGAATCTGTTCATGGCAGGGTGACGGTGAGTATTGGCGTGGCCTCGTATCAATCTGGCAATATCAGTAACCGGTTTTTAGTGCTTAAAAAAGCAGACGAAGCTCTGTATCAGGCAAAAACAGATGGGCGAAATCAGAGTAGTCTGTTAGAGGTGTAGAGAGCTGTAGTCCCTGAAACTGATAATGCGGCAGCTGTTAAAGCTTTAACATTGCGAACAGCCTTTCTCTAGCGGTGCTTTTTTATTATTAGCATATTCTGCCATTGAACCATCATAAAGTTTAACGTTGTTAAATCCAAGATTGCGTAATGTCAGGTAGGTCTGTGCAGCCCGATGACCTGAGCGGCAATAGGCAATGACTTCTTTGTTTTTATCTTTCAAATTAATATTTTTATGTTCTCTGGTAATTTGTTTTTCGCTTTTCAATACAAAGGCTTTTTCAAAGTCGATATTTTCCTGCCAGTCCCATAGTAATGCGCCAGGCACATGACCTGTGCGCGGATATTTCGGGTGACCAATATATTCGTCTTTTGTTCTTGCATCTATCAGCATGGCCTTGCTGTTGGTCAGGTCGGTCTTTATAGCAAGGTTGTTTCGGGCTTTTTTATTATCAGCCACATATCTTGCTGGTAAACGCTTTACCGGTTTGTTATCAACTTTTCTGTGTTCCAGAATCCATTTCACCAGGCCGCCATTGAGTACGGATACTTTGTCGTGACCAATTTGTTCCAGTTGCCAGAACAGACGGCCTGCATTAAGCCCGCCCATGTCATCATAAATAATCAGATGATCGTCACTACTGATGCCATATTGCCCCAGAAGTTTAATGAAATATTCGTTCGGCACCTGAACGGATACTTTATCTTGTTTTCGTTTATAAACTATTTCGCTGTAGTCGATGTGTATGGCGCCGGGAATATGAAAGCGCAGGTGCTGAGTGTTATCACTGGTGTCGACAATAACGATTTTTTTATTGTTCATGTTGCTGGCCAGCCAGTCGGTATCAACCAGTACTGGTGCCGCAAAAATCTGAGCAGAGCTTAAAAGGCCGATTAATAAAAGAATAGGTTTCATGTTGAGTTTCCGCTGGTTGTAAATTATGCAGGTTGTTTGTCGATCTCAATGATCTTGTCTTTAATAAGACCTTCGCAGTGTCTTGCAAGTTCATCTCGGGTTTTGTTTTCTGTGCTGATGGCATCAAGGAAATGTATCTCTACTTTCATGTGTGGCTCACCGAGCATGCCAATGGCTGATTCATACATCGTGATGTCATTAACAAAAGGTGCCTTAGGGTGTACACCTTTTTCATGGGGATAACGAATAACAACCGGCTGGATCATTTTGTTACTGTCAATCGCACTCTGGAAAAGTCGCGCGTGGAATTTCCTGACACTGTGCCCATCCGTTGTTGTGCCTTCCGGAAACAAAACCACGTGATCACCATTATTTAGTGCTTCTGCCATTTTTTCCATGCTTTGTATGGCAGACTGACTGGTACCACGCTTAATAAATAAGGTGCCGGCTTTTTTAGCCAGCCAGCCAATCACTGGCCAGCCAACCACTTCATATTTTGATAAGTAGCGTGCTGAAATTACCGAGCCGATTGCGGTAATGTCAAACCAGGAAATATGATTGGCTACCAGCAGCATGGATGTGTCGGGGACTTGTCCATGCACACTCACATCAATATTAAAAGTGCGGCAGATTTGTCGATGCCAGAAACGCGTGATGCGTGCTGCAGTACCTGCAGGTGACATGGTTTTGCGTAAAAACAATATGGCCATGAGCAGGCCAAACAGCATCACAATAATGAGTACAACAAAACGAAAAGCAATTCGAAGTGCAGTCATGCCTAGAAAAGACCGAATCTCATGGAAAGGTCAATCGAGTTGATATCTTTGGTCAGGGCACCAATTGAAATATAGTCAACACCGGTCTCGGCATAGGCTCTGATGTTTTCAAGTGTAATGCCGCCAGAGGCTTCCAGCTCTGCACGTTTATCAGTCAGTTCGATAGCTTCTTTAATTTGTTCAGGACTGAAATTATCGAGCATAATACGGTCGACACTGGCATCCAGTGCTTGCTGTAACTCATCCATGTTTTCAACTTCAACTTCAATGCTGAGGTCAGGGTTGTTGAAGCGTGCCTCTTCAACGGCACTGCTAATACCACCGGCCGCTTCAATGTGATTTTCTTTGATCAGAATGGCATCAAATAAACCGATGCGGTGATTGTGGCAGCCACCACAGCTGACCGCGTATTTTTGTGCCAGTCGTAATCCGGGAATGGTTTTTCGGGTGTCGAGCACTTTGCAGTCTGTGCCTTTTACTGCATCGGCATAAAGGCGGGCCACGGTTGCTGTTGCCGACAGCGTTTGCAGAAAATTTAAAGCTGCACGTTCACCGGTGAGCAGGGCGCGTGAGTTGCCGCTTAATGAACATAAAGTCTGGCCGGTTTCCACTTCGTCACCATCTTCCACTTCCCATTCGATATGCACATCATCACTGAGCTGGCTGAACACTTCTTCAACCCAGTCGATGCCGCAGATGGTGGCGTTATCACGGGTAATGATGGTGGCCATGCTGACTTCGTCTTCAGGAATCAGCAAACCGGTGACATCACCGCTGCCAATATCCTCGGTGAGTGCGATGGAGACAGAGTTTTCAAGATACGACTGGGGAATAATCATTCGATGAGTTCAGCAAGTTTTAATCGCGCTAAGAATACCTGTTTGCGTGGTCTGAATCAAAAATCCTTTTTTGATGAAACAGACTTTAATCGTAGGCCAGCCGGCAGCCAGCGAAAATATGGCGTTTATCAGGGCCAAAAAAGTTTCTGAATGTGGGGCGTTTTATTTCGACCCGGGTATGGTGGCTGGCACCGCGCAGCACATAATGTGGCTGTTCAAACCAGGGGCAGGAGTATTCGTCATATGGAAATGCTTTAAAACCGGGATAAGGATAAAACCGGTTATTACACCATTCCCAGACATAGCCTGTATTGGGTAAATGATGCTCGGTTAGTGCAACTTCCCATTCCTGCTCATGTGGCAGACGCGCATTGCTCCACTTTGCAAAGGCCGATGCTTCATAATGATTGATGCCATAGACGGCATACACCGCGGGTAAGTCAAACGCACCTTCATTGTTGATGCCATACCAGTGCTGGTTTTTATCCTGCCGCCAGTGCTCCGGTGCTGATACCTTGTGTTCTTCCAGCCACGTCCAGCCTTCATCCGACCACAGAGACAGTTGCTGGTAGCCCCCGTCTTCAATAAAGGCCAGATACTCGGCATTGCTGACCGGGCGCTCGGCAATAGAGAAACTTGAAAGTTCTATATCATGACGTGGGCGTTCATTGTCATAAGTAATGGGTGATTCTGAGCCCAGCTGGTAGTGGCCGCCTTCAATTAACTGAATGCCCACCATGTTTTGTTTTGCTCGGAGAATGTTTTTAACAACATAATTTGAATAGTCTTGTTGCAAAGCACGTTGTTGTAAAACCATTTGCATGGTTTCGTAGTGCTGGGCGTAATGCTGAATAATAAAATACTGAATGTATTCATCTTTAAATAATTTTTGATCGCTATAGGGAGAAACCATTTCCAGTAACATCAGTGCATTGTTGTCCTGATGTTCGACCGCCGTTTTAATCAGTTCTTCCTTGGCCGGCAGCTTGCCGCCACGTTCCGGCTTTGGGCATTTTTCAGGAATATAAAGTTTCTCCAGAGATTTTGTCAGCGCATTGTTTTTGTCGAGTACTTCTCGTAACCAGTAATTTTCTATATAGAGGCAGTGGCCAAGGTGCCAGCCCAGAGGACTCAGTTCATGATGAAACTGAGTCCGGTAATCATGGTCATCAAGCGGCTCGATCACTTTTCTTACTTTATTTTGTACGGCGCGGTAACGAATCAGTGTAGAGAGAGAAGAGATATTAAACTCCTTAAATATTGATAAATTCAGGTGCTACGTCCGGACGCAACCGGATAATCTGATGATCATCAATGGCCTTCCAGTGAGGATCATCATTCAGTCGCTCTGAAACTATAAGCTGACTGTGCTTTGGGAAATCTTCAATATCCTGACCATAGTACAACGAGGGGCAAAGACCATTAATAGCATGAGAGCTGGCAATGATTTGTTCGCCATCACTCAGCACCACATTAAGCAGGGCGCGCTCTTTGTTTAACCATTGTTTTAATTGTGCAAAGGTTTGCTTCAGGGCTTTTACCATGTCATCAGATTGTTTATAAAAATGAAGAATTAATGCAAACAGGTATTCCGAATCCGTCGAACCATGAATCAGTGATTCGGTTTCATGGTGTAATAGCTGTCTGATATGGCCGCGGATACTTTCCTGAAAATGGTTGATATAACCATTGTGCAAAAACTGCCAGTTATGGTTATAAAAAGGCTGAGTATTCTCCATGCTGGTGCCCAGCCCCGGCGTGGCGCTACGAATATAACAAAGCCATAATGGGCGTTGCAGACTGTCACAAAAGTCACGCAAATTACTGTCTGACCAGATTGGCAGCACCTGTCGATAACGTGCTACACGGGCGCTATCGTTGTACCAGCCGAAACCAAAGCCATCGGCGTTTAAAGTCGCCTCTCTCAGTTCACGGGGTTGCCATGCCTGTTTTTCCAAGCTATGGTTTGTATCAAAGACAATATGTTTCAGGCTTGTTTTCGGCCCCAGATAGGCTGCTAGTCTGCACATATATCTGTTTTCCAATATCGAGAAAGAGAAGGATTTTCTATGATCTTACATGATCTGGTTCAGGATGTGACCTCAGCAGATAAAAAATCTGTATCAGCAATTAAAGTACCAGCAGCCTACGATGTGCCCGATCTGGCGGAGGATGTAAGAAATAATTTATTGCAGGCACCATATTCATTACCACCCAAATATTTTTATGATCACCGTGGCTCGATTCTTTTTGATCAGATTTGTAACACGCCTGAATATTATCCAACCAGAACAGAATCAAGCTTATTAAGCCGCTATTGTCAGCACATTATCAACCGCCTCGACTTGCACCATATCATTGAGCTGGGCAGTGGTACCAGCCGGAAAACCCGGCACTTATTCGATGCCTGTCAGCACCTGCAGCAGTATCCTGCATACTGGCCTTTTGATGTCTGTGAGCCGATGCTGACACAAACAGCGCATGAGCTCATGGTTCAGTACGACTGGCTTAATGTGCAGCCGCTGGAAGGTGATTATTCGGCCGGGTTATCGCATTTACCAAAACCGGACGGACATAGCCTTTATGTTTTTCTGGGTAGCAGCATCGGTAATTTCTCTGAACAGGAGGCTATCGACTTTTTAAAAGAGGTGCGACGGCATATGACAAGCGGTGACACTTTGTTGCTGGGTGTCGACCGGGTTAAAGATATCGACGTGCTGGAGTCAGCTTATAACGATGAGCAGGGCGTGACCGCTGAATTTAATCTGAATGTGTTGTCTGTTTTAAATAATGAAATGGGTGCCAATTTTAATCAGGATAACTTTGAGCACCAGGCGGTTTTCAATGAAACTGATTCTCAGATCGAGATGTATCTGTGCTCCAAGGCAGAGCAGCAGGTCAGCTTTTCAGAGATTGATGCGACTTTGCAGCTGCAGGATGGCGATAAAATACTGACTGAAATAAGCCGAAAATATTCACTCAATGGCATAGAAAATTTACTCAGAACAGCCGATCTGGACATTCTCGACCACTTTGAACCCTCGAATGAATATTTTTCACTCATTCTTGCCAGATGCTGTCTGTAAATGGCCAAAAAAATTTAAACGGATATAAATAAGCGGCTTATTTAGTTCTATACTCATACACATGACACTAGGCATAGAAGGCTGGCTGGATAAGTTAGCAGATAAAAAAATACCCATACTGAAAAGCCGGCGAGACCAGATGCTGGAACTGCTGACTGATGAGAAAGCCTCACTGGCAGAATGTAATCCCATTGTATTGTCCGATCCCTTGATGGCAGCTAACCTGTTTCGTCGCATGAATCAGCAGCGACTAAAAGATAACCGTTTACCAATTACGACTGTGAGCAGTCTTTTAAGTTTATTTGGCAATGCCAGACTGCTTCAGGAAATTAAGACAATGGTCTGTGTAGAAGACCTGAATTTGCCTGCAGTTAACCTGCATGGAATAGAGTCCTGTTTAAAGCAGAGCTGGTATTGCACACAATTTGCAATGCGATGGGTAAGCGACAGAGGGGTTAAAGAGCCGGAAGAAGTTCACGTGGCTGCTGTCTTGCAATCAGTACCTGAACTAATGCTGTGGTGCTATGGCGGCGATGCGCTGCCTCGTATCCATCATCGCGCTTATTATGAATGCAAAGTGTATTATGAAGAAGTTGAAAAAGAGCTGGGCTGTGGCAAACGCAAAATTGGCTGCGCGCTGGCTGAAATATGGGCTTTGCCTGAACTGGCAGGCTTTGGCTTTGAAACAAAGTTTAATGCCTACACCCATGGCACGGCGATTGGTCTGGCAGCGGTACTGGCCAGAATCTGCCAGCACAGCTGGTATGGCTCAGATATGGAATTCTTTCATAAAAAAGCCACACACTATTTTGGTGAATTAGAAAACAAAGTAGCCATTCATTTTCATCGTCAGTTACTGAGTATGGTCGATGATGAGCTTGAGCTGGGTTATCGCCCGGTTGCGTTCATGTTGTTGTTCACCGATGACAAAAAATATCCGGAACAAAAATATTGCCTGGCATCAGAAATAAAAACAGAAACAGCCGTTAAACAGAAAGCACCTCAAAAACCTGAAGCCGAATCAAAATCAGAGCCCGTTAATAAAAAAGCTGATGTCCAAGAAAGCTTTGAAGCAGACAAGTTTTCTAAAGATAGTGAACAGCTTAAACAGCTATTGAAAGAAAAAGCCGGTTTTAATGATTTGTTCAAACATACCATTCTTTCAGTTCACAAAACGCTGGGCTTTGAACGGGTGGTTTTTCTGGTATCAAACCCTGATAAAACAAAAATGGTCACCAAATTAAATTTATTTTCAGGACAAGCAGACGATTCATTAAAGCAGTTTGAAATTGATATGCGTGTTAAAGGTTTGTTTAATCAGGTCATGCTCAAGCCACAAGCTTTTTGTCTGAATGCTAATAATTATCAAAAATTCTGGAAAGCGATACCGGGTAAAGTTAAATCAAGCATTCAGGTCGAAAGCTTTTGCGCCGTATCCATTTTTTCAGGAGACAAGCCGGTCGGCATGATTTACGCCGATAAACTGAACACCGCAATTACGCCGGAGTTGTTTAAAGCTTTTCAACAAATCACCATGATGCTTAATAAAGCGCTGGAAATATTAAAGAAAAATAACGAGTAGTTAATGTTTTTTTATTTAGACTTAACAAATACTAAGAAAAATAAAATGAATAATTACGCTCTACAAGTCAAAAAATGTCAGGAAAAGAGCATTAAGAAACAAGTATTTATTGCATACCAGCTAAGTTGCTGATATTAATGATAATTATAAAAAACAATAAAACTATAAAGTGGGCGCAATGTAATACGCCCATAGCAGTATACCTCAGATATTTTTAGAAAAAAGATAAAGAGAATAAACAACCTATTGATATTTATGATTTTTTTAGAATATCAGAATAATATAAATTAAAAAGGATATATGGCCATGGTCGTAATATATTACGACCATGGCCATATACTTAACTGTTATGTGTGATAGGAAATTATTCAAAGCATGTTAGGGAATTCATCACCTGAAAAAATATTGAAGGATGTAGAAATATATCTAGAAGATGTTAATGTTCCGAACCATGTTGCTGCCCAAGCACTTAAAAAAGGAATAAAGGCATTTCCTGAGTGCGCAGAACTAAAAGTAAAATTAAAAGAAATTGAAAATAGCGCCCTAGCTCAATCATCACCTAAAGCTATGTATGGTGTTTTGGTCATAGCTATCAGTCTTATGGGTTTAGGTCTAATCTATTCATGGGCAACTAATTTAACTAATAACTTTGGCGTTGTTTTAGGTGTATTATTTTTGGTTGGTGCATTTGTTGTATTTAAGCAGTACCTTAAGGAAAAGTAATATGTTTAAAACACATAACAAGCGGTTCGAGTTTGTTCGCTGTCGCTCACGGGACGCTGCGCAGAAGACGCGCTGCGCCCCTCAACCAAGTCGTTAGTAGGAAAAGTGGGGTCAGAACACAGTTTTTGCTAATATAGATAGCTAACACACAACATATATCATTCACACGGAGGTGAAGATGTCTCGCAAGCCACGATTTAATATTATCGGATTGCCTCAGCACATCATTCAACGGGGCAATAACAGAGAGCCCTGTTTTTATTCAGTCGACGATTATTTTCGTTATCTAAATGATCTTAAAGAAGCTGCCAATAAAAATGAATGCGCTGTTCATGCCTATGTTCTTATGACAAACCATGTTCATTTATTAGTAACACCGTTTAAGGATCATGGTGTTTCACACATGATGCAGGACTTAGGAAGAAAATATGTCCGCTATATTAATCATACTTATAAACGAACTGGCACACTTTGGGAGGGGCGATACAAGTCAAGTCTGGTTGATAGTGAAAAGTATTTATTATCATGCATGAGATATATTGAAATGAATCCTGTCAGGGCATCAATGGTTTTACATCCTGGCGACTATAGATGGTCATCTTATGCTTGTAATGCGATGGGAAAAATAAACGATTTAGTAGCAAGTCATCCTTTGTATGATTCACTCGGCGATAATGAAAAGCTGCGCCTATACACATATCGGGAGTTATTTTCTAATCAGCTGGATAAAGATGAAATACATTCGATTAGAGATGCGCTTAATCAAGAGCTGGTATTAGGTCGTGATGACTTCAAAGAAAAGATAGAGGAAATGACAAACAGACAAGCAAAGCCGGCAATAATAGGTAGACCTAGAATATCTGAAGAACAGGGTATGTACTTGATTTTTTAGTAAAGTAGTAGAGGCTGTGTTCTGCCACCACTTTTAAACTTTAATAAAACTTAATTTTATCGCTCTTCAATATCAAGCTCTTTAACAAAGATCTTTGAGTTTCTTTGCAAATTATACAAACCCTTTTTACTCACTGGCAGTTTTTCAATGTCCGATTCAACAAAACCTCTTTCAATAAACCAGTGCGCGGTGTGAGTGGTCAGTAAAAATAACTGACTCAGGTTTGATTTGATGGCCTGACTTTCAATTTGCTGTAATAAACTGTCACCCCGGCCTGACCTTCTGTAGTCGGGGTGTACGGCAAGGCAGGCAACTTCGGCCATGCTTTCATCGGGGTATGGATATAAGGCTGCGCAGGCAATGATCATACCGTCGCGTTCAATCACGTTGAACTGGGATATTTCCAGCTCCAGTTGTTCGCGTGAACGCTGTGCAAGCACGCCTTGATTTTCCATTGGCTGAATGATTTCAAGGATGCCGCCAACATCATCAATGGTGGCTGTGCGTAAGCCTTCGTATTGTTCGGCGCTGACTAATGTGCCGCAGCCATCCCGGCTATACAGTTCAATTAACAGCGAGCCGTCAATCAGGTGATTAATTAAGTGCGAGCGAGTAACTCCTCGTTCACAAGCCTGGGTGGCATTGTTCAGGTGTGATTGCAGTTCTGTATTAAAGCAGTCTTTTAACAGCAGCTTTTTAGCCTGATTGATATCAAGCTGTGTGATGAGTTCATTTTTTTTGTTCTGTAAAAATCCGCTGGTCATCATAATCAGTTTGTCGGCTTCCAGCGCAATGGCCGCTTCCGTGGCGACGTCTTCTGCGTGAAGATTAAAAGCTTCTCCGCTCGGGGAATATCCGATCGGGGATAACAGCGTGATGTTACCCAGTGCTAACTGAGCCTGAATGGATTTGGTATCAATTTTTCTGACTTCACCGGTATGAATATAATCAACGCCATTACGTACGCCATAGGGCCGTGCTGTGACGTAGTTACCGGAAACCACGCTGAGGCTGGCACCGGCCATGGGTGTGTTAATTAAACCCATTGATAATCGGGCTTCAATATTAACCCGCACCTGGCCAACGGCCTGTTCAACCGCCGGCAATGTTTGTGTGTCTGTAACTCTCAGGTTTTCTGAGTAAGTGGATTCAAGCCCGAGTGCCTGTATTTGTTTTTCTATTTGCGGGCGTGCACCGTGCACCAGCACCAGCCGGACACCGAGACTGTTGAGCAGTGAAATATCATGAATAAAGTGGGCAAAGTTTTCGCCTTGTACAACATCGCCGCCAAAGAAAATAACAAAGGTGCGTTTACGATGGCTGTGAATATAAGGAGATGACTGCCGAAACCAGTTTACAAATTGTATTTGTTTGTCTTCTGTTTTGTTATTCATTGTCTTTCATTTATTTAATGTATGTCTGCATTGTTTCAATAATATTTCAGCAAGGCAAGCTTTAGCCCGTTTACAGCCGTTAATAAACCGTTATAAACAGAACTTTGCAATCAGTTGTTTGAGAATATCAACGGTCGGATTGATACTGGCCAGTTCAATGTATTCATCTGGCTGATGTGCCTGATCAATACTGCCTGGGCCTAACACGACTGCATCTATTCCCATCTGTTTAAAAAAAGGTGCTTCAGTACCAAAGGCAACTGAGCTTGCGGTGTGCCCGGTTAGTTTTTCACAGATTGTCACCAGTTCTGATTCTGCCGGTGTTTCAACAGCGGCAATGCCTTCAAATAACGGAATGGTTTCCAGTTTTATTTTTTGGTCTTTTAGCACAGCTTTTAAACGTGTTTTAAGTTCTGCTCTTAAATCGTCCAGCTGCATGCCGGGCAGCGGACGAATATCAATGTGTAACTCACAGCTGCCACAAATTCGGTTGGGGTTATCGCCGCCGTGAATGTGACCAAAGTTCATGGTGGGTACAGGAATTTCAAAGAACGGGTTTTTATGTTTTGTTTGTAGTTCTTCCCGCCATTTCATTAATTCGGTGATGACTTGATGCATGGCTTCAAGTGCGTTGTGTCCCAGATTCGGATTGCTGGAGTGACCGGATTGTCCGGTCAGCCGGATAGCTTCCATCATCATGCCTTTGTGCGCGCGAATGGGTTTTAATCCTGTTGGCTCTCCGATCACCGCGAAACGTGCTTTCGGGTATCCGGCTTCGGCAATGGCTTTGGCGCCTGCCATGCTGGTTTCTTCATCGGCCGTGGCGAGAATGATTAGCGGTTGCTGAAAATTTTTTGCATCAAAATGGGTTGCTGCTTCTATCGCCAGTGCCAGAAACGATTTCATGTCGGATGTGCCGAGTCCATATAACCGGTTGTTGCGTTCTGTTAATTCAAACGGGCTGGATGACCAGAGTTTTTCATCACAGGGTACGGTGTCGGTATGACCGGATAAGATCAGGCCGCCGGAACCTGATCCGAGTGTTGCGATCAGGTTGGCTTTTTTATTGTCGTTTAAATATTGAATTTCTGTTTTAAAACCCAGTGGCTCTAACCAGTTTGCCAGTAGCTCGATAACGGGTAAATTACTCATGTCGATATCGGGCGAAACACAACTCACGGTTGGTGTGTTAATCAGGCCATTAATCATCTCGAGTAAATTGGGTTTTTTAATTTTATCCATGATGCCTTTATAGCGCGGGCGTATCAGAATGTCGATTGATAAGTGATGCCTCCGCCATCGCCGGGATCTTCATCAAGGCTGTCCAGGCTTAATGATATATGGACAAAGACGGCTGATTTTTTATTTTTTGACTGAAAAGACCAGACGTAATTTAATTTTACTTCGGTAATGCCGCTGTTATCCGGATCATTATTGTTTGTGTCCCAGGGTTCTTTCGCCAGCCCGATATAAAGTCCGAGTTCCCATGCACCTTGTTCGCTGTAGGGGTGTGTCAGTGTTGAGTAAACCTGATCCATTGAATAGGGGTAATCTAAAACTTGATTTGAGGTGGTGATTGAATAGATATCATTGGTAAATACATCATTGCGTAAACCAAGACTTACTTTATAAGCCTGTTGTTGCCGGGTTAACCATTTCAGATCAACCGAATCGTATTTTAATTTTTGTCGCTGATCCGTTGTGCCGGTGAGTGATTTATTGGTTTCAAATCCTTTGATTCTTATTTTGTAACTGTTGCCGGCATCAGCCCTGTATTTGATAAAGGCATCGTATGCAAAACTATCATGAGTGAATGTGGTGACCTGATTATCAAACAAATAAGTCATCGGTGTCGATTCTGAAAGTTTAATTCGCGCGTTCAGTGAAGGCGACCAGTGATAAGCGGCCTCCAGGGTATCGCTATAAGCATATTCAATGTAACGGGAATTGTCTGAGGTTTTCTGGTTATGGTATTTATCTAAACTGGTGTGTGAAAGACGCACAAAGTTTTTTGACCGGTCGCCATAGGTAAATGCATAGCCCTGATCGGAATCAGATTTGTCATAATAAAACCGGCCAATGATTGATAGGGTGG
>Ga0316205_10001913_pt1 | contig 23615 bp, 18 predicted proteins | sample 3monthpyrite_MG_FD_204941 | JGI IMG/M metagenome (GOLD analysis project Ga0316205, IMG submission 204941) | Microbial mat bacterial communities from mineral coupon in-situ incubated in ocean water Damariscotta River, Maine, United States -... | ecosystem: Environmental > Aquatic > Marine >... | reverse complement strand
AGCCGGTCATCGCCAATCACTGCGGCGATCTGACGATCCATCTCGGGATCTTGGGCCAATATATGCTCACCGGGGTAAAAACTTTCGCTCCAGCACCCCTCGGCCTGGATCACATGATGGCGAGGCAGGAGAATGTGGAAATAGGACATGTTGCGTTGTGGTGCCCGGGTGATGGTCGTGCCGTTGACCAGATGTTTGGCCGCGACAAAGACCTCTGTCACACCCATTGCCAATTCCGCCTGCCAGCCACAGACCAGCATCTTGTGCTGCGGCGAGACCTGCAAACTGCGGTCGTTGCCGATGGCGCCTGGCTGAAAGACGATCGGCGCATGCTCATCCCGGGCGTTCACCTGGGTTGCCCCGAACCACAAGATCGGCTGATGACCCGCATCGCGGGTTTTGACCTTGTCGCCGGGACGCAGGTCCTGAACCGGCACCGGCCCTTTGTTGGTCAGGATCAAGGTGCCCGCCGCAAAGCAGGGCGGCCCCAGATTGCCAACAGGCAATGAGCCCTGGCCGGTTACGAATGTCGAGCTTTGAAAGACGGCATTGTCCAGGTTGGTGCCGTCGGTCGGGGTAAAGACCGGCGGATGTCCGTTCAGATAAAAGGTTGTGCCGGTGATGGTGGTGGTCACGCCGTTCATGGTCACGGTGATCGTATCACCGGGCCAGACCCGGGTGATGTCAAACCCATTGACGCTGTCGGCGCCGTTGCGTTGGATCAGACCATTGTTGTTCTGGTCGATGATCTCGAAAAAGGATTTGTTCAGCACTGTGCCCGGTGCAGGCGGTGCCGCAGGATCCAGAATGAAAAACTGGTCAAAATAGCTCGTCGGCATGAAATATCTTCCCTTGGCCCCCCAGGGATTTATATTTCTTGACCTCTAGCTAACCGAGGCACAGGCGGGTTGCAAGGTATTGTGATCCTTTGGCAATCCGGATTTTGTCCACAGGTGTGGCGAATTTGTCGTGGTCCGGTCAGTGCTGATGCCAGCCTAGGCCGCGACTTTGACGGGTTGTGTCAGGACCTGCGCCAACTTGCCGTTCACCGTTGGACGCACGGTTTCCCGATAGGCCCGGTGATCGCTGATATGGGCCTGCATCTCAGCAGCCAAGGCGCGATTGTCGGCCAGAATCGTGTCGCCGGGAAAGAAGCTTTCGCTCCAACATCCGTGTGAGCGAACCAGATGGTGCCGCGGCAAAAGGATGTGAAAATAGGTTACCGCTTCTTGCGGGGCGCGCCGGATCGTGACGTCGTTGGCCATGTGTTTGGCCGAAGCCAGCACTTCATCCTGCCCGCAGACCAATTCGGCCATCCAACCCTGGATCAACACGCGATGTTGCGGTGACACGCGCAGCGCGTGGCTGTTGCCAATCGCGCCGACGTCAAAGACCACCGGCGCGTGATCGCCAGAGCCGTCAAACACGCTTTGGCCGATCCAGATTATGGGCTGAAAGCCCGCGTCCTTGGTCAGAACCAGATCACCTATGCGCAGGGTCTCAACCGGCTTCTCGCCGTTATCCGTCTCTATCATTGAGCCTTCGACAAAACAGGGTGGGCCAAGATCACCCACTGGCAAGGGCCCGGTGCTGGTAACAAAGCTGGAGCTTTGGAAAACCGCATTGTCCAGATTGGTGCCGTCCGTAGGCGTGAAGTAACTGCGCCCATCTGCCAGATAAAAGGTCGTGCCGGTGATGGTGGTGGTCACGCCGTTCATGGTGACGGTGATCGTGTCCCCGGGCCAGACAGCCGTGATGTCCTGACCGTCAAGTGTATCGTCGGGGCCAGGTTGGTTGGCCGTTATCGTATTGTTGTCATTGGCATCGACCAGGTCGAGAAATTCCTTGGTCAGCGCGGTTCCAGCGGCCGGGGGGTTGCCCGGATCCATCTGAAAAAACTGGTCTGTATAGGTCGTTGGCATACTGGTACTCGTTCACTGATAACGAGAACCTATTTGTCCCAAGTGCAACGAGCGCGGCGGATTACAGGCAATTTTGCGGCATTTGCAGCGCCGGCCCGAAGGACGGACCGGCGCGCGACCGGGCTTGAAACAGGCTCTATTCAGCCGGAATTGCGTCTTTTTCGGCACTCAGCGGTGCGGGCAAATGCGCCAGCATCTCTTTCGGGCAGACCTGTAGGAAATGCGATTTGGTCTGATCCCAATGACGCAGGATTTCATGTGCCAGAACGCTATGGGTTTCCTCGGCATGGCTCTCGACCAATGATTTCAGCTGTTGTTCCCAATGCGGGGTGGCGACAGGGCATGTCACCAGAGTTTCGAGGTTCATCAAGGTTTGCGCAGTTCCATCCGGATCATAGAGATAGGCCATGCCGCCGGTCATTCCGGCACCAAAGTTGGCACCGATGCTGCCCAGAATAACGGCCACCCCACCGGTCATGTATTCGCACCCGTTTGAACCACAGCCTTCGATTACCACAGAAGCGCCAGAGTTGCGCACCGCAAAACGTTCACCGGCGCGGCCTGCCGCGAACAGATAGCCCGCGGTCGCGCCATACAGCACGGTATTGCCGATGATGGTGTTTTCGGCCGCGACCAGAGGGCTGTTCATCGGTGGGCGCACGACGATTGTGCCGCCCGACAAACCCTTGCCGACATAATCATTGGCGTCGCCGCTGACCTCTAGCTTCAATCCCGGTGCGGCAAACGCGCCCAGCGACTGACCGGCATTGCCCGACAGTTTGATCGTCAGGTGATCCGGTTGCAGGTCATTGCGCATGCCGAAACGCTTGACGATATGGCTGGAGACCCGCGTGCCTACGGTGCGATCCGTGTTTTGCGTCGCATAAGACAATTGCATCTTTTCGCCGTCCTGCAAAAAGCGCGCTGCGTCCTTGACGATTTGCGCATCCAGCGTGTCTGGCACCTCGTTGCGCGGGCGGTCGCGGTCATAGGTGATCTCATCGGCGCCATCGACAGTGATCAACAGCGGGTTGAGATCAAGGTCATCCAGATGTGCGGAACCCCGGCTGACCTGGGTCAGCAAATCGGCACGGCCGATCACGTCATCGAGCGACCGCGCGCCAATGCCGGCCAAAATTTCCCGCACTTCCTGGGCGTAAAAGGTGATCAGATTGACCACTTTATCGGCATTGCCGGTGAACTTGTCGCGCAGGCGTTCATCTTGCGTGCAAACACCGACCGGGCAGGTATTGGACTGGCACTGACGCACCATGATGCAGCCCATGGCGATCAGCGCGGCGGTGCCGATGCCGTATTCCTCGGCGCCCATCATCGCGGCCATGACAATGTCGCGCCCGGTGCGCAAGCCGCCATCGGTGCGCAGGGTGATCCGCTCGCGCAGGTTGTTCATCGCCAACACCTGATGCGCTTCGGTCAGGCCCATCTCCCATGGCAGACCCGCATATTTGATGCTGGTTGCCGGGCTGGCACCGGTGCCGCCGTTGTGGCCGGAAATCAAGATCACATCGGCCTTGGCCTTGGCCACGCCGGCCGCGATCGTGCCAACACCGGATGATGCCACGAGTTTCACTGTCACCTTGCATCGCGGGTTGATCTGTTTGAGGTCATAGATCAGCTGGGCCAAATCTTCGATGGAATAGATGTCGTGATGCGGCGGTGGCGAAATCAGCGTGACGCCTTTGGTCGAGTGGCGCAGGCGGGCAATCAGGTCGGTGACTTTCATGCCCGGCAATTGGCCGCCCTCGCCGGGCTTGGCGCCCTGGGCCACCTTGATTTCCAACTCTTCGCAATGGTTCAGATATTCGGCCGTCACGCCAAAGCGCCCCGAGGCCACCTGCTTGATCTTGGCGCTGGGATTGTCGCCATTGGGCTCTGGCACGAAATGCGCGGGATCCTCGCCCCCTTCGCCGCTGTCGGATTTGGCGCCGATGCGGTTCATCGCGACATTCAGCGTCTTGTGCGCCTCGGGCGACAGTGCGCCCAATGACATGCCCGGCGTCACGAACCGCTTGCGGATCGCGGTGATGCTTTCGACCTCTTCAATTGGCACCGGGGCGCCCATTGGTTTGATGTCCAGCAAATCGCGCAGATGGATTGGCGGCGCCGCTTTCATCGCTGCCGAATACCGTTTCCACATCTCATAGGCGCCGCGATCGCAGGCCGATTGCAGCATATGCATGGAGGACGCCGCCCAGGCATGGGTTTCGCCTTTGGCGCGCGCCTTGTAAAAGCCGCCGATGGGCAGCACATCAGCCGCCTGACGCCAGCCCTTGGCATGAATTTCTTCCAGCTTGGTCTGAATACCGGCGACACCGATGCCCGAAATACGGCTGTGCATGCCGGGGAAATATTCTGCCACCATGGCGCGGCTCAGGCCGACAGCTTCGAAATTCAACCCGCCGCGATAAGAGGAAATCACGCTGATCCCCATCTTGGCCATAATCTTGAGCAATCCCGCATCAATGGCCGCGCGATAGCGAATGACGTTTTCGCTGAGCGTGCCATCCAGCAGGCCGCGTTCGATGCGGTCGGCGATGCTGTCTTCGGCCAGGTAGGGGTTGACCACGGTTGCACCACATCCAATGAGAACGGCGAAATAGTGCGGGTCGATACATTCGGCCGACCGCACATTGAGCGAGGTGAATGTGCGCAGACCCTTTTTGGTCAGCCAGGAATGGACGGCGCTGGTGGCCAGGATCATCGGCATGGCGATGCGGTCAGCCGATTGCGCGAGATCGGACAGGACGATGTGACCGGCACCCGAACGCACGGCGTCCTCCGCCTCGGCCCTGATGCGGGCCAAATGGGTCGAAAGGGCGCGTCTGTCCCAATCGGCCGGGAAGGTGCAGTCGATCTCGACCATTTCGGCGTTGAAGGTCGTCTTGAGCGCGTCGAACTGAGCGTTGCCCACAAAGGGGCTGTCGAGCACCAAAATCTCGGTCTGGCTGCTGTCTTGATCCAGCACGTTCTTGAGGTTGCCAAATCGGGTCTTCAGGCTCATCACCCGAAACTCGCGCAGACTGTCGATCGGCGGGTTGGTCACCTGGCTGAAATTCTGCCGGAAATAATGGCTAAGCGGGCGATACATCTTGGACAGGACGGCACTTGGTGTGTCGTCGCCCATCGAGGCCAGCGCCTCTTTGCCATCCTCGGCCATGGGGGCCAGGATCTGTTCCAGCTCTTCCAGCGTATAGCCGGCGGCCACCTGGCGCTTGCGCAATTCGGCACCTGAATGGATCGCGGTTTCCTGGATGCCGGACAGTTCCTTTTCCAGATCGGTAATCTTGCCGACCCATTCGCCATAGGGCGCCGAGGCCGCCAGCTCATCCTTGATTTCGGTGTCGTGATACAGCTTGCCCTCTTGCATATCGACAGCCAGAAGCTGACCGGGCCCCAGCGCGCCCTTTTCAACGACGGTTGCCTCATCAATGGGCACCATGCCGGTCTCGGACCCGGCAATGACCAGCCCGTCGCCGGTGATGACATAGCGCATCGGGCGCAGCCCATTGCGGTCAAGTCCCGCGCAGACCCAGCGCCCATCTGTCATCGCCAGAGCGGCGGGGCCATCCCAGGGCTCCATCACCGAATTGCAATAGGAATACATATCGCGCCAGGCTTGCGGCAGCTCTACCGCTTGCTGTGACCAGCTTTCGGGCACAAGCATTGTCTTGGCCATCGGCGCGTTGCGCCCGGCGCGGACCAGAACCTCAAAAACAGCGTCTAACGCGGCGGAATCCGATGATCCCAGCGGCACGATAGGCTTGATATCCTCGGCCATGTCACCGAAGGTGCCCGAAGCCATGCGGATCTCATGGCTTTTCATCCAGTTCAAATTGCCTTTCAGGGTGTTGATCTCACCGTTATGCGCCAACATGCGAAAAGGCTGTGCCAACCACCATTGCGGGAATGTGTTGGTAGAGTATCGCTGGTGATACAGCGCAAAGGCGCTCTCGAAGCGGTCGTCCATGAGATCGGGGTAGAATTCGGCCACCTGTTCGGCCAGCATCATGCCCTTGTAGATGATTGAGCGGCAAGACAGGGAGGCGACATACAGCCCGTTCACCTGCGCCTCGGCCGCCGCCTTTTCGATACGGCGGCGGATGACGTAGAGTTCGCGCTCAAATGTTTCTTCATCGACGCCCTTGGCGTTGGAAATCAGGATCTGTTCAATCTCGGGGCGGGTCGCATTGGCCTTTTCGCCCAGGCAATCGACCTTGACCGGCACATGGCGCCATCCATAGATATAGTAGCCCATCCGCAGCACTTCGCTTTCGACGATGGTTCGGCAGGTTTCCTGGGCACCAAAATCGGTGCGCGGCAAAAAGACCTGACCCACGGCGATCAATTCACCCTTGCGCGGCTCATGGCCGGTGCGCTTGACCTGGTCGTAGAAAAACGGAACGGGGATCTGCACGTGAATGCCCGCGCCATCACCGGTCTTGCCATCGGCATCAACCGCGCCGCGGTGCCAGACCGCCTTGAGCGCGTTGATCCCATTTTCAACGACCTTTCGGCTTTTCTTGCCGTCCACGGCCACAACCAGGCCCACGCCACAGGAGGCATGTTCGTCCTCTTCGCGATACAGGCCGTTTTCTGCCATGTAGGCGCGTTTTGCTTCTTCGCGGGCGACCCAGCTTGCGTCATATTTGGTCATCATGCGTCTCCTTGATCGCTGTCCATCGCCGGGAAATCCTGCAGATATTCCGCGCGGGTCAGTTTCTTGTGTCCATCGCCGACAAAGCTGAAACTGTCGGGCTTGTGGTCAATGTAAATCTCATGGCTCAGGGCAAAGCCGTTCGCATCGTCAAACAGGCCCAGTGGCACGTCGGTGGTGGCTCCATCGACGCTGTGGTCGGTCATCCGCCAGTAAAGGTGAGAGCCGCAGCGCCTGCACCAGCCGCGTTCGGCCCAGTCACTGGTCTGCAACGTGCCAATTTGCGCTTCATTCGACCAGGCAATGCCGTCACTCGGGATTTCGACATTGACGAAAGCCGAGCCAGTCCAGCGACGGCACATTTCACAATGGCAAATCCCATAGGTGGCAGGCACGTTTTGCGCGGTAAATCGCACCGCACCACACATGCATCCTCCGGTTTTCTGTGTCATGGCGTTGACCCTTGTTGTTGCATTGGCGGGTATCCCCGCGGCCGATCCGCTATTCTGCCGCGACAACCGCGCCCTCTTCCATATAGGCCAGCATGGCCTCGGCAGCTTCACGACCGTCGCGGATCGCCCAGACGACCAAACTGGCGCCGCGCTGGATGTCGCCGCAGGCATAAACGCCGGGCAGGTTGGTCGCGTGGGTTTGGAAATCGGCCAGAACGGTGCCCCAACGGGTCACTTCCAGCGCCGGCTCACCCCAAAGGGTCGGCAGGTCTTCGGGGCTGAAGCCCAGCGCCTTGATGACCAGATCGGCACCTTCGGTATAGTCGCTTCCCTCAATCACTTCCGGGCTGCGGCGACCGCTGGCGTCAGGCTGGCCGAGCCGCATTTTATGCGCCATGACGCCGGTCACCTTGTCGCCACCGGCAAAGGCTTTGGGTGCTGTCAGCCATTCAAATTGCACGCCTTCTTCTTCGGCATTTTGCACTTCGCGGCCAGAGCCAGGCATGTTTTCACGATCGCGGCGATACATGCATTTCACACTGGTGGCACCCTGACGGATGGCGGTGCGCACACAGTCCATGGCTGTGTCGCCGCCACCGATCACCACCACGCGTTTGCCCTGGGCGTTCAACTCTCCGCTGTCGAATTCCGCCACGTCATCGCCAAAGCTTTTGCGGTTTGAGGCGGTCAGGAAATCTATGGCGCGCACCACGCCCTGGGCCTCACTGCCGGGGGCGGCCAGATCGTTGGATTTATACACGCCCGTTGCGATGAGAACGGCGTCATGCTTGGCGCGCAGATCGGCAAAAGCAATATCGGTGCCAACGTTCGTGTTCAACTCAAACGACACGCCAGCCTTGCTCAACTGGTCGATGCGGCGCATCACCACATCCTTTTCCAGTTTGAAGCCGGGAATGCCATAGGTCAGCAACCCCCCCGCGCGATCGTAGCGATCATAGATCACGACCTGGATACCAGCACGGCGCAGCACATCGGCTGCGGCCAGCCCTCCTGGACCCGCGCCGATGATGCCCACCGATTCCGTGCGCTCCAGCATCGGGGTGCCCGGTTTGACCCAGCCTTTTTCCCAAGCCGTATCCGTGATGTATTTTTCGACCGCGCCGATCGTCACCGTGCCGTGACCCGATTTTTCGATCACGCAATTTCCTTCGCACAGGCGGTCTTGCGGGCAGATGCGACCGCAGATTTCCGGGAATGTGTTGGTGGCCTGGCTCAATTCATAGGCTTCGCGCAACCGGCCAGAGGCGGTCATGCGCAGCCAGTCGGGAATATTGTTGTGCAAGGGGCAATGCGACTGGCAATAGGGCACACCACATTGGCTGCACCGGCTGGCCTGTTCCTCGGCTTTGGTGCGGGCGAACTCGGCATAGATTTCGTCGAAATCCCGCTGCCGCAGGTCTGGCGGACGCTTTTCAGGCATATCGCGGTCGACATCGACAAACTTCAGCATCGGTTCTTTTGCCATGGAATCTGTCCCCAATCTTGGTGAAGCGCTTGTTTAAGACAGGTTTGGAAAGATGAAAAGACAGTATGTCTGACCTTTTTTGGAAAAAAATCTTATCTTGCCCCTTTTCGACATCACGGTTGTCGCATTTTAGGTCATTAATGCTGTCTTTTATTTCATCTATACCAATTTTTACAATGGTTTAAGGTAGGCCAAAATTCGCCCGAGGGTCCGTTCCTGTGTCGATATTCCATCTCGCCTTGATTGCCGTGATTCAGGGACTGACCGAGTTTCTGCCGGTTTCGTCCTCCGGTCATCTGATTCTCTTGCCATTGTTGACGAATTTGCCCGACCAGGGTCTGGCGCTGGATGTGGCTGTTCATGTCGGCACATTATTGGCCGTCATTCTATATTTCCGCCGCGATGTCGGTCTTGCCATATCCGGCGTGCCGGCGCTGTTGCGGGGCAATTTTGAGCTGCCCGGCGCGCGCCTGGCAGGGTTGTTGTCCATCGCCACAGTGCCGGTCGTGATCATCGGCTTCGTGCTGTCGGCGCTGGACATGACCGACGCCCTGCGTTCGATCAAGGTCATTGGATGGGCCATGCTGGGATTTGGCATCGTGTTGTATTGGGCGGATCAAAAGGGCGCCAATGCCAAGACCTCATCCGATTGGTCTTTCCGAGACGCGGTGGTGCTGGGCCTTTGGCAGGCAGTCGCGCTGATCCCCGGCACGTCACGCTCTGGTATAACCATTACCGGTGCGCGGGCGTTGGGCTACGCCCGCGAGGATGCGGCCCGGATCTCGATGTTGATGTCAATCCCGACGATCGCCGCATCCGGCGTGTTGCTGGGGCTGGATATTGCGAAACAGGGCGCGCCCGGCCAGTTTCAGGATGCCGCCATCGCGGCGGTTCTGGCTTTTGGCGCCGCCCTGTTGGCGCTGACCTTGATGATGCGCCTGCTGCGCAGCGTCAGCTTCACCCCTTACGTGATCTATCGGATCGGTTTGGGCGTGTTGCTGCTGTGGATTGCCTATGCCTAGGCTTTCAGGTTCTTGGCGGAATTCTTGATCGCCGCATATTGCCCGGAAGGGCGGTAGGGCCAAAGATATTCGTCAATGATTGTTTCGACCGGGGTGGCGGTCACACCCAGATCGGCCAGACCTTTGCTGGCCTGCGGCGCAACATTGTCGTTGCGCAGGCTTTTGACCTGATCGCGGGTCAGGATTGAATTGTGAAACAGGCCCAGGGTCACGGCCTGCAAACCATCAAAAATGCCGGCAATGATCTTGCCGACCCAGAATGGCAGGTTCAGCACCAACCGACGGCGCTGAATGACACCCAACATGTCGTCAATCCATTGGTGCAGGGTTTTGACTTCCGGGCCACCCAATTCATAAACGCCGGCCGCGGCGCGGCCCAGCAAGGCGCTTTCCACCGCCGCGGCGACATCATCCACATAGACGGGCTGAAATCTGGTCGTTCCACCGACGAGGGGCAAGACCGGGCCCAACTTGGTCATTTCCGCAAAGCGGTTGAAAAACCCGTCCTCGGTGCCAAACATGACCGAGGGCCGCAAGATCACCGCATTTGGCATCGCTGCCAGAATTTCGGCCTCTCCCTGTGCTTTGGTCTGGGCATAATCTGACAGACCGTTTTCGTCCGCGCCCATGGCGGAAATATGCACCAGCGCCGAAATCCCGGCATTGGCGGCTAGACGCGCAACCCGGGCCGCACCATCGGCCTGCACCGCCTGGAAATTGTTGCGCCCGGTACGATCAAAGGTGCCCACACAATTCACAACCGCATCCGCGCCGGTCAACGCCGCCGCAACAGAGGCGTCATCGCGAATGTTCGCGAATACGGGCTCGACCTGGCCCACCGCGCCATAGGGTTTGACATGCATGGCTTCATTGGGGCGGCGCACGGCAACGCGCACACGCCACCCCTGCTTGGCCATGCGTCGGGCAATATATCGCCCTGCAAACCCCGAACCGCCGAAGATTGTGACCAGTTTTGTCATGTCGAACTCCATAGATGGCTTGGGGTTTCTTACCGTCCGGCGCGGCCCGCGACAAGCATCTATCAGGAAATGAAAATATCCGGCGCAGGCCCGTTGACTCCGCCGGACGCCATGTATAAATCGCCCCTCACGTGACCTGCCCAGGTGGCGGAATTGGTAGACGCGCCAGCTTCAGGTGCTGGTGTCTGTATGGACGTGGAGGTTCGAGTCCTCTCCTGGGCACCATATATCCAAAAAATTTTGATTTATTTCAGAGGCTTAAGTGCTATGGCTGAGTCTCAATCCACCCAATCGTCCACCTTTTGTCGCTGAATATTGTCCCAACGGCCATCGATGACTAATTTCGATAAAGACTTACCTGAATTGCTTTGAAAGCGGATTTGATTGCTGGCAACTCGCCTAGCACGGCCTTGCCCTCACCGATGCTGCCATATTTGGCAGTTAGGAACTTGGACAAGTTCTCGGTGGCCAGCTCGTCTTCACCGTTTTCGACATAGGCGTTCAAGAGTGCCGCGATGAACTCTTGCATATTTTCATCGGCCAACTGGATCGTGTCCGGAGTTGCACCTCCTGCCCTTTCCGCTCTTGTGATGGGGTCATTTGCAAACAGAACAAAGGCCAGAACGTCAAAAAGGTCGCTGTCGACAGCATCAACCAAAGCGCGGATGTCGTTCATCCGGTCGCCGTCATAGCCGTGCTCGGCGAGCCGCTGAAGAAATCGAGCGCGATTGTCAGGGTCACTCCACGTTTTTCTCAGTTCATCTTCACTGGCAATCATCGACGACAGATCGCCAAACAACCTGCGCAAAAACTCCGGCGCAGAAATCGGGCGCCCATCTGTGCTCCAATACGATGTTGACTGAATGAATTGAATCTGGCGTGCCCGCCCATCAGACAATGTAACAACGATTTTTTCATTTGGCTCGTCATCAGTGTCTTCACCTTCAGGTTCGCTCCCTGGCGGTTCTGGCGTAACCAGTGTGCCGCTGCCAGTGCCTGGCGCCACCGGTTCCAACGGTTCGCCATCCCATTCCGGATCGTTGAAGTTTTCGTGTGCGCGCACGAAATCCCAGATTGTGAAAAAGTCCTTGCCGTCAAAGGTCCGCGTGCCCCGGCCAATTATTTGTTTGAACTCAATCATGGAATTGATTGGGCGCATTAACACGATATGTCGGACATTGCGCGCATCCACGCCCGTCGATAGCTTCTGTGACGTCGTCAGGATTGTGGGAATGGCTTTCTCGTTGTCCTGAAAGTCCCTCAGATGCTGCTCGCCCACCACGCCATCATCGGCCGTCACACGATGACAGTAATTTGGATTCTCACTGTCTTTGACTTGATTGACCAAATCACGAACCATCGCTGCATGGTCCTGGGTTGCACAGAAAATCAAAGTTTTTTGGCGCTGGTCGGTTTGGCGCATGAATTCTTTGACGCGGCTTAGTTCTCTTTTCTCAATGACGATCCGTGTATTGAAATCACTTTCAGAAAAGCGGGTTCCAATCTCGGCCTCGCCAGCAACCAGATTGTCGGTTCCGTCATAAACATATTCGTCAATCGTGCTGACCATCTGGCGCACTTTAAAGGGCGTCAGAAAACCATCCTCGATCCCGTCCCGCAGCGCATAGGTATACACAGGTTCACCGAAATAGGCGTAAGTATCGGCGTTGTGCTTGCGCTTTGGCGTGGCCGTAAGGCCCAACTGAACGGCGGGCGCAAAATATTCCAGCAGCGCGCGCCACTCGCTTTCGTCCTTGGCACCGCCCCTGTGGCATTCATCAATCACGATGAAGTCGAAGAAATCCGGTGCATAGTCGGTGTAAACCGGATCACCTTCCCCCGTCATGAAGGTTTGGAAGATCGTGAAGAATAGGCTGGCATTCTTGGGCGGCTCGCCCCCATTCTTCCGGATAGTGTTTGGGTCGATGCGGGTCACGGCATCATTTGGGAAGGCCGAAAAGGCGTTATACGCCTGGTCCGCAAGGATGTTGCGATCTGCCAGGAACAGGATGCGGGGGCGGCGCACGGGTTCGCCCGAAAGGTTCCACTTTGCCTGAAACAGCTTCCATGCAATTTGAAACGCGATAGAGGTTTTGCCGGTGCCCGTTGCAAGCGTCAAAAGGATGCGGTCTTGCCCCAGTGCCACGGCTTCCAGCGCCGCTGTAATGGCATTGTGCTGGTAATAGCGTGGCTCCCACTTTCCGCCGTCTGTCTCAAAATCAACCGCGCCGAAACGGTCGCGCCAGTTGTTCTGTTTGGCGAATGTCCGATCCCACAGTTCATCTGGCGTGGGAAATGGCAGCTCCAAATCGCCCTCGGCGCCATTGGCCATGTCGATTTGATACCAATTCAGGCCGTTGGAGGCATAGGCGAAGCGCGCGCCAAGCCGAGTGGCATAATCTTTGGCCTGACCAATGCCGGTGCGGTGGCTGACCCCCGCGCGCTTGGCCTCTAGCACGGCAAGCTTTTGGCCGCGGTGGAACAGCACATAATCTGCCGACAAACCGCGCCCACGTTTTCCGCCGGATTGGATACGCCCGGGGCAGATAACTTCACGCCGCACCTTCGAGCCGTTCTTGCCCCAGCCCGCGCTATCTAGGACGGGATCTATGTGCTCGGCGCGGGTATCGGCTTCGGTTTCGTCGTGAATGCTCATCCAAATATACTCACTCGTTAATTTTGCACTAAAGCTTCAATCCATGTTTCTCTTCGAGGTGGCGCAGCACTTCGTCGAGGGCAGTGATGATGTGAAGGCGGTTCGCTCCAAAGGCGTAGTAACCTGTCGAGAGAACTTCAGGCGAAATCGACCGATCTGGCGTGTATGCCTTCCGCTTTTCTCCATGTTGGTCAACTGTGGTCAACGGATACCGAAATGATCGGCCCTCACCATAATAAGCCCCGCCCGGACCCCAGTTCTGGATATTCCCGTTATAACAGTTGCTCCCGATGACATGCTCCAACTCCACAAGCAGTGCGGCGCGTTTTTTGGTCATCTTTTTTCGTGCCATCTGAAATACCCTCTCTCCTTAACAATTCACCTGCGACGGATTTCTGCAAAAGTGATTGGTGGAGTCCATGAAGCTTCCAAGCCGTGTTTGTATGTGCATTTGCCGCGCCACTATAATTTGCGGTTTGGTTTTCCAAAAACTCTCGTCTGTTTCTAGACTTGGTTGAATTCAATTAATCTCTCGCATTGCGTACCGAATGGCCGATTTGCTGATGGGCGCGCCCGTTTTTGTATGGGTCAAGTCATATTCATGGAAAAGAGCCGTGCACTGCTCTGCTGCCTCATCCTTGTTGTAAGTGTTCCAAACAAATTTCTGCATAATTGCCCAAAGCTCCGGCTCTGATTGCACGAACTCTTTGACGATCAGCATGTTATTGGAAATCTTAATCGCAAACTCCTGCGGCATCAAAAATCAATAGTGGGTCAATTTTGAAACTGTTTGGCAAAACGTGCCGACAAAACTTGTTCTCCGGAAAAGAATTACCTCCATACTTTAAGCGAATTTCCAAGCGCGTACATGCCCAGCCCGCCTCTCTTTGCCTTTTTTGGCGTAGCCCTCATTTTTTTGCCTTTTCGATCCTGCCTGGGTCTTTGCTGTTGGCGTCTTTGCTCCGCAGCCGCCGCTCTGATCGCTGCTGCTGGCTCAAAACCTAATGTGGCAATTGCTTTTTTGGCAGCTTCAATTGACTTGAGAAGTTCCACTGCATGAGCGGCTTGCTTTTTGGAGAAACCACCATCTGTCTTTCGCGCTAATTCAATAAGAGGTGCTAATTCTTTGCGTACCGCAATTACATTCAACGCGTGAAACTTCACCTTAGAAAGTTTGGACTTTTTCTTCTTTCGGCGTCGCATTTGATTTCCTAAATCTCATGTATCAGTTCTTCCAATATTTCACTCTGTTGCTTTGGCGGAAGGTTCCCACACCGCCGGAGCGTGGTCTGAATCCGCTCATGTCAGATTTCCTTTTTATGATTTTCTTGACTTTCGCCTTTGTGGCCGCTCGTGCTTGCGCAACAATCACATTTGGGTTGTAGCCATATGAAATGAGCAGATTTTGACCTTTCTGAATGCTCTTGTTCAGCAACTCGATTTCTGCGTTGTTTTCTTTTTGGAGTTCAGGGTTCAACGAGCTTTTTTGGGCGAGGACCTGCAATTGCGTGCGATCCCGGTGAAGCTTTCGAGCAGTCTTCCAAACTTTCATCAACTTGTGCTCTGTCATGTCATCTCGCCCGCGAAGGCTTTTTGCAAAAGGGATTGGCGAAGGTCGCCAAGGTCTTGAATTCGCCCCTCGTAGCTCTTGCGAAGTGACTCCGTATGCTCCCGCAGTGCTACTGCTGTCTCCACGACTTGCATCTGCTCTTGTCGAGATGGCACGCGAAGCGGCCAGTTGGAGACTGTTCCTTGCGTGATGGAAGGCGGATTCGCTTTATTTGAGAACTCGTAAATATCAAAAGCTCGCAACCATTCATGAATATATTCAGGAACAACCTTGGCCTGATCTGGGATAAGACCCATTACGTTGTTGTCCACGCATCCTGGAACTCGAACGACTCGTTTCTTGTTTGTGGAGATTGCACCCCCAACCTTTGGAAACACTATGGAGGACTCTGGAAAAACTCGTGCACGTAGCTCCAGTCTCACCTCGTCGGAGATATAATGGTTCGCTTCATGAAGTTCCCACTCATTTCCTGGCAGGTTCATGTCGCTCACCTTGTAGAAGGGAAAATCACCACTTGTGTCTCCTTGGTATTTTAACGGAAATCCTGCACCAGATTGAATCTTGCAAATTGCTCCAACCGTTGTCGAATTTTCGTCAACGTCAGTCTCTTCGTGTAGTTGGAATACTGTACTAGCGTAGCTTTCAAACAATTCCTGAGCGTTTTGGAGGTTGGCTTCGGCGTGGGTTCGGGCGCGGGCCAGGCCTTTGAAGGCTTCATCCAGAACCGCAACAATCCGCTGTTGTTCTTCAAGCGGCGGGAGGGAGATTGTCAGCCCATAAACATCATTCCGGTTGATTCCCGGTTTAACCCCACGCGCCATACTAGGGAGATTGAGCATACTCAACGCATAGTGCATGAAATCGAAGTTCAGACGATTTTGGTCGTGCGAAGTGAAATATGTCACGTCCGATGGCCAAAAGGGCCCGTCCACTCGCGTAATTTCACCGGCGGAACCTTTTCTGCCTATCACCAGCGACGGACCTTCGGTCAGTTGGTGATCAGACCAATCCATCACGCCATTAGCGCCATAGACCGGCACCGACCCTTCAGGGCTGCGTTGGTCTTTCGCCAGTGCCTTCCCGTAATTCAAGGTTACGGCGTCTGCAAGTTTGGTTTCGACCCACCCCGCCTTCACAGCATCCCCCGGATGTTCTCCAGAATTTCCGCCGCCTCGACATCCCGCGCCAGCATGTCGGCGATGATCACTTCTGGACTGCGCAGCGCCTCGGCCTCGGGCGCGTTGGGGTTCTTAACCGACAGGTCGTAAGTTTCTTCGTCCAGATCAGCGCGGTTCACGATCCAGCTTTTAGGTCCCTCAGAACGGGTGCGCTGCAGCTCCACGAACTCGGCTAAATCATCATCATTCAGGGGGTTGGTCTTGCCCAGGCTGCGGCCCGGATCAAGCTGGTAATACCAGATGTCGCGCGTCGGTGCGCCTTTTTCAAAGAACAGCACCACGGTCTTCACGCCCGCGCCCTGAAAGGTGCCTTGCGGGCAATCGAGAATGGTATGCAGCTCTGCCGCTTCCAGCAGTTCCTTGCGCAGCGCGATAGAGGCGTTGTCTGTGTTGCTGAGGAAGGTGTTCTTGATCACCACAGCGGCGCGCCCGCCTGCCTTCAGCTTGCGGATGAAGTGTTGCAGGAACAGATAGGCCGTCTCGCCCGTGCGGATCGGGAAGTTCTGCTGCACCTCGCGCCGCTCACCGCCACCGAAGGGCGGATTGGCGAGGATAACGTCATGGCGGTCCTTCTCCTGAATATCCATCACGTTTTCATTCAGCGTGTTGGAATGGATTAGGTTCGGGGCCTCGATGCCGTGCAGGACCATGTTCATGATCCCGATGATGTAGGCGAGACCCTTCTTTTCCTGACCGTAGAAGGTCTTGGTTTGCAGGGTCTCGTATTCGGATGCTGACAGCTTGTCGGTGCGCAGGTAGTCGTAGGCTTCGCATAAGAAGCCCGCCGAGCCGACCGCGCCGTCATAGATCGTCTCGCCGATCTTGGGGGCGGTGACCTTGATCATTGCGCGGATGAGCGGGCGTGGCGTGTAGTATTCGCCCCCGTTGCGGCCTGCGTTACCCATCCGCTTAATGCGGGTTTCGTAAAGCTGAGACAATTCGTGCCGCTCGGCCTGGGTGTTGAAGGACAGGCTGTCCACCTGTTCGAGAACGTCGCGCAGGATATATCCCGAGCGAAACTTGTTGCGCAGTTCGGTAAAAACCTCACCAATTTTATATTCAATGGTTTGGGCGCTAGTTGCCGTTTGCCGGAATCCGGCAAGATATGGAAACAGCTCCCGGTCGACGAATGTAATCAGGTCATCCCCAATCATCGCGGCGTTATGGTCAAATTCGCCATCTGTCTTTGGCGCCGCCCATTTGTCCCATCGATAATCGCCGGTCAGGATTGGCATATAGTCCCGGCCTTCCAGCTCCGCGCGGTCGGCACGTTCTTGTTCAAAGTCGTGCAGGTATTTCAGGAACAAGACCCAGGAAGTTTGTTCGACGTAATCCAGTTCATTGGCGATGCCTTCTTCGGCGCGTAGGTCTCTTTCAATCTTGTTGAATGCGTTTTCGTACATAATTGCCCACTCTTACCGTTCCCGTTCATCTTTTCACCTTGCGCCCCTTATGACAACGATTTCTGCAGGTTAGGAACGGCGATGGCCGGTCAAAGGATATCGGCTAGGTTTGCGGTGCCAAATTTGGATAATAGCCAGCCTGAAAAGAGTGCATCCGCTTGTGCCTCGGCCCTCAGGATTTCTTCGATTTCGCGTTTGTAGGTTTGATGCCACATGCCTTTGGGGCGCCGCGCGATTATTTCGTCGACACCCGGTTCGCCGCCCAGCCGCAACCGCTTGTTATTGGCGCGCCGCAACAGCCGGTCATGGGGGCTTTCGCTGCGACTTGCATAGGTGAGATTGTGACAGTGGCGGCAGGCGAAATAGGTGCCGCCATAGAGCTTAGCGACGCGTTTTCCGCAGTAAACTGACCGCCGCGACATTGGGCAATGGAAGTAGGGGCGTTGACCGCCAAGGGTGCAAGCAACCCACTCCACCGGGACAAGGTAACAGATTTGTTGCCAATCCTCGTCCCACTGCCGCGCGCGGTAGCTAAGCCGAAGGCCCGCTTTGTCCATGAAACACCCGACGCAAGAAGCCTCACCGTCTTGGTCAAACCAACGCCAATAACCGGCGCGTCCCACCGTCAAGAATTTCGCGCGATAGAGCTTGTTGGCGTCCAGCGCCCGAAAATGCTCGGCTTTCGGTTTCGATCCGATGCGCCCTGATCCGTATCCACCCATTGCTACCTCCGCCGGATTTTCCGAAATCCTTTGTAAACTTCCCTAGTCCCATTTGGTTGACCACCTTCGCTTTCACCTCCTGCCTGTCCTGTTCTGCTCTTTGGTGAGGTCTTGAGCAAAGGGCATAGGACGACTAGCCCCAGCCATTGCCCGAGGTTAGCCCCTATACCCGCATGCGTTTGGTTCCTGCTCTTCGGAGCCGGCCCGTCGCTGAGGGCCCTCCTAGTCTTGCGTCACCGCCAGGAGGTTGGCCGCTACTTCCGACGCCAATAAACGCTGCGCCGGGGGTCAGGCTTCGGCCTTTCGGACTGCCTTTGGCATATGACCCCGCCCCGTGGTATGCCGTTACTGGATTGACGCCACCGTCGTATTACCGTCCATCAATCCTACCCTGCACATCTCAAGCAGGGTGTTGTATCAATGGGCGATTTGACCGCCTGCTCTTTCCAAAAGTACACGGTCGACTTCGGCTTCACACCAAAGCAAACGTGCGCCAAATTTCATGGGTTCTGGCAGCCGTCCAGCGTCAACGTCTCGGTAAATCGAACTGCGGCTGCGACCGCCTAGCTTCTCTTGAATATCCCTAAAGGACAAGAATCGCATTTGTGATGCTCCACAATCATTGATGATGCCTCACAAATTACCCGCCTTCGCTGTTTTCCCTAAAAGGGCTAAAGAAACAAATGCCCCTTACGCCAATCCTTGATGACGCCGGTTTGCAAAAGGAACAGATTCTTAACAAAGTTGGTCAAATGATCTGCGCGCTCCCGAAAACCTGCGTAGTCCTTGTGAATACAATAATCTCTTACCGCATTGTATTTGACCGCAAAGCCCAATTGCTCGGCGCCGATTACCACTGCATCACAAGCACTTTCATCATCGCACTTTGCCTCATTTCTGCTAAGCGGCAAGTCGAATAGATCGCGTGTGAAAAGGGCGCTCTCCCGCAAAACCCATTTTTGAGCGAACTCCGGTGAGGGCCTCGCTCCGCGCTTCGTTGGCACTGGGAAATCACCCTCGAGGATCTTGAAGACCACGTGTTGAAAGTCTACCGGAATAGGCGCCGAATTTACGATGTTCCGCTGCGCAATTGCGACAAGCATATCATATGCATCCCTGTGCGTTTGCGCGGCACCGGCCAAAAACAGCGCAACGTCGTCTGGAACTTTATGGTAAACGCGCCGCTCGTCAGGCACCAAGGTTTCAATTCGTGGGTGGAGAGCTATCGCTAGCTCGACCCAGTCCAATTCTTTCAACCCAGCAAGGTTGCAACCAAACAGTTTGGGCAAATCCGCGAAACCTCTGCGATTGAATTCGATCGCCTTTCGCATAGTTGGCCAGCTCTCAGGAATCTCATCCATTGCCCCGACCTCGCGCTAATTCGAACACTTTGGCGCTTTCCCCAACGATCCAATTCGCCCATCGTTCCAACAGCACGCGCCTTTGCTCCAAAAAGTCTGTCCTTCGGTAAGCCCGATCCACGGCGCTGCCAGCGACGTGGCCCAGCGATGTCTTTGCAACGATTTCGGACACGTCAGTGGCCTCTGCGCACCAATCACGGAAACTGGACCGGAAACCATGCGGGCGTTCGGTCATGCCGCGCCGGTCCATGAATTTGCTCATGGTCATGTCAGAAATCACACCCTTGCGGATGCCGGGAAACAGAAAGCCGTCTTTGGCGAATCTGCGGGCCTCTGAGACAACGCCTTGGGCTTCAGCAGACAACGGCACCCGAAAATCTCTTGTGGCCCCTACGCGGCCTTTCATTGCCTCTGCGGGAATTATCCAGATGTCGCCGTCTATTTGATCTACATGTGCCGACCTGACCGGGTATGACCGCATCGCGGTAAGAATGAGAAACCGCAACGCTAGTTCGGTAACCGAGCCGCCGTTCAAGCTTTGATAGAATGAAGGCACTTCTTGCCAAGGCACTGCCGGAATATGGGTGGCCAAATGACGTTGCTTGCCCAAGAGCTCACGTGCCTTGTCCGTTGCTTGCAAGTCAACATCCAAGCCGAGCGCCGCCGCGTGGCGCAAACAAATGCTAAGACGGTTCATGGCTTTGCGAGCTGTGTCCGCTTTTTCGTGCCAGATCGGGGCCAAAGTATCACGGATATCACGTTGATCCAGCTCGCCAACAGGCACTTTGCCAAGCTTTGGCAAGACATGTAGCTCAAGCGGTGAGAACCAGCGCCCTGCCTGGCCATCGCCTTTCAGCTCTGCCTTGCGGCTTTCAAAAGCGTCCGTCGCGATGTCCTTTAAGAGGTGGCTACCGCGTGCGGCTTCTCGGTTCAGACGTACCCGCTCTTTGATGGGGTCTACGCCACGCCGTGAGACACCGCGCCAATGCTCAGCGAATGTGCGCGCCTCTTTCAGTGAAACCGCCGGATAGGCGCCCAATCCCATTTCGCGCCGCCGCCCGTGAACGGTTACCCGCAAGAACCATTGCGCGCCGCCATCGCGCCGCTTGTGAAACCAAAGCCCGGCGCCATCGGAATACTTGCCAGGATTTGCACTTTTGACGAAAGCCGCCGAGAGTTTCGAAGTTTCACGTGCCATTTCCTGTCCACCTTTCTAACCACCCCCATTATATGGTATACAATGGCGTAAGATGGAATAGCGTGAAACCAAAATCCCCTTTAATATATGCACAAAACAACTGATACGGTCATCGTGGTGTATCAAGATATAGAAGTTATATGCCTCTCCTGGGCACCATTTTCCGAGAAAAACATGGCTTCCTTGAGACTTGCGGCGCGTGCTGCCGGCTCGTTTCAGTTGGGATCGCGCCCCAAGCCATCCTGGTCTTGCAAGGTATTGGACCAACCGTTCGCGGACCAGATGGATTGCCTGCAAGCGACCAGGTGAAACGCGAAAGTATCCGCCCCCATCAAAAAGCGGCCCGGCTGTTGGGCCGGACCGCAAGGCTGTCATGGTTGCGACGTGGCGGTCACATCTCCATGGCCATGCCGTCGGTGGCCAACTGGCCCATCATGCCCATCTGCATGTGATAGGGTAGCATGCACATGAACATCCACGCTCCGGGGCGCAAGACCTGAGCGACAAAGGTGATTTCCTCGCCCGGAAGAAGCAAGGATTGCTCGAAGAGCGCTTCATGTTCCAACAGGTTCCAGTCAGCCCGTTTGGCGCGGTAATTGACACCTTGCATTTGCGCCATGCCCATGAACATGAACTCGTGCAAGATGCTGCCGTCGTTGCGCAACGTGAACCGGATCTTTTCGCCGGGCTGGGCATCGAGTTCGAGGTCCGAGAACGTCCATTCCGACATCGACAACTGGATTTCGCGATCGAAGTCACCGTCATCCGTTATCAGCAATCCGGCCATTTGGCCGGCCATCAGGCGCGCAGCCTCTTCTTCGGCTGCCTCACTGTCCTCGGCGTGATCCTCTTCACCTTCGGCCATGTCCATGCCATCACCGTCAGCCATGTCCATCTGGCCGTCCTGGCCCATGTCCATGGTGTCGCCCTCGGCCATGTCCATGGTGGTGTTCGCGCCCATTTGAGCGCTCGACATGTCCATGACACCGTCACCATCCATATCCATGTCCAGAACAGCGCCCTCGGCCATGTCCATCTGGCCGCCCTCGCCCATGTCCATGGTGTCGACCTCAGCCATGTCCATGGTGGCGTTCGCGCCCATTTGTGCGCTCGACATGTCCATGACACCGTCACCATCCATATCCATGTCCAGAACAGCGCCCTCGGCCATGTCCATCTGGCCGCCCTCGCCCATATCCATGGTGTCGCCCTCGGCCATGTCCATGGTGGCGTTCGAGCCCATGTCCATGCTGCCCATGTCCATGCCACCCATATCCATGTTTTCCATGGCGGCTTCGATCATCGCTTCATCTTCGGGTGGCACACCAAAGATATCATGTTCGATCTCCTCGTTCTCAAACATCGTCCCTTCGGGCAAGAGGCCCTCCTCGCGCAGGCGCGAAACGTCTCCGACCACGGGTGCGGCCTGTACTGTCGGTGGCGTTTGGACGACAATGAAATAGCCTGTTCCTCCCAGAAGGATCAGACCGACTACCAGATAAAATCGCAGTATCATTTTGGATTCTCCTTCTTATTCTGCCGGAACCGGCTTGGCCGCGACGGTTTGCGCGCCGCCATCAATGGCCCAGGGGTCGCCCGAGGCGGTGGCCCCTTTGGTTGCGCTGCGCATGATATTGTAGACGAACACCAAAAAGCCCAGGCCGATCAGATAGGCAGCCCCGGTCAGCGTCAGCTGCGCCAACGACCATTGCGGCAGATCCAGGTAATCAACCACCCAACGCGGGAAATAGTTGAACCCGAGCAGATACATCATCGTGACCTTGGTGAAGATGCCGATCTGCCAGAACCAGAAATGGGTGTTGCCCATGCCCTGGCTGAACATCCGCCCGGTGAAGTAGGGATAGAGATAGTAGATCCCCGCCATCGCCATGTTGGCCATGAAGCCCACGAACATCGCATGGAAATGCGCCGGCACGAAATAGGTGTTATGCACAAAGTCGCTATCGGTTGCGATCTGGGCATTCACATAGGCCGTCACGCCGCCATACATCAGGAAAAAGATCGACGCGATCATGAACTTGAACGGCACCGCGCGGCGCGCGCTGTCCGGGATCTTGTCGGCCCACAATGTGGCGATCCAGTTGAACACGTGCAGCGTTGACGGGATGAAGATCATCAAAGTCAGGATCTGCGTCGCCCGTTGCAACGGCCCGCTTACGTTTTCGGCCGGCTGGAAATGGTGCGGATAGACAATGAAACCCAGCACCGTCAGCAACGCGAACGCCGTGACCGCGGACCAGTAGCTCCAGATTGGGCGACCAAGAAACCGGGGCAGCAGCGTGTATAGGATCGCCACCGCCGGCATCAGCGGCAGATATACAGCCGGGTGGCCATAGAACCAGAACAGGAACATGAAGGTCATCACGTCACCGCCGCGCGACGGGTCGAACAAGGCCGTGACCTGCAACCAGTCGGTGAACATCACGATGCCCACCAGCCCCAGGACCGGAGTAGACAACGCCAGCAGCAGACCTTCGGAAATCGCGCCCCAGCCCATCAACGGCAGCTTGCCGTAGCCTATGCGTTTGGCTGCAGCCAGGCCGTTTCGCAGCAAGACAAGCCCGGCCAGAAATTCCGATATCGCCACCAGCAGCACCGCAATATAGCCCATCCATACCAGGCTACCACCGACCCGCAGTGACATGGGCGGATAGAATGTCCAGGTGAAATCAGGTCGCGAAATCACCAGAAGCACCGCCGCCAGGACCAGCAACCAGTAACTCCATTGCGCGCCGCGCGCCCATAATAGCTCTTCGGTGCCAAGGATCTTGGGCATCATGTAGTACATGATCGACACCACGAAGGGGATGATGAAGCCAAAGACCATGAACATGCCATGCAGTGTCATCAGCGACATGTAGGGCCGGGCATCCATGATCTGAATTCCCGGATAGGCCAGCTCTGTTCTGAACAAGATCGCCATCAGGCCACCAAGGCCCAGCATCACCACAGAGGTTAACATCCCCTTG
>Ga0316205_10001912_pt1 | contig 23621 bp, 21 predicted proteins | sample 3monthpyrite_MG_FD_204941 | JGI IMG/M metagenome (GOLD analysis project Ga0316205, IMG submission 204941) | Microbial mat bacterial communities from mineral coupon in-situ incubated in ocean water Damariscotta River, Maine, United States -... | ecosystem: Environmental > Aquatic > Marine >... | reverse complement strand
ACATGTTGTATGCCACGCTCAAGGATCTCGACCACGACACCCTCACGACGACCACGTCGGTCGCGACCAACTTCTCGCACAACCGCTTTATCACTGTGCATCAAGCTTTGCATTTCACGAGTAGACAAAAACAGGTCATCCCCACCTTTGTCCGGTACCAGGAAACCAAAACCGCTAGGGTGTCCAATAACTCGCCCGGTAATCAGGTCCATCTTACTGGCCAGACAATAGCGCCGACGTCGGTTAAAGAGGATTTGGCCATCACGCTCCATTGCGCGCAAACGTCTATGCAGAGCAGTCTTATCCATCTCGCTGGTCAATTTAAGATGTGAGGCAATCTCATCCAGCTTTAGAGGCATGCCCGATGCCTCAAGGAATTCCAATATGAATTCGCGACTGGGGATAGGGTTTTCATACTTTGCCGCCTCTCTCTTTGCGTGAGGATCGTTGGCGGTTTTTGGGGCTTTAGATTTTTTACTCATATCTATGTGTGATTTTTTCCGTTATTTTTTTATTATGGTTAATAAGTTTGAATTGACAAGGAAGTTTGGTTCCCGGTAAAGTGCGCGGCCTTGAGAGTTCCATCTCGGCCGAGGTGGTGAAATTGGTAGACACGCTAGCTTCAGGTGCTAGTGGGGGCAACCCCGTGGAGGTTCAAGTCCTCTCCTCGGCACCATTTTAACCATGCATTATACACCATTACCGTCTTTTTTACCCTTTATTTCAATACGTTAATTAAGTGCTCTCAGTACTAAGGCACACCTACTGGCTGCGCCTTAGAATAATAGCACTGCGCGAGTCGACTCAGGAAAGCATTTGGATGGGCAAAAAAAAGCCCGATGTCGATATCGGGCTCTTATGTTTTCGATAGTAAACAGACTATTATGCGAAAGGATCGCGCAACACAATTGTCTCAACGCGATCAGGACCCGTCGAAATGATATCGACAGGTACACCAATCACTTCTTCGATCTTTTTAATGTATGCCTGGGCATTAGCAGGTAAGTCCTCTACCTTTTGCACGCCTACCGTTGATTCCGTCCAGCCCGGCATTTCAATATATTGAGGTACACATTGTTCGTAGGCATCAGCACCGATCGGTGGGGTATCAACTGGCTGACCATCTACTTCATAACCCACAGCAATACGTAAAGTCTCGATTCCATCGAGCACATCCATCTTGGTCAGGCAGATACCGGTCAGTGAATTGATCTGTGCAGATCGACGTAGACAAACGGCATCCAACCAGCCACAACGGCGAGCACGACCCGTGGTCGCACCGAACTCATGACCTTCTTTCGCTAGGTGGGCACCAATGGGATCATTCAAATCAGCACCATCGTATAGTTCGGTTGGGAAAGGACCCGCACCAACACGTGTTGTGTATGCCTTGGTAATACCTAATACATAATCAATATCTTTCGGGCCAACACCGGTACCGGTACAAGCACCACCCGCGGTTGGATTCGATGAGGTTACATAGGGATAAGTACCGTGGTCGATATCGAGCAAGGTCCCTTGTGCACCTTCAAACATGATCTGCTTACCCTCAGCACGCATCGTGTGCAGCATACCAGTGACATCAGCGACCATGGGACGAATCTTTTCTGCCATTTCCAGACCTTCATCTAGCACCATCTGGAAATCGACGGTGTCGGTTTTGAAATAATTCTTCAATGCAAAGTTGTGATAATCCAGGACTTCACCAAGACGTGCAGCAAAGCGTTCGCGGTGTAACATGTCACCCACTTTTAAACCACGACGTGAAATTTTGTCTTCGTAGGCCGGACCAATACCTCGGCCAGTAGTACCAATCGCTTTATTACCCCGTGCCAGTTCGCGCGCCTGATCCAACGCAACGTGATATGGCAGGATCAATGTACAGGCCTCACTGATAAACAGGCGACCATCTACGCTCACGCCTCTATCAGCTAACATACTTAGTTCGGTCATCAGCGCATCAGGTGCCAACACAACACCATTACCGATCATGCAGGTCACATTTTCGCGCAAAATGCCTGAGGGAATTAAATGAAGAACGGTTTTCTCACCATCGATGACCAGGGTATGACCTGCATTGTGGCCACCTTGAAAGCGAACCACACCATCAGCATATTCTGTCAGTAGATCAACGACCTTACCCTTACCTTCGTCGCCCCACTGTGTACCGATGACGATAACATTCTTACCCATAATACCTTCCCCGAACTCTTAACAATTAATTAAACTGGTTTAATAACCCATTTGCCTTTTTCAGCAATAAATCGACGATCGCATTGCATGGCTTTTGCATCTCCAACCTGACCAGGCAATTCAACAATGACACGTTCCCCATTTTCTCGTGCGGCTGTTATCGCTGACTGTAACGCTGCATCCTGTTCATTCGGGGCAAAAATACCGGGCTTTTGTACCACTGTATCGGTATTAAAAGCCAATAGAGTTTTTAAATCGCTGCTAAAGCCCGTCGCGGGGCGCGCATTACCAAACACCTCACCAATGCCATCATAGCGGCCGCCCTGTGCAATCGCCGAACCTTTGTCCTGGACAAAGGCGGCAAACACTACACCAGTGTGGTAGTGATAGCCTCGCAACTCTGCGAGATCATAGTGCAAGCTGATACCTGGGATACGAGCCTTAATCGCCTCAGCAATATTACTCAGTTCCTGAATAGCTGCCTTGACCTCATCACTAGCAGCCGCTAATACCGTCCCTGCTTTATCAATCACATCATCGCCATTGAGATCGGCCAATGCTAACAACATATCGTTGACTTTTGAGTCCAGGCTCCAATTAGATAACATTTCTTTGATTTCTGGTTTGGCCTTGCGTTGTAGCGCATCAAACAGTTGCGACTCTTGTTGCATATCCAGACCGGCTTGATTCACCAGCCCACGGTAGATACCTACATGACCCAGATCATAATAAACGTCTTCAACACCACAGGCAGATAGCGTTGCTACCATTAATTGAAACACCTCAACATCGCTTTCAGAACCTTTGTGACCATACAGCTCCAGGCCAATCTGAAGTGGTGCGCGTGAGGCGTCAAAGCCTTCTGCACGCGTGTGTAACACAGTGCCCATATAACAAAGCCGTGTAGGAGTTTCTCGGCCTAACTGGTGTGCATCAATACGTGCTACTTGCGGCGTCATGTCCGCACGCACGCCCATCATCCGACCATTGAGTTGATCAGTGAGTTTGAAGGTTTTTAAATCGAGATCATCGCCGGTACCCGTCAATAATGATTCCAGATACTCGATAAAAGGCGGTATCACCAGCTCATAACCGTAGCTGTGATATAAATCCAGCAAAGCTCGGCGTATACCCTCCAGATACTCAGCCTGGGGGGGCAAAACCTCTTCAATGCCTTCTGGCAGCAACCATGTTTCTTTATTCATTGTTATGATTTTACGATAAAAATTATGACAGCACCCAGTACTATCATGGAAAACCCGATTATACGCATCGGTTTGTCATCCTGTTCACTAATTAATTGTACCAATTGGCGATACAATTGTGGATTAATAGCCGGTAACAGGCCTTCAAAGACCAGAAAAAGAGCAAAGGCGATCCAGAGAATGTCGTTCATTTTGATCTCAAAAAAAATCCGGGCGTTCGTGTATTAGTGCAATACGGAACGCCCGGTCCTGTTTCAGTTTAGCATCTCTGCTATGTTTATCGCTTCGGCTTGTTCTGTTTAAAGTAATTGAAGAAATCTGAATCCGGTTCTATCACCAGGATATCTTCATGTCCGGCAAATGATTTCCTATAGGCATCAAGACTACGATAGAAGGCGTAAAATTCCTGATCCTTTCCATAAGCTTTAGCATAGGTGTCAGTTGCTACTGCATCGCCCTCACCACGTGTGTTCTGTGCATCTTTATAGGCATTTGCTAGAATAATCGTCCGTTGACGATCAGCATCGGCTCTGAGTCTTTCTGATGCTTCTTTTCCTCTTGAACGAATATCTGCAGCAAACTGTTGTCGTTCAGATATCATACGACTAAATACACTTTCACTGATCTTGGTCGTTAAGTCGATTCGCTTGATTCGAATATCAACCACCGAGATACCGTATTTTTCGACCTGGGCATTCGCCGTTTCGGTAACCCTTGACATCACCGTTGTACGTAAGTCTTCTTCAGCTGCCTTTGCATCCTTCGTATCAGCCCCCTGTCGTTGACCTGAAACCAGTTCCGTCACTTTGTATTGACTAAACTGACTCTTCAGACCGTCGTTAACAATATTGAAGATACGCAATTTAGCTGTATTCATATCGCCACCAGACATGGTCCGGTAAAACTTCTCAACATCGTTAATCCGCCACTTAGCGAAAAAGTCCACGACCAGTCTTTTCTTCTCAACTGTCAAATATTCTGATGGACGAGCATCAAGCATCAGGATACGTCGATCAAATTTAATAACGTTATTGATGAATGGCCACTGACCGTAAATTCCTGGTTCGTAATCTGATCTAACAATTTCACCCAGCTTGAATTTTAATGCCAGCTCACGTTCTGTCACTGTAAATACGGAAGCGTACCCAATCAGGCTGACAACGAAGACGATGACCAGTATAAATATTTGGCGATTACTCATTGCTGCACCTCCATTTGACGGCTACGCGATCGTGAGCGATCTCTTGAATCTTCTCTATGCGGTGGACTTGTCGTCGTTGAGACATCTGCTGAAGAGTCCATTTGAGTACTTTCAGTCCGTTGCCTTTGTTTATTTAGTTGATCAATAGGAATGTATAACAAGTTATTACCCTTCTTCACATCGATCATGACTTTGCGGTTGTTGGATAACACCTCTTCCATGGTTTCAATATATAAGCGTTCACGTGTGACTTTAGGTGCCTTTTTATATTCCACCAGTAACTGGTTAAAACGTTTGGCATCACCCTCGGCTCTGGCAATTTTCTCAGCCTTATAGGCCTCTGCTTCCTGCTCGACACGTGCCGCTTCACCACGTGCAATAGGTATGATCTGGTTTTGATATTTGCGCGCTTCTTCGATAAAACGATCCCGATCCTGCTCGGCACTGTTTACATCGTCGAACGCAGGTTTAACTTGTTCAGGTGCCTCTGAATAGACCAGGTTAACTTCTTCTACCAGCAATCCTGTGTCATAGCGTTCCAATATGACCTGTAGTAATTTACCCGTTCGCTCAGCCACATCATTACGCTTTAACACGTAATTCATGTCACTAGTACCAACAATTTCACGCAAGGCGCTTTCTGTTGCGGTTCGAATAGTGACATCAGGATTTGCCACATTGAAAAGATAGTCTCTAGCATCTTTTACTTTGTACTGAACCTCGAATTTAACATCGACGATGTTCTCGTCCTTGGTCAACATCAGGGATTCTTCGGTGTTCACACCTACACGAACACTTCGACTTTTGTCGACTTCAACAATCTCAACGCTCTGAATAAAACGTGGATACCAGTGAGGACCAGGATTAGTAACAGCACGAAACTCACCGAACTGTAGAACGACACCCCGAGTACCGTCAGTCACTATATATATTCCTGAAAATGCCCAGACAGCCAGTATCACAACAAAGATCAGACTAAATCCTGTCGCGCTCATGCCGCCGCCAGAACGACCACGACCACCGCCGCCTCCGCCTTTGCGACCGCCAAAAATGCTCGTCACCTTATCCTGAAGATTTTTAACTACATCTTCCAGATCGGGCGGGCCATCATTGCCACCTTTTTTACCCCCAGTATTACCCCAAGGGTCTTTGTCTTTATCCCCGGAATTTCCAGGTTCATTCCACGCCATGTGATACTCCCAATGTGACTAAGCGGTCGTTAGTTAAATTTATGCAAAACGGAATTTTAGGGAGCCTTGCCCTCTATCGCAAGACAATCCGGACTTGAATTATCACAAATACAGTCATTTAGCCGGAAATGCTTGTCCAGCCCCTTCCAGGTCGCGGCCGGCATACGAACATTCATTAACCAGCGTCCTTCCTGATCGGTTTCTTCAAGTAGTACAGTTCCCAATTCATGTAGCTTTGCATGTAATTTGCCCTGTTCATGCCCCAATATCAGTGATTCCTGAATCGTGGCAGATTGCAGTAATTCGGTCATCGCCTCACGTAATTCATCCAGGCCCTCGCCGGTCTGGGCGGATAGCCAAACACGAGAAGGTTTACCCTCTTCATCACGATCGATGCGTGGACTAATACCATCTATCAGGTCGATCTTGTTATAAATCAAGAGTTGCGGCCGATCATCGGCCTCAATCTCTTCGAGTACAGTATTTACTTCATGAATATTGTCGTTGCGCTTCGGATCGTGTGCATCAATCACGTGCAACAACAAATCCGCCTCACGCGTTTCCTGCAAGGTCGAGCGAAAAGCAGCCACCAGGTCATGCGGTAGATTACTAATAAATCCAACCGTATCCGCTAATACGGCTGATTGCTTGTCACCTAATTCAACCCGGCGCAAAGTGGGGTCCAGTGTCGCAAAAAGCTGATCTGCGGCATACACATCGGCATCCGTCATAGTATTAAACAGCGTGGACTTGCCCGCATTGGTATACCCCACCAGAGAGACCGTTGGCAGTGAAGCACGCTTGCGCCCTCGCCGTCCCTGCTCACGCTGCCGGTCCACTTTTTCAAGTTTAGCCTTCAATTGCTTGATCCTGACAGCCAATAAACGACGGTCAGTTTCTAACTGCGTCTCACCCGGTCCGCGCAGTCCAATACCACCCTTTTGCCTTTCAAGGTGAGTCCAGCCTCTGACCAGACGCGTGGACAAGTGTCGTAATTGGGCAAGTTCGACTTGTAGCTTACCTTCGTGGCTGCGTGCCCTTTGCGCAAAGATATCCAAAATCAAACTTGTACGATCCAGCACCATGCAAGAAAGTGCCTTTTCCAGATTACGTTCCTGAATCGGTGAAAGTGTGTGATTAAAGATGACCAGATCAGCATCATGTTGTTTAACCAGTTGCAGAATTTCATCAACCTTGCCGGAACCAGCAAAATACTTGGGATCGGGGGAGCGTCTTGAACCAGTGACAAAGGCAGCAATCTCAGCACCTGCTGCTAAAGCCAGTTCTTTGAATTCTTCAATGACCTGTTGATCAGTGTACTGCGAGAAATCCAGATGGACCAGGATGGCTCGCTCTCCACCAGTGGGGCGTTCAAACAATGAAACGCCTCCTACTGGCGAGACCAGACAATTTGAATTTAGTCGTTTGCAGGGCCTGAAATATCATCAGCCATCGGTAACTTGATATTGCGTGCCGGCACAATTGTCGAAATGGCATGCTTGTAAACCATTTGACTAACGCTATTGCGCAGCAAAACTACGAATTGATCAAATGACTCAACCTGTCCTTGTAATTTGATGCCATTAACCAGGTAAATTGCAACAGGAATGCGTTCCTTGCGCAGCGCATTCAAAAATGGATCTTGTAAAGCTTGCCCTTTACTCATTGTTGTTCTCCGTTTCTTTATAATAATTATTTACTGGGCAGTGCCAATCTCATTACCAATTTAATAGGGTGCCGAGCAATAATATACCCAATAATATGCCTCAAATGTCTCAGGCGTCTTAAAAATTATTTAAGTGATAAGGCTTTATTCTAATGTTCTAGCTTCCACAGAGTTTAGCATACCACCGTTTATTCGTTTATGTGGACCTGGCTGGCTAATTTCAAGACTTCATCCAATAAGTTCTTGTTTATACAGTCTAAAGTGACAAGATCGGGCATTGAACGTAACCAGGTCAGCTGTCGTTTGGCCAGCTGTCGGGTGGCGATAATGCCTCTCTCGACCATCTCTTTTTGGTCATATTCGCCTTGCAGAAATTGCCAAACCTGTCGATATCCGACTGCTCTGACAGAGGGCATTGACTCATCCAGATCACCACGCTCGTATAATGCTCGAACTTCATCCACTAACCCCTGTTCGACCATCTGATGGAAGCGACGTTCAATCCGTTCGTGCAACCAGGCCCGATCTGATGGGAACAGTGCCACCAACGTGGCCTGGTAAGGAAAAGTCTTAGTCGGTTTTGCCTGCCAGGCCGACAACGGTATCCCGGTCAGCTCGTATACTTCCAGGGCACGTGAAATGCGTTGCGGATCATTTGGGTGAATACGTTGGGCTGACTCTGGGTCCACCTTCGCCAGTTTGACGTGCATCTTATCCCAGCCCCTTTCATTGGCCTCGGCCAGTAATGCCTCGCGAGTCGCCTCATCCGCTGCAGGCATCTCTGCCAGTCCATGCAAGAGTGACTTGAAGTACATCATGGTGCCGCCAACCAATAAAGGGATGCGACCTTGTGCAGTGATATCAGCCATTTCGCGCAAGGCGTCTCGGCGAAACTCAGCTGCCGAGTATGAAACCGAAGGATCAAGAAAATCGATTAGGCGATGCGGTGCCCGCGCGAGTGTTTCAGCGTCGGGCTTGGCCGTGCCAATATTCATATCACGATAAACCAGCGCAGAATCGACACTGATAATGTCCATTGGAAAACGCTCAACCAGCTCGACGGCCAGATCAGTTTTACCCGATGCGGTCGGTCCCAAGATGCAAAAAGCCGGTGGCTTATTTGTTTCAGTCGAGGCTGACATGGTAACTATTCGACTACTCGCCTAACCAGCTACTCAGATCGGCTGATGTTACTTCACGCCAACAAGCTGCAAACTCATCTGTTGATTGCTGATTTGAGGACTCGATTGCTGTCAGCATAATATTTAAATCGAGCATTGTGTAATCAGGTATTAAGCCAAACAAAACAGCGTTGAGATTCTCCGCTGAGATTTTAGATTCAGGACTAAGCATCAATAAATTCATAATCAAACTTGTGCTTTCATAGCACTGAGCCAAGGAAGGTACTTTACGAATCAATAAACTCTCATTTTCAGTCAAGCTTAGTTCAAACCCCAACAATGTCAGCTCTTTATTGCGCTTGCTAAAGTTTGCAGCTGCTTGTTTTGTCAACGTTAACCGTTGCGGAATCAATAAGGGTAGTGATTTTATTTGGTTAGTCTTCAGCCCCGCAAACAACTCTAATGAAACCCATTTCGATGCTGCCGCTTTCAAATCGATTAAGAATAAACGTTGCTGTTGTTGCGTCAATGCGAAGCGATCATCAACAATCGTTAGTATATTTCCGAACCTGCTTTGTGTCGTTTGCTGATAGAAGGCCTGTTGTTCAGCTATTGACTTATGCTGTTGAGTTTGATTACCCGGATTTGTATAAACACCGTTATGAATATTTTGCTGATTGACATTATATGTATCTGGTGATGTCTGATGAATCGCATCACGAATGCTACGAGAGATAAAGTCGTGAATGATGCGTGATTCCCTGAATCGTACTTCGTATTTTGTTGGGTGAACGTTCACATCGATAACCGCAGGATCAATCTCCAGGTGCAATACATATGCTGCATGCCGTCCCGGTGGCAGAAGATGTTGATAGGCCAGGCGAATTGCATGGTTAATAACGCGATCTCGTATGATGCGTCCATTTATATAAAAGTATTGCAAGTCGGTTGATTGTCTTGAATATTCAGGCTGACTCAGCCAACCCCATAAACGCATACCACTATGCGGATAATCAATTACAATAGATTGTTTAATAAAGTTTTCGCCACAAATTTGCGCAACGCGTCGCGAGCGACCCGTATCATCACTAACTGCGGGTAGTTTCAGTGTCTGGCGACCATTGTGTTTTAGATAAAAAGCGACATCAAAACGCGCCAGTGCCATTCGCTTAATGACATCCTCGCAGTGGCGGTATTCGGTTCGCTCTGCACGTAAAAATTTTCTGCGGGCTGGGGTGTTACAAAAAAGTTGTTTAATACTGATCCGCGTTCCCTGGGCATGATTAATTTCAATAATCTTTTCCGGCATTAGATAAGTTATTTTTGCAGCTTGTTCCTGTGCTTGTGGTCTTGAGATAATTTCCCACTCGCTCACCGAACAAATACTTGCTAGTGCTTCACCGCGAAAACCCAGGCTATGCAAGTTCAAGAGATCTTCAACCGAGTCGATTTTACTAGTCGCATGTCGACTGATCGCCAGTGATAATTCTTTTGCATGAATACCATGACCATCATCACTCACTGTGATGCCTTCCATGCCACCATTCACCAATTCGATAACAACACGAGATGCCCGCGCGTCCAGAGCATTCTCAATTAACTCTTTGATCACAGAGGCTGGGCGCTCGATCACCTCACCCGCAGCAATCTGGTTGGCCAATTGCGTAGGCAGTCTCTTTATATTGGGTAATAGATCAACCTCGGACATGAGGTCTAGTGTATGTAAATTGGTAGGGGGATGTAAATTAACTGGAAGTGGTATATCCACAACTCATGAATCATGCGTCACATAAGAAGGGATGCGTAAGACGCGGCCAACTCGTAGACGATCGCCTTTCATGCCATTGGCACGCCTAATATCAGCCATACTAACCTGGTACTGCTCAGCCAAAGCACTTAGCGTATCGCCAGATGAAATTTTGTGCTTCCGATCCTTAAGCGCCAGAAGCGTGCCTGGCGGTGGATTGCTTTTGAAATAATTGACCGTACCTTTGAAAATCGCCTTGGCGAGTTTACGTTGATGTCTCTTACTACGCAGTTTACGTTCTTCTTTCGGATTTGAAATAAACGCAGTTTCGATCAATACCGAGGGAATATCAGGCGCCGTCAAGACTCTGAAACGGGCCTCTTCCACATGCTTCTTATGCATGTGATTCACACCCTTCAAACCCTTGATCATATATTTAGCAACGTCGTTGCTCTCTTCCATGGTCGAGTTCTTTAACATATCAACCAATACGAGCTTCAGCAGATCGCCCTTACCATCCAGGCTAACACCACCGATCAGGTCTGAGCTGTTTTCCGATTCAGCCAGAAAACTGGCCACTTCCGAGCTCGCACCGTTTTCAGAGAGCACAAACACAGATGATCCACGTGCGCGTCGATCCTTAAATGCATCTGCGTGGATAGAAATAAACAAATCAGCCTGCGCCTCACGAGCTTTTTTAACTCGGGTATCTAATGCCAGGAAATAATCGCCGTCACGAATTAATTTGGCCTTCATACCCGGCTGCTTATCGATCATCTTTTTCAATTCTCGAGCAATACCGAGTACTACATTTTTTTCTTTGGTGCCCTTACGACCAACCGCCCCCGGATCATCACCACCATGACCTGCATCAATTGCAATGATCACATCACGGGGCTTACCTAGCTTATCGGTATTACGGCGTACGGGTTCACGTGGCTTGGCCTCGCTGGAATCAATAAGGTCCACCACTAGACGGTGGCCATATTCACGGTGTGGCTTGAGCACGAAACTCTTTGGGTTCACCTTGCGTTTTAGATCCAGGACCACCCGCATCCCGTCCGTACCACGGCGTGCATAACGAATATCTTTTATGAAGGCATCGCTAGTGATGGCAGGCAATGCTGCTTTGAAATCAGTATATTTGAGATCGATCACTATCCGATCTGGACCAGCCAGGGTAAACAGGCTGTGTTCGACAGGAGCATTCAGATCAAACACCAGGCGTGTGTGATCGGGTGCAGGCCACATACGCAGCCCTTGCACGGTAACGGCCTGAGTCAGACTCACCACCGTTAACAGCATAAATAGCAATCCTGTGCGTAAAGTTAAACGCGCAAAATCCATTGAACGACCCCTTTCGCTCCTACTCCCTATTTATTGTGCCTTATTTTGAAGATTTTTCAAGTAAATTTCTTATATTTCTTATATAGATAGCAGTGGATCTTAATCTTTGATCTGAGGATCGGAGTCAAAGTGGGATCGGGTCAGGTTTAACCAGCCTTCCGCCGCAGGGGTGTGGGCTATCGCGACCATTTCGCGACCTTGCGCAAGGTGAATCAATTCCAGGCTGAGGCTAGGCTCAGGCAATACTCCTAGCCCGCGTTCCGGCCATTCGATCAGACAAATCCCTTCATCCTGAAAAATCTCGTCAATACCCAGGAATTCGAGTTCCTCAGGATCACCGAGTCGATACAGATCGAGGTGGTGAATGGTGATCTCAGGTAATTGGTATGGCTCGATCAGTGTGTAAGTGGGGCTTTTGACATTGCCCTGGTGACCAAAACTCTGGATAAAGCCCCGAGAGAAAGTTGTTTTGCCTGCGCCTAAGTCACCGGACAAATAGATATGCGCAAAACCAAGGTTTTTTTCTTTAAATGCAGCCGCAAAACAGCGCGCCAGTTTTAACGTCTGCTCTTCGTTTTTAAGATGGAAATTTACAGGTTGCATGGTTGTAAATTATATAGAGATTAATCAGTTGATTAAGGATTAGCTAAGCGTCTCACCCAGCTCATCAGGTCACTCGCCAGCAATCCTCTCTGCCCAGCAGCTTTTGCCGCACCATCACCTGCGGCACCATGAAGACAAACACCCAGCGATGCAGCATCCAACAGACCAAGACCTTGTGCAGCCAGTCCTGCTATCACTCCAGTTAAGACGTCGCCCATACCACCACTAGACATACCTGGGTTGCCGTCGGTACATAAAAACATGGGCTCATCATGTGAGCAGACCAAGCTACCCGGCCCTTTCAGAATGACCACGCCACCAAATTCATTTTGCAGTGCTCTAACCGTGGCAAAACGATTTTCTTCTGTTTCCTGAGTCGACTTACCTAACAATCTTGCTGCTTCCCCACCGTGGGGGGTGAGTACCCAGTTGTCCAGTTTCCTGGGGTCAGCCGATAACAAGTTAAGTGCATCGGCATCAACGATCAGTGGTAAACCACTATCAAGAGCATATCCTAGTAATTGTTTGGCCCATTCTGACTGTCCCAGACCTGGACCAATCGCAATAACATTCACTCGCTCTGCCAGGATAAGAAATTCTTTTTCATTATCGATGCCATGCACCATGAGTTCGGGTCGGGAAGCATTCATGCTAGCAGCATGCTCTTTGCGAGTGGCAATACTGACCAGGCCGGCACCAACCCTGGCTGCGGCTTCACCCGCCATGCGAGCCGCGCCAGTAAATCCAGCTTCGCCACCGACGATTAACACATGCCCATTGTGACCTTTGTGTGAATTGCGGGCGCGCGGTCTTAAGATATGTTTGAGCTTTTCATAATTGATCTGCTCAACACTACAGGTGGTTTGTTCGTAGACCTCTGCCGGTACACTCAAAGACTCATATACATGGGTACCACAATAATCCCAGGCATCACCGCTAAAGAGTCCTTGCTTATTGCCAATGAAGGTCACGGTGACATTTGCCTTTACCGCAATACTTTCTGCTGTACCAGTGTTGGCATTCAAACCAGAAGGAATATCTAGGGCAAGTATTGGTTTACCACAAGCATTGATGGCTTTAATCACCGTGTAGTATTCGTCGCTGACTTCACGACTGAGACCGGTACCTAATAGAGCATCAACAACCACATCGGCCTGCTGACACTTTGGCACTGTAAATTCAGTCGTATCGATACCTACCGACTGTAAACGTTGTGCCGCTGCCAACGCATCACCTTTCATGCGCGAACTATCACCAATCTGCAGTACTTGCACTTCCATGCCAGCTTCTTTGGCCAGGCGCGCGACAACATAGCCATCACCGGCATTATTGCCAGAGCCACAGACAATCGAAATAGATTTTGCTTCTGGCCAGTGTTTTCGCAACACATCAAAAGCCGCCGAACCTGCACGTTCCATAAGGACCGTGCCTGATATGCCGAGTTTATTGATGGCATAATTGTCCATCTCTCGAACTTGTTCGGCCTTGTATAAATTATGTGCTAGCTTTGTCATAACCCAATCATAACCTTAAATTCCTGAACATACACACTGACTCGCAAATCTATGTCTTCATATCATAGTCCAACAGACCGCTCAGTAGAACTTGAAGAGCTTAGCCGACAAATCCAGCTATGGGCAAAGCAACTTGGCTTTCAACAACTCGGCATCAGTGACACCGATCTGTCTGTGGCAGAACAACGTCTGACCGACTGGTTGGCCAATGACTACCATGGCGAGATGGAATGGATGCAACGACATGGAAGCAAACGCACTCGCCCTGCCGAATTACATCCCGGCACATTAAGGGTGATCAGTGTCCGTATGGACTACTGGCCCGAACCTAGTCATGATGCCTGGGATGTCATTAACGATCCAGACAAGGCCTTTGTCTCTCGCTATGCACTAGGTCGCGACTACCACAAGCTACTTCGCCAACGTTTACAAAAACTCTCTGACCGTATCACTGAGGCCATCGGTAAATTTGGTTATCGTGTCTTTGTTGATAGTGCACCGGTCATGGAAAAACCGATCGCCGAAAAAGCGGGGCTCGGCTGGATTGGTAAACATACCAACCTGATCCATCGGGATGCCGGCTCCTGGTTTTTTCTCGGTGAGATCTATACTGATCTTCCTTTACCGGTAAATGATTCAATAAGTGAGAATCATTGTGGAACCTGTCAGACCTGTATTGAGGCCTGTCCCACCCAGGCAATCGTTGGACCATATCAAGTTGATGCACGTCGTTGCATTTCATATCTCACCATCGAACACCGTGGTAGTTTCTCTGAAGAATTGCGTATAAAAATGGGCAATCGCATTTATGGCTGCGATGATTGCCAACTCGTTTGTCCCTGGAATAAATTTTCGGAACCCAGTAGCGAAAAAGATTTTTTACCTCGCCATCAACTGGATGACATAACTCTGGTTGAACTATTAGCCTGGGATGAAGCACGTTTTAAAAAAGAAATGCAAGGTTCACCCATTCGGCGTATTGGCTATGAAGTCTGGCTGCGAAATATTACGATCGCGCTCGGTAACGCATTAAGAAGTCATACACTAAGCAGCAATCCAGAATCGGCTGAGAAAATAATCTCAGCACTAAAAACCAAGCAACAACACACCTCGAGCCTGGTACGTGAACATGTTGGCTGGGCATTACAACAACATCAGGTGAAAACCTGAGCAAATAAAATTTAAACCGTAACGTCGATGATGGCGCCCTTGCCATCATCTGCTGAACCTGAAGATGACGCGGCAGATTCAACTACCGGCTGAGTACTTTTTGCAAGCGAAGCTCCTGCGGCACGTGCACTCTCTACCCCTTTTTGTAATCCGGCAATTGCCGCATCAAAATTCACCCCTGTCGCCATACTCCACCTCGAAAATAATTCGCTCTATTGAGTACATAGCGTCCCAAATAGCATAAAATTTAGAGCAGTTTATTAGCGAAAAATCAGTGGCTTAGTTTGATAAAAATAGAAAATATTGCTGTAGTAGTGCTTGCGGGTGGTAAAGCCAGTCGCATGGGCGGCCAGAACAAGGGCCTGATCAAGCTTGCAGGCAAAACATTGATCGAGCACGTCATGGACAGGCTCGACCCGCAGCTAACAAATAGGTTTATCAGTGCTAATGAGGCTATATCGGAATACGAATCACTGGGCTACCCCGTTGTCCAGGATGTCATACCAGGCCAGCTTGGGCCTCTTGCCGGTATCTACACCACTATGCAGGTCGCGAAAAAAGACTGGCTGCTGGTCGTACCTTGCGATGTCCCCTTGCTCCCTCTGGATTACGCCGAGCGTATGCTGAACCATGACGGTAGTGTAAAAGCCTATGTCGCCTTTGATGGTGAACGTCAACATAGTGGCTGTTGTTTACTACACCATTCCCTGCAAGCAGACTTACAGCAAGCACTTGAACAAAATCATCTCGCCGTGCATCACTTTCTTACTGAACATGATGCACAGCAAGTAGATTTTTCTGATCATTGCCAGGCCTTTATTAACATCAACACCCCGGAACAGTTAGAGGCACTAGAAGAAAATGTTTGATATCGATTGTCCTCTGCTTGGTTTTGTCGCCTATAGCGGCACGGGTAAAACCACATTACTGAAAAAAGTTATCCCACTATTAAAAGCCAAGGGTATTCGTATAGGCATGATCAAGCATGCTCATCATGATTTTGATATCGACAAACCGGGTAAGGATAGTTATGAGCTTCGCAAAGCGGGTGCCGATCAAATGCTGGTCGCCTCATCACAACGTTGGGCATTAATGGTCGAGACCCCAGATCAAGATGAAGCACAGCTCGATGCTTTGTTGAAGCAATTAGACTCGACAAAACTGGACCTGATTCTGATCGAAGGCTTTAAACACGTTGATTATCCTAAGATTGAATGTTACAGACCCTCACAAGGACAAAAACTCATGTGTTTGGAAGACAAATCAATAATCGCCTTAGCTACCGATGAGCCCCAATCAGAAAAATTACAGAAGACGGATGTCAAGATTCCGCAACTGGATTTAAACAACCACGAACAGATTGTGAATTTTATTATTCAACGCCTCAGTCTATAGCTTTTATTTTTTTGCTTTTATTCTTTAGCTTTTATTCTTTAACAGGGCGTTTGTTTAATTTACGTTGCAGGGTACGGCGATGCATATTGAGGCGGCGTGCAGTTTCGGAAATGTTACCCTCACACTCTGCCAGGACTCGTTGAATATGTTCCCATTCCAAACGCGCGACCGATAATGGCCGTGTTGAAATCGGTACTTTACTATCCCCTTCATCGCGATGAAAGGCATGCTGAATTTCATCGGCATCCGCCGGTTTGGCTAAGTAATGAACGGCACCTAACTTAATCGCCTCGACCGCGGTTGTCACTGAAGCATAACCAGTCAAAACAACCATACGAGTATGTTCGTCGATCTCTTTGAGTTTACTTATCAGATCCAGACCAGACTCACCCGGCATACTCAAATCGATTATGGCGTATTCAGGGGGATCCTCTTCCGCAAGCGATACCGCACTAGTAACATCATGGGCAATGCGCGTTTCAAAGCCACGCTTTTGCATCGCCTTTTGCAACACCATACACAATGTCTCATCGTCGTCGACAATGAGCAGACTGGGTTTGTCTTTGCCTAATTGATCCTGACTAATTTTGTCCTGACCTATTTTGTCATGATTAGTATCGTTCATTGATATTATTCAATTAGTATTGCATCAAGCGGTAAGTTTACACGACACACGACCCCACCGCCTTCACGATTTAATAAGTGAACACTGCCGCCAAGTCGTTCCAGCGTAGAGTAAGTCAGAAACAAACCCAGGCCTAAACCATCCTGTTTGGTGCTATCAATGGTGCTACCAGTCTTACCGATAATCTCCGGCGCCAGTCCACTACCACGGTCGGCGACTTCAAAGGTCAGGCTATTTTCATTCCATGTTGCGGTTACTTCAACATCATTCACAGATGCATCAGCGGCATTATTGAGAATATTCAGCAGGGACTGATCCAGAGTTTGATCGGCAACAATACGTGGCGCAGGTTGCGAACCTGAGACATTTGTCTTTGCCTTAATGCCACGCTCACTTTGCCATGTATCAATCAAACTTGTCAGGTGAGAATCGAGACTCACCTCGCTACCCGATACGGCACGTGTTGTCCCGGCTGATTCTGAAATCGATCCTAAGATATTACGGCACCGATCAACCTGTTCTCGCAGTGTCAGCAAGTCTTGTTGGTCGATATTTGAGTCCGGTTCTATATCTTTTAACATGATCGCCATGGTCGACAAGGGCGTGCCTAATTCGTGCGCCGCACCGGCAGCCAGTGTGCCCAGAGCCAAAACCTGCTCGTGACGCAATTCCTTTTCGCGCAGGTCCGAAATCTTTTTGTCCTGCTTTTTTACGGTCGCGGCCATGTGTGTAATAAAGCCTGCAATTAATACTGCACTTAACAGGAAACCTAGCCACATACCCAACACATGCAAGCGGAAACCGTGATCATGCGAGCCATGCATCTGTGGCAGATCCACATAATGGAATAAAAGAATCGAGTAACAAATAACCGTGACCACAAGCATGCTCCAGGTATAACGACCTGGCAGAGTTGCAGCCGTTAATGTCAAAGGCAATAAATAGAGTGGTGCAAACGGATTAGTGGAACCGCCGGTGTAATAGAGTAAGACTGTCAAGGCAAGCACATCGAGTATCAATTGTATGAATAACTCAAACTGACTTACGCTGGATTGCACTCCGGGCCAGATCCGGAGTCGAATCAGGGTGAGTACATTAACCACAGTAAAAAAGCCAAGCAGCACCGATAAATTATATATCGGCAACACTAATTCCAGCTCTGTCACACCATAGATTATCGCGGCCGCTTCACCACCAATCACAATGAAGCGCAACCAGATCAGGCGGTACAAGTTGATCGCGTTATTATTTGTTGTTTGCTTATGCAGAGACATGCACAGATTCTACCGTTTATCACTTAGTAACAGGTGCGACAATATGTCGCGCGTCACTATGTCACATTCCCGGTCTGATAACCATTCAATACACTATTCCCCATTCAAAACAAGTTTAATAATTGGGTGGAAATATATGAAAAAGAAGAATGTCGTTAAATTCTCAGCGGGAGTTGTCCTCGGATTAGCAACGCTAATGACAAGCTTACAAGCACAGGCCCTCGGTGAATGTGGCCTGTCATGTTGCCTGGCTGGTGCTAATAGCTCAGGTGTAACGCTGGCCGAAAATTTTGGTCTCGCGGTTATGTACGAATACAGCGATATGGAAACTATTCTCAATGGTACTAACGAAGTATCACCTGATGCGGTTATTGATGCCAATTGGATGTCCGGCATGATGTACAGCGTGCCAACCAAAATGACCATGGAAAAACTTTCCTTTATCGGTGCAAAGCCACTTAATGAACGCTGGTCACTAATCGGAATTGCACCACTGCTCCGCAACAACATGGACATGCGTATGCGTAACGGTGCAGGCATGACCATGAATATGACCATGGAGGAAATAGCCGGCCTGGGTGATGTAACCGTGCTTGCCTTTTACACCGCCTACACTGATGCGCCGATAAAACCTACCGAGCGTTTAACCTTTGGTTTCGGAATCAAAGCACCAACGGGTAAAAATGATGAACGCTCTGCAAACGGAAATCTTGTACATGCCATGATGCAACTTGGTAGTGGTTCCTGGGATGGCCTGCTAACAATGAATTACATGCGCGCCTACTATCCGATTGTGTTTCAGGCGAATGCGTTTTATCACCTGACCACGGAAGGTGATGAAGGTTATGAGTTTGGTGATCAATTTGGTCTGGATCTCATAGCGCGTTACTCAGCTACGAACTACGTCAACCTCGGTATGGAACTGAACATGATCAAGACACAAAAAGACGAAGATCATGATGGCCAATATAGTCGCCCCACAATGTCGATGGTCGACAATACAGATTATACCGGACTGACTTCAATCTCATTATCGCCCAGCATTCAATACCGAATCCCTGATACCACCGGTAGTGTTGAGCTAAAGTACCAGCACCCTGTTTACCAGGATGTTAACGGTTATCAACAAGTACTGGATGGACGATGGTTAGTCACTGGCTCCGTTGCCTGGTAAGAATCCTTTTACCCTTCCACCTCCTGGTGTTGTCGCTATCAGTAACTGCTGCTGAAACTGATACTGATTCGGTTATTGATAGCGACGTTTTTTTGCATGCCAGTTTGAAGGTAACTGAGCCTAATAAAGCGCCTGCTGTTTCACTTGTTAATCTGGACAAACAGGTAATCAATCTAGAGTATCAGCAGCATGTCACTCTGCTGCATTTCTGGGCCAGCTGGTGTTTACCCTGCCAGAAAGAGTTGCCCTTAATAAAAAAACTAAAGCAGAATTACCAGAACAAGTCGGCTTTTAGAATCATCACGATTGCCGCGGATAGTCACAAGAATATCGATCAGTATGTCCGTGAAAACAATCCGAACTTGCCGATACTGATTGATCAATACGGCAAGGCACTTCGCGACTTTCAAGTTAAGGGCTTGCCTGGCTCATATCTCATCGACAAACAAGGAAAGCTGCGCTATCTAGCCAGCGGGGCCGTCGACTGGGACAGCGTAAAGGTGAAAGATAAAATAGACGGCTTACTTCTCGAATAGAAATCCCCTGCTAAACCTGACAGATTCAATATATACCCAGGCCGAGATACTGGATCAATAAGCTTAAGGACGTGCATAATAGCCCTTGAGGACATCATCAGAAATTAACCATCACGGCCAAAAACTCATGAAAACTATCCCCGTATCTGCAGACGGCTGCGACAGCCCCGATCCCAAACTACTGAGCGTCGATCAAGTTCATGATCAACTCGCGCAACTGACCACGCCAGTAACGGGCACAGAGCGGGTCGCTATTCGCGAGTCACTGGGACGGATACTCGCTGAAGATGTCATTTCACCGATCAATGTACCGCCCTACGCCAACTCGGCGATGGATGGCTATGCACTCAACGCCTCTGACCTACCGGCCTCAGGTAAAATTACATTAACAATGATCGGTAAATCATTTGCCGGGGATCCTTTCAAAGGTAAGGTAACTTCAGGCCAGTGTATTCGTATTATGACGGGCGCACAGATTGCCGAAGGAACAGATACGGTGATCATGCAGGAACAGGTCAACGCTGATGGTCATGCAATCACTATTGGCAGTGGCCACTCCGCTGGACAAAACGTCCGCCTCCCCGGGGAAGACATGGCCAAAGGCAGCACCGTCATTACAAGTGGTAAGTTGATCGGTCCTGCCGAGATTGGCCTACTCGCATCTTTAGGTTACCCAGAAGTCAACGTTAAACGAAAAGTCCGTGTTGCCTTTTTTTCAACCGGTGATGAACTGGTTGCCGTGGGAGAAAAACTGCAGGAAGGCCAGATCTACGATAGTAACCGTTACACCCTTTACGGCATGCTGGAAAAATTAGGTGTTGAGATCATTGACCTCGGTGTCATTCGCGATGATCAACAGGCGATTGAAGAGGCCTTTAACCATGCCGCCGATATTGCCGATGCGGTAGTCACATCCGGTGGTGTCTCCGTGGGTGAAGCCGACTTCGTAAAACTAACACTCGAAAAAATTGGTAAAGTCGACTTCTGGAAAGTTGCGATGAAACCCGGCAAGCCACTTGCATTGGGCAAAATTAAAAATGCGATGTTCTTTGGCCTGCCCGGTAACCCTGTTTCAGTAATGGCAACATTTTATTTATTTGCCCAGCCCGCGTTAAGACGTTTGATGGGTGAAGACTATCAACAACCACTAACCGTTAAAGCAACAACCAAATCCTTAATTAAAAAACATCCCGGACGCACTGACTATCAACGTGGCATAGCCAAACATGAAAATGGCAAGTTGGTGGTAGATTCCGCTGGCATGCAGGCCTCGCATATCTTAAGTGGCATGAGCAATGCCAATTGCTTTGTTGTCATTCCTCAGATGTCTGGTTCGATTGAAGCAGGAGAAGAAGTGGATTTGATTTTGTTTGATGGATTAACTTGATTAGTTGTTACCCTTCCCTTTATAAAAGTCGGCTAACGGCCAGAAGCAGACCTCCAGGCAAATATCTAGTTAACTAAATAATACAGAAAAGCAGACATTCAACGATTGAGTGCACTGGCGCAACTTTTTTAAAACGTTTTCTTTAATACTCTTAGTCGTATTTGCTTTTCGAGCTCTATTATACAAAACATAATCACACCCACTGTAATGATCAAGACACCATCCAGTACACTTATTGCCTGGGTTTCAAATATAGTTTGAAACCATGGCACATAGGTAATTGCAAACTGCCCTATAGTCACTGCAATAACGGCAGCCCATACAACGCGGGTACCAAGCACGGCTTTCCGGTTTAACGATGTTCCGTACATATTTCGAATAAAGAAAAGATGAAATATTTCCAGTACGACCAGAGTATTCATAGCAATGGTTCGCGCCAAAGCCTCAGAATAACCCTTTAATATGGCGTATTCATACATACTAAATACTCCGGCAAGAAAAAGACCAGCGACAAGTACGATATGCCATATAAGCCCACCGCTGAGTAGAGCTTCATTGCGTGACCTGGGCGGCCTTTGCATGGTGTTTTCTTCTGTCGGCTCAAAGGCCAGCGCTATACCGAGTGTGACGGCAGTGATCATGTTGATCCATAAGATCTGGACAGGTGTGATAGGCAGGCTCAATCCCAGTAACAAGGCAAGGATGATTGTCAATGCCTCGCCTGCATTGGTCGGTAGTGTCCAGCTGATTACTTTCTTTATATTGTCATAGACGGTTCGTCCTTCTCTTACCGCAGCGACGATAGTGGAAAAATTATCATCTGCCAGAACGATCTCAGACGCTTCCTTCGCGGCTTCGCTGCCCGTTTTACCCATCGCTACCCCAACACCGGCGCGTTTGAGTGCCGGTGCATCATTAACGCCATCGCCCGTCATGGCTACTGTCATATCATTCGCCTGTAATGCCATCACCAGGCGTAATTTATGTTCCGGGCTGGTGCGTGCGAAGATACCAGTATCGCAGACTATAGACTTCAGTTGATCATCGTCGAGCTTATCAAGCTCTTGACCGGTTAATACCCTGTCACTGTTTCGCAAACCCAATTGTTTTCCAATTGTGGATGCAGTAATAGCATGATCACCCGTAATCATCTTTACATCGATTCCCGCCTGATGGCACTTATCAATAGACTGGATAGCTTCCTCGCGTGGTGGATCGATCAAACCTGTTAAACCCAGAAATATCAACGAATTTTGCACATCGTCATGTTCAAGCACGGTATGATCAGGTTTCACGGCTTTTACAGCGAAGGCGAGCACGCGTCGACCCCGCGAGGCAATGGCATTGGCTTGCTCTTCCCAGTATTCAATATTCAGCGGTTGAGTTTCATTGCCACTATCACGCTGTTCATGGCACATAGACAGTATTGTCTCTGGCGCACCCTTGATAAATATGAACGCATTCTTTTCGTGGTTATGATTAAGCGTGGCCATGTATTTGTGCTTGCTATCAAAGGGAATAACATCGGTGCGTGTCCATTGATTTCTTGTCTCACCACCATCCATGCCGGTTTTTGAGGCAAGGGCTAAAAGTGCGATTTCCATTGGATCGCCGTGTCCTGTCCAGGCGTCGTTTTTTCGAACCAGTTCTGCATCATTGCAAAGTGCTGCTGCCTTACCTAATTCCTGTAATGAGGCATAGCCCTGTACTGTAATAACATTGTTATCTAATTCAATGTCGCCCGATGGGGCGTAACCAACTCCTTTAATCGTAAAACACTCACGACTCGTTACAATCGTATCGACCATCATTTCATTGCGTGTGAGCGTGCCTGTTTTGTCGGAACAGATTACGGAGACAGAGCCCAGGGTTTCAATCGCGGGGAGGCGTCGAACAATAGCATTTCGTTGCGCCATTGCCTTCACGCCCACGGCCAGGGTGATAGTCAACACTGCAGGCAGCCCTTCAGGAATGGCGGCAACTGCAATGCCCACAACAGCCATAAACAGATCGGCAAAAGCGTGATGTAATACGAAATAACCGAAAAGTAACATGAGCGCTGAAATGGCGAGAATAAACAAGGTAAGCCATCGGGCAAAAACTGCCATTTGTGATACCAGAGGGGTTTCCAGTGTCTGTACTTCGAAAAGTAAACCTCCGATTCGTCCGATTTCAGTGTTTGCGCCTGTAGCGATAACAACCCCCATACCTTGTCCACTGGTGACGGTCGTACCGCTAAATCCGACACAGAAACGATCTCCAAGCGGCGCATC
>Ga0316205_10001911_pt1 | contig 23649 bp, 29 predicted proteins | sample 3monthpyrite_MG_FD_204941 | JGI IMG/M metagenome (GOLD analysis project Ga0316205, IMG submission 204941) | Microbial mat bacterial communities from mineral coupon in-situ incubated in ocean water Damariscotta River, Maine, United States -... | ecosystem: Environmental > Aquatic > Marine >... | reverse complement strand
TTCGGTGCTGATCCGCGCGCACTCATCCACTTCGATGCCGCCCTCGGGCCGCTCGGCCATGATCTGCAGCGTCTCGGTCTTGCCCCCCATCAGACGGATACGCACCAGCTCGAACCCGAGATCCTCGATCACGGGCGTCACGATCTCGGCCAGCCGCCGATCCATCGCTGCCTTGGCTATCAGGTCGTTGCTCATGCGTATTCCAAGCACAAAAAAACGGGCGCGCGGCCCGTTGACTTATCCGGTGGAGCCTTTCGGAGTGGACCCGAAACGCGCCGCTGTTAAGGGGGATATAGCGAGGGCAAGGCAGAACTGCAAGTGCTCGTTGCGTTGACACCGGCATGACCATCACTTCTAGTCTGAAAGCATTGGCATGGTAGGATACTTGATGGCACCCAGACCCGAAGACGTGCGCGCCCTGATCGACCGGCATATCGCTGCCTGGTGCGCCAGATCACCGGACGGGGTCGCGGCCTCCTATGCCGAAGACGCCGTCTTCAGCATCAACCGGGGTGATCCTATGATCGGCCACGGCGCCATCGCGGAGATGGTCAAGGGGTTCTGCGACGAGTTTCCCGACGTTGTGCTCGAACTTGATCACAGCTTTGTCGCCGGAGACCACGCCGTCTAGGTCTGGACCTTCAAGGGCCACCAGGCCGGCACCGGAACATATGTGGAATTCCAGGGCTGGGAAGAGTGGGAACTGACGGATGACTGCCGCGTCAGATCATCGCTCGGCTGGTTCGATGCCGCCGATTACGAACGTCAACTGTCCTAGCGGTCCCCAGCATCACCCGGACGCCGGGTATCATTTGATCTCATGCGCTGCGGATCATGGCACCGTCAGCGCGCCGGTCAGCGTGTTCTCGAACGTTCCGGTTTCCATGTTCGTCAGCGAATGAAAGCTGCCGCCGCCCGTGGCCCCGGCCAACGCACCGGTGCCGCCGGTCGCGCTCCATTGTCCGACCAGTGCGCCCTGGGCATTCATGCCATCGGCGGTCCAGCGCACGGACATGGCATCCTCGCCGTCGCCACTGAACACGCAGAGCCCGCCACCGGTTGCCGTGGTGCCGATGATTTCAAGGGCACCAAAGCACTCGCCGCTCAGGCCGTTCATCGGGTTGTTCGGGTCATCGGTGGTCACCGTCTCGTAGATGCCCATCGTCTGCATCACGACGTGACCCTCTGATGCCATCTTGACGACATTCTTGGTCATGCCCGTCGCCATGCCGGAGCTGTCGTAGCTGCCGCCGCCGCCGGCCTGTGCGGCGAACGCGGATGCCACGAGAAAGGCTGATGTTGTTGTGAGTATCTTCATGTGTCCTCCCGGATTATTGGCCCGCAACATGCGGCGGGCTGGCTTTGATCTTACGTCAATCTGCGCCGGGTGGTGTAAGTTTTTGCCGATTGCGCTCCGGCTCAGGTTGCGCCCTGATCCTCCCTCCACCCCGCATCCCGATGCGTCCCGTCGCAATAGGGCTTGTTGCCGGACAATCCGCACCGGCAGAGCACGTATTTCCGGCTCGACTGCCCCTCGGCCTGCGCGCCCACCGGCGGGGTCACCGCCTCGACCCAATAGGGTCCGTCCTTCTGGATCGTGATGTCGCACCGCCCGGCCAGCCGATGCTCGCGCGCGCCGTCCTCGCGCTTGATCGCCAGAGCTCCGGACGGGCAGGCCGCCACAACCGCCTCGATCTCTTCGCGCGTGCCCTTGTCGGGCTGCACCCAGGGCTTTTGCGACGGATCAAAGACATGCCCGGCAATCCGTCCGCACTCCGCCGCGTGCGAGCAAAGCCGCGGGTTGAACGTCACCGACACCTCCTTGCCCTCATAGGAAAACAGCCGGTCCGGCCCCTCGGGCGTGCCGCCGCGGTCCTCGAACCCGGCTTCCTTGTGGCTCCCGTCGCAAAACGGCTTGTTCTTCGACGCCCCGCAGCGGCACAGCGCCATTGCGGGTTTCACCTCGATCGCCGCGCCATCCGGCCCGACCATCCGGCGGATGCCCTTGGCCATCAGCGGCCCGTTTTCACGTTCTTCGATGGATGGTGTGTCACTCATGGCTGGCTCCCTGCTGGCTACACGACCACCATAGCCCGGATTACACCTGCGCCAAACCGTCCATGATCTTGACCAGTTCGGCGCTGATCCCCGGCTCGCTCAGCGCATGACCCGCCACCGGGATCATCCGCAGGTCGGCGCGGCCCCAGGCCTCGCCCAGGGTCCATGCCGAGACGGGCGGACAGATCATGTCATAGCGCCCCTGCACGATGGTCCCCGGCACGTCCCGGATGCGGTCGATACTGTCGATGATCCAGCCATCGCGCTCAAGAAAGCCGCCATTGGTGAAATAGTGATTCTCCAGCCGCGCAAAGGCCCGCGCATATTCCGCCGGGCTTTCGCCGCCTGCACCGCTGGATCGCACGGTGGCAAGGGCGTTCTCCCAGGCGGACCAGGCCTTGGCATAGGTGATCTCGGTCGCGCGGTCGCCGGAGAAAAGCCGTTTGTGATAGGCGCGGATCATGTCCCCCCGCTCGGCCCTGGGAATCAGCGACTGGAACCGCCGCCACGTCTCGGGCCAGAACTGTCCGGCACCGCCGCCATAGAACCACTTCAGCTCGGCCTGCGTCATCAGGAACACGCCGCGCAGCACCAGATGCGCCGCCCGCTTGGGATGCTTGATCGCATAGACCAGCGCCAGCGTCGCGCCCCAGCTGCCGCCAAAGACGATCCACTGGTCGATGCCCAATGTCTTGCGGATCTTCTCGATGTCGCGAACCAGATGCCAGGTCGTGTTGTGTTCGACCTCCGCATGGGGCCGCGACCGTCCACAGCCGCGCTGATCAAATAGAATGATGCGATAGACCGATGGATCGAAATACCGCCGCATCGCCGGGCTGCACCCGCCGCCCGGCCCGCCATGCAGCAGCACCACAGGCGTGCCCTGCGGATTACCCGATTGCTCCACATAGACCTGATGCCCGTCGCCCACATCCAGCATCCGCCGGTCGTGGGGCTCGATGTTGGGGTACAGATACTGCACCGCGGATTTTTGTTCGGGAAACTTGTCCATCACCGCCCTGTATAATGCGTTTCGCTCCAATGCTAAATCAGTATTGGGTCGAAAAGCGATGCAAGGTTATTCTGTTGTGGGCGTTTTGCATCCTGATACTAAGTCAGTGGTATGCAACCGCTTTGGCAGAACAGCCCCAATGGATCATACGGAGATCGAAATGCAAGCCGCACACAGCACCGTCGACGCCGGCGAAGTGGCCAAGTTCGAGGCCATGGCCGACGAATGGTGGAACCCGAATGGCAAGTTCAAGCCGCTGCACATGCTCAATCCCTGCCGCCTCGACTACATCACCGCGCAGATCGCCGAGGAATTTGACCGCGATCCTGGCGCGGATGTGCCCTTCAAGGGGCTGCGCATCCTCGACATAGGCTGCGGCGGCGGGCTGCTTTCGGAACCCATGGCGCGGCTCGGGGCGGATGTCGTGGGTGCCGATGCCGCCGCGCGCAACATACCCGTGGCACAGGTTCATGCGGACCGCTCGGGGCTGAGCATCGACTACCGCCATACCACTGCCGAAGCGCTGGCCGAGGCGGGCGAACAATTCGACGTGGTGCTCAACATGGAGGTGGTCGAACATGTCGCCTCGCCCATCGACTATCTGATCGCTTGCCAGCAGCTTCTGAAATCCGGGGGCTTGCATATCTGCTCGACCCTCAACCGCAACGCCAAGAGCTATGCCATGGCCATCATCGGAGCCGAACACGTGATGCGCTGGCTGCCCAAGGGTACGCATGAATGGTCGAAATTCATCACCCCGGATGAACTTTACGACCTGATCCGCCGGGCGGGTTTGGAGCCGGTGGACCGCAAGGGGTTCGTCTTCAATCCCTTCGCCTGGTCATGGTCGCTCTCGGATCGCGACCTGTCGGTGAACTACGTAACGGCCAGCCTGAAGCCCTAGGGTCCGGACCCATCAATCCTCGCCCAGCCGGTCGCGCAGGCCGCGCAGCACCGGCAGCACGGCCTTCACCCGGTCTTCACCCAGTTCGGCCACCATTTCGGAAATGATCGGCGTGATCGCATCCATGGCCACGTCCCGCGCCTTGCGGCCTGCCGGGCTGATCGCCACCATCTTGCGCCGGGCGTCGTCCCAGTCGGGACGGATATGCACAAACCCCGCCCATTCCAGCTTGTTCAGCGTGTTGGTCATGGCCCCACGCGTGACGTGAAAGCTCTTGGCCAGTTGCGCCGGACTGCGTTCGCCACCCGTGTGCGCCAGGTGGTTGAGCAGCGTGAAATGCGAGATCTCCATGCCCTTGGGCAAAACCCGGTTCAGGCGGCTTCGGATCATCTGATCGGCAATCAGAATCTCGCCGAACAGCGCCACGGCCAGTGAATTGTTCGAGGTTTTTTCCATATCTCCTCAGGGGCTCTGGAATGTCTTTCCATTGCTCAGCGACGGGATGCGCTGCCGCGCTTGTGCCACCGCATCCATGTCCAGATCAACGATAATCACGCCCTCGCCCTCGCCGCCATCTGCCAGAATGTCGCCCCAGGGACCCACGGCCATCGTATGCCCATGGGTCTGGCGCGCCTTGCCCGACCGCGCCGCATGGGTGCCGCACTGCGCCGGGGCCAGCACGAAACACCCGGTCTCGATCGCCCTTGCCCTCAGAAGCGTCTCCCAATGGGCCGCTCCGGACACCGGTGAAAACGCCGAGGGCACGGTCAGTATCTCCGCCCCCGACTGCGCCAGGTGCCGGTAAAGGCCCGGAAAGCGCAGGTCATAGCAGATCGTCATCCCCACCGCGCCGAACCCGGCTTGCGCCAGCACCGCCGCGGACCCGGGCCGATAGCCCGCTGATTCGCGATAACTCTCGGTCCGCGAAATCTCGACATCGAACATGTGCATCTTGTCGTACCGCGCCACGATCCCTCCCTCGGGAGAGATCAGGAACGACCGGTTCGCAAATCGTCCGTCCGGGTCGCCGGTCCTGAGCGCCAGCGATCCGATCAGCAGCCAGATCCCCAGCGCCCCGGCCTGCCTCCGCAAGGCGGCCAGTGTCACATCCTCACCCTCGGGGCGCAGCACGTCGCGCTGGTGGTCGCGGCTGGCCGAGACGCAATTTGTCACTTCGGGTGTCAGGATGAAGGTGGCGCCCTGGCCTGCCGCCTCGGCAATCAAGGCTTTCGTCACCGGCAGGTTCGCCGACGGGTCCTCCCCGCTGTTGAGTTGCAAGAGGCCCGCGCGCAGCACCGGTCAGGCCGCCAGGAGCGCGTCCAGCTTGCCCGCGCGCTCCAACGCAAAAAGCTCATCACAGCCGCCCACATGGGTAGTTCCGATGAAAATCTGCGGCACCGTGCGGCCACCATTCGCGCGCTGGATCATCTCGGGCTTGCGGTCCGGGTTGGCCAAAACGTCGATCTCAGAAAAATTCACGCCCTTTTGCGACAACAGCCGCTTGGCCGCGCTGCAAAACCCGCAAAGCGGCGACGTGTAGATTTCAACCTGTTTCATTGGGCGCAGTCCCCGGCAGTCTGAATTGCCTGCTATTTAAGCATCCCGGCCTGCGCGCGCCAGTACCAGTATGTTCACGTCGCGGGCTCCGGCCTCAAGACAGGCCTGCGTGGCCGCCGCCAGTGTCGCCCCCGAAGTCATCACATCGTCGACCAGGAGCACCGGCCGCCCCGCCAGCCTGTGCCGCCGCCGCTCCTGCACGACAATGGCCCCCTGCATCGTGCGATAGCGCATCTCGTACCCCAACCCGCCCAGCGTTTGCGTGGCCCGCGGCCGGACCAGCAGGTCGGGCGCATACGCCAGTCCCGTCTCGCGCGCCACCGCCTGCGCCAGCAGCGCCGACTGGTTGAACCGCCGCTTGAGCATCCGCAGCCAATGCAGCGGCACCGGCAGAACCAGCATCCCGGGCCTGAGAAGCGGCTCGGCGGCCCGTGCCATCCAGATGCCTGCGGGACGGATGATGTCATGCCGGTCGCCATGTTTCAGCGCCAGGACCAGTTTGCGGCCATTGTCGCGATAGGCCAGCGCGGCACGACCCCTGATCCACGGCCGCGCGTGGGTCAGGCATTCGTCGCACAGCGCGTCCACCTCGCTGTCCAGCAGCCCCGGCAGGCCGATGCCACAGTGATTGCAGCACGCATGGGGCAGGAACGGCGTCTCGCGCCAACAGGGTCCGCACAGACCGAAATCCCCGTCCACCCGCGTCTTGCAGCTGATGCAGCGCGGCGGATAGATGGAATGCAGAACCGTTTGCAACGCCGTTGCCTTCATGTGAGTTTCCGCATCATGACCACACCTCCCCGATTGACCGACCGCGCGGCCCTGGCCCGCAACAGGACCCGCGCCGCGCGCGATCCGGTGCTGTTTGTGCACGAGGCCGCGTTGGACGAGGTCCATGATCGGCTTTCATTCGTTAACAAATCCTTTACGAAACCCGGGATCGTGACGGGTATGCCGGGACCATGGCAGGCCGCGTTTCCAGAGGCCGCGATCATTCCCGATGAGGATACGCTGGATGTGGAGGCCGGAGCGCATGACCTGATCATCCACGCCTTGTGTCTGCACTGGGCCAACGATCCGGTGGGGCAATTGATCCAGTCGCGCCGCGCTCTGGCCCCGGACGGGCTCTTCCTTGGGCTGTTGCTGGGGGGCGAGACGCTGCATGAGCTGCGCGCCGCCCTGTCGCAGGCCGAGATCGATGTAACCGGCGGATTGTCCCCTCGCATTGCGCCGATGGGCGAACTGCGCGAGCTTGGTGCGCTGATGCAGCGCGCGGGCTTTGCCCTTCCGGTGGCCGACAGCGTGCCGCTCACCGCATCCTACCGCTCGGCCCGGCACCTGATGCACGACTTGCGCGGTATGGGCGAGGCCTGCGCTCTGGCCGCCCGGCCCCGCCACCCCATGCGCCGCGCCATCGTTGAGCGCACCGAAACCCACTATTTGGCGCATTTCCCCGACACTGGCGGGCGCATCCGAGCCACCTTCGACCTGGTGGTGCTGACCGGCTGGGCCCCCGACCCGTCGCAACCGAAACCCCTGCGCCCCGGCTCGGCCACAACCCGGCTGTCCGACGCCCTTGGCACCCGGGAAACCCCGCTCAAGGATTGACCTCGCGGTCCGATCCCTTATCTGCATGTCTCACCACATCATGACGGAACCGCACCCATGAAGGACACGCCGCCAGGCGCCAGCCGCCCAGCCCATGCCGACCCGGACCACCCGCCCGTACATTTCGGGCGCACCGGCGTCCTTCTGGCCAATCTGGGCACGCCGGATGCAACCGACTATTGGTCGATGCGACGCTACCTGAACGAGTTTCTCTCGGACAAGCGGGTCATCGACTACCCATCGTGGAAATGGCAGCCGCTTCTGCAACTGATCATCCTGACCAAACGCCCCTTCTCCTCGGGTGCCGCCTACAAGTCGATCTGGAACAACGAGCGCGACGAAAGCCCTCTTATGACCATCACGCGCGACCAGACCGAGGCGCTGGCCGCGACGCTGACCGCCGAGTTCGGTGAGGATGTGATGGTCGAATTCTGTATGCGTTATGGCAATCCTTCAACCCGCTCCAAGGTGGATGCGATGGTCAAGGCAGGCTGCACGCGCATCCTCTTCTTTCCACTCTACCCCCACTATGCCGGCGCGACCTCGGCCACTGCCAACGATCAGTTCTTCCGCGCGCTGATGGACCAGACGTGGCAGCCGACAGCGCGCGTGGTGGAGCCCTATTTCGAGAACCCCGCCTATATCGACGCGCTGGCGAAATCGGTCGAGGCGGCCTACAGCGCGCCGGGCAAACGCCCCGACATACTCGTGGTCAGCTACCACGGAATGCCCAAGCGTTACCTGATGCAGGGTGATCCATACCATTGCCAATGCCAAAAAACGACGCGGCTTCTGCGCGAACGGCTGGGCTGGGACGCGACCCAAATCACGACAACCTTCCAGTCGGTCTTCGGCCCCGAGGAATGGCTCAAGCCCTACACGGTAGACGAGGTGGCCCGGCTGGCCCGAGAGGACGGCAAGACAAACATTGCCGTGATCGCGCCTGCCTTTTCCTCCGATTGCATCGAAACACTCGAAGAAATCAACGAAGAGATCCGCGAAAGTTTTGAGGAGGCTGGGGGCGAACACTTCACCTACATACCCTGCCTCAACGCCACGCCCGATCACATTGCCGCACTCGCGTCGATCGTTCGGGACAACCTGGGGGGCTGGTTGACGATCCCGTCAAAATGAAAAAGGCGGTGGAAGCCCACCGCCCTTCTCGTATTCTCTGAAGCCCGAAAGCTCAGTCAGCGATCACAACGGCTGCGACAACCGCCAGAATCAGCAACGGAACCCAGACGCCGGCTGCGGACGAGCTTGCTGCGGTTTCCTCGACGATGACCGGGGCCTCCATGACGGGCTCGGACAGGCCGCCTGCGGATGCCGTCGTGGCGGCGGCCGCGATGGCAACTGCAAGAATGATTTTTTTCATTGATCTTCTCCTGATATGTGCCCGGGCTCACATTTGGCGATGCCAAAGCACCCAAAACTTACCTCGTGAATGGCTTCTAAGCGGAAACGGGCTGCAAAGGCAAATGCACTTGCAGCATTCGCGTCCTGAATGGTCCGATTTTCGTCAAATTAGCAACACCTGAGTGCCCACTTTCGTAATCTCGAAAAGCTGCGCGATATGCTCGTTATAGAGCCCGATACAGCCGTTCGAGGACCGCCGTCCGATCTTGCGGGTATCTTGCGTGCCATGGATCCGGTAATAGGTCCAGCTGAGATACAGCGCATGTGTGCCCAGCGGATTGTCCGGTCCGGGACCCACATAGCTCGGCCAATCCGGATTACGCTTGAGCATCGATGGCGTCGGGCGCCACTCGGGGCCTACGACCTTGCGTACCACACTTGTGCGTCCGCGGCGGGTCAGCTCTTCGGACATGGGCACACTGCAAGGGTAAAGCTGATACCGCCCGGATTCGGTCCAGTAATGCAGCGCCCGGCTGTCTATATCCACCAGGACCGCGCCATTTTTCAGGTTGCTGAAATAGCGTTGCCAGTCCAGCGCCCGAAAGGCCGAGACATTGCGCCGCACCGATTGCGAGATTTCGCTCTCCATCTCGACCGTGTCCGGGCTGTTGATATCCTGCGCCGCGGCAGGCAGGCCCACGGCAGCGGCGGTACCGGCCAGAAAGCTGCGGCGGCTCAAGGATTTTCCGAAGGGTCCGGACATGCTACGTCCTCCATCTCTCATGCAATCAAAAAGCTTGGAGCATATTATGGCCTGAATGCCGCAGTCACAATTCAAAGACGTCCGTGTAGGCAAGGAAGCGCGGATGTGCGTTTGATAAGCCACGGTGCAAAGGCTAGACAGCGCGATAGGGCAATCACGACTCAGGGTATGGGCAACATGGTACGTATCATTGGTTTTCTGCTGTCGGCGCTTTTGACGCTGTCGGCTTGTGCCACCGAACCGACCCAAGCCACCGTTGGCGCAGACGGCAAACCCCTGCCCAAGCTCTACCGCATCCGCCCCGGGGATACCTCGCGCATCCAGTTCAGTATGCTCGACGGGATCAACGCCCTGCGCGAGGCCGCGGGTCAACCCCCGGTCAGCATGGATGCCGCCCTGAATGCCGCCGCCGCGACCCATTCCCGCGACATGTCGGTGCAAAACCGCCCCTGGCATTTCGGCTCGGACGGCTCTTCGCCCATCGACCGGATCAAACGCGTGGGCTACACGGGCAATCTTGTGGGCGAAAACATATCGGAAACCTACGAGACCGAGCTCGAGACGCTGGCCGCGTGGATGAACGAAGAAGTCCCGCGCCGCGTGATCCTGTCTCCGGATGCGCGAAAAATGGGCTTTGCCTGGCTTCAGGAGGACAATGGCAAAATCTGGTGGACCCTCGTCCTGGGAACCTGACATCGACCTTGCCGCAACAGGAGCGGGCTGCGCATCCCGTTCACCCGGCCACGAGATCGAAGCGCGCCACCAGTTCGACATGCGGTGACCAGCGAAACTGGTCCACGACCCGCAGCGCGGCAAGGGTGTAACCCGCATCCACCAGTATCCGCGCATCCCGCGCAAAGCTTGCCGGGCTGCACGAGACATAGGCAATCCGCGCCACCCCGCTACCGGCCAGCTCTCGCACCTGCGCCTCGGCCCCGGCCCGCGGCGGGTCCAGAAGGACGGCATCATGGGCACCCAGCTCCTGCGCCGACAGTGGCTCGCGAAACAGGTCGCGCGCCTCGGCAGTGACGGCCTTCAGCCCCTGCACGTTGCGCCATCCGGCCTCCAGCGCAGCCACCATCGCGACATCGCCCTCGACGGCGTGCACCTGTGCTGCCTCGGCCAGCGGAAAGGTGAACGTGCCGCAGCCGGCAAACAGATCCACGATCCGCCCGGCACCCCGCAGGTGCGCCTGCACGTCACCGACCAGTGTGGCCTCGCCATCCTTCGTGGCCTGCAGGAACGCTCCGGGCGGCGGCACCACCCCTGCCGCACCGAACTGCTGCGCCGGAGGGGCAGAGAGGTAAAGTGTTTCCTCCCCCCAGGTCAGCCGTGACAGCCGCCCCTGCCGTGCCACGTCGGCCAGTGCCATCCGCAGCGGCCCGTCCAGAGGCTTGCCACCACTCACTTGCACATCCAGCCCGCCTTCGGTCGCCGTAACAGAGACGCTGATCTCGCCCTTGCGGCTTGCTCCGGCGGTCGCCAGCGCCTCGGCCAGTGCTGGCCCTGACTTCAGGTCGGGATGCAGTATCCGGCAGTCGGGAATATCCACGATCGCGTCCGATGCGCGTCCGTGAAACCCTGCCAGGGCCCCCTTCTTGGTACGTCTCGCGGAAAACGTCGCCCGCCGTCGTGTCGCGGTGGGCGAGACATGGATCGGCAGAAATTCGACCTGCAGCCGCTGCGCCGCAAGTGCTCCGTGCACGATCTCCTGCTTCCAACCGGCCACGAAATCGTCCGAGCCATGCTGCACCGAGCAACCGCCGCAGGATTTGAAATGCCGGCAGGGTGGTCTGACCCGCTGATCACTCGGCGACATGATCCGGACATCCCGCAGCCGATCTGCGTCCAGCACCCCGCTGACCACCTCTCCGGGCAAGGTCATGGGCGCATAGACCGGACCCTCGGCGATCCCGTCACCCAGATGCCCCAGCCGCCGGATGGTCCAGGTCGGTTCACTCACAACAGATCCTCGCGCGTCGCCGAGAAACCCGTGCCGATCCATTCCGCTTCAAGCGCCTTCAGCCGATCCCCCAGGGCCTTTCCGCTCAGCCCCGGCATCAGGTCCCCGGCGCTGACCGGGAACACCGCGTTCGCACCGCGCTCAAGGGCGTCCGGCCAACCATCCGGCAGCACCGCCCCCATCGCCGCCCTGAGCAAAAGAACGTCGCGCCCTGCATCGGCCCCCAGCCGGTAGCCCAGTTCACCAGGACCAGCCGCCGACGCCATCCCGTCGCGCAAAGTCTCCAACCGCTTGGCCTCAGCGCGGCTCAGCCGCAGATGCGTGGCCGGGTTCTCTCCTCCCAGCGCCGCCAGACGCCGCATCGCATCCGGCGCAAACCCCGCTTCGTGATGCACCAGCACCGGCACCATGTGAGGCACAGCGCCAGGCAGGACCCGCGCCAGAACCCCGACCCGCGCCATCGCCGCCAGTACCAGCGACGGGTCTTCCGCCGCCAAAAGCTTGCGCATCTCCGCGCCGACACGCTCGGCCGCCAGCCCTTCAAGGCCGTCCAGATGCGTGGCAATCGCCGCCAGCGCCTCGGCATCCAGACTGTCCGCACCATATACCGCGCTGAACCGGAAAAACCGCAGGATGCGCAGGTAATCTTCCTCGATCCGCCGGCCGGCATCCTCGATGAACCGCACACGCTTTGCCCTGGCGTCCCCGATCCCGCCCACCGGATCGATCACCACACCGTCCGAACCTGCATAAAGCGCGTTCATCGTGAAATCCCGCCGCCGTGCATCCGCCTCCAGATCGTCGGTAAAGGCCACCTTCGCGCGCCGCCCGTCGGTCTCGACATCATGGCGAAAGGTGGTGATCTCGAAGGGAACATCGCCGCTGATCACGGTGACCGTGCCGTGATCCAGCCCTGTCGCAACCACGCGCAGTTCCGCCGCCTCGGCCAACGCCATGACGCGTTCGGGCCGCGCATCTGTCGCAATATCCATATCGCTGACCGGCAATCCCATGACAGCGTTGCGCACGGCCCCGCCCACCACATAGGCGCGATGTCCTGCATCCTCCAACAGGGCGAACACCGCCCTAAGGGACGTCGCGCTCAGCCATTCTCCTTCAATCCGCATCGCGCACCGCCTCGGCAAGCTGCCTCAGCATCCGCGCCGTGGCCCCCCACACATAATAGGGCCCGAACGGGACCACGTAGTAGTGCCGCCGCGCCCCGCGCCAGCGTCGGTATTCGACCCGGTAGCGCGCCAGATCCATCACATGGGACAGCGGCACCTCGAACACTTCGGCCACCTCGCCCGCCTCGGGCACCGGATCGAATGCGGCCCGCACCCGGCCCAGCACTGGCGTCACCTGGAACCCGGTCACCGTCTCGTGTGCTGGAAACTGCCCCATCACCTCGACATTTCCGGGGTCCAGCCCGATCTCCTCGTGCGCCTCGCGCAGCGCGGCAGCTTCGACATCCGCGTCGCCTTCGTCCTGCTTGCCGCCGGGAAAGGCGATCTGACCGGGGTGATGCTCCAGGACCGAAGACCGCTTGGTCAGGATCAGCACCGGCCGGCGGTCGAACCGGATCGGCACCAGAACGCCGGCGGGCCTCAGCTTGCGCCCTTCTGGCAGAACGACATCGGGATTCAGGTCGAAATCCGAAGACGGTCGCATCGGCCGCTCCAGCGCGCGCATCACAAGATCGCAGGGATCACCCGTCATTGTCTTCGGCTTCGAAACCCACCGTCGCGGGGTCCAGATCGTAACGCGCGCCACAGAACTGGCAGTCGGCAGTCACCCGGCCTTCGTCAGTGGTCATCTTCTCGATGTCCCTGGCCGAATAGATCGACAGGCTCTGGCGAACCCGGTCCTCCGAACAGGTGCAGCCGAACCGCACCGCCTGCACATCAAAGACCCGCGGCGCCTCCTCATGGAACAACCGGTAGAGCAGGTCCGTCGGCGCCACCGAAGGCCCGATCAGTTCCAGCGCATCGGCAGTGTCCAGAAGCAGGTTCACCCGGTTCCAGGTCTCGCCCTCTTCGCCTTCCACGATGTCGGCGGCCTGCAACAGACCCCCTTCGCCGCTGCCGCCCTCTCTGGCAAAGGGCGAGGCCTTGGGCATGTGCTGGATCATCACACCACCGGCACGCCAATGCTCGAGCTCGTCTCCCTCGGTCGACTTGCCGAAACTCAGCTGGAACCGCGTAGGCAACTGTTCGGACTGCGCAAAATACGCCTCGGCGCAGGCGCGCAGGCTGCCGCCCGCGATCGGTGTAATTCCCTGATAGGGCGTGGTGCCCTTGCCCTGGTCGATCATGACCGCGAAGTACCCCTCTCCCAGCTGGGCAAAGGGATCATGCCCGGTGACGCGATCCCGGTCGAAACTGGCATAGGCCCGGATGCGCGCCGCCTCGCCCTCGGCTTCGGGCGCATAGTAGTCCGTCGCAATCATCCGCACCGCGCCCTTGGTCTGCACCTGAAGGCTCAGCTTCCAGCGCAGCTTGATCGTCTGCCCGATCATCGCGGTCAGTAGGGCCATCTCCGCGATCAGCGCCTCCACGGCGGGCGGGTAATCATGCTGTTCCAGAATACCGCCCAGCGCCCCATCAAGCCGCGCCACGCGGCCGCGAATGTCACTTGCGTCCAGCTGAAAAGGCAGAACCGTGTCATCCCAGGCGATTTTTTGGGCAAGTGTCATGGGGTTTCCTTCGGGGCCTGAAATTGGCATATCGCGTGCATATAGGAGTGTTCAAGCGGACCTCCAAGGCGAAAGGGCAATTCATGCGGCGCGTTGGCGAAGCGATCCGACCGGACATCAAGTACAAACTGCGCCCCGGCGTCTATGCGATCCTGCCACTGGGCAGCGGTGTGCTTCTCACGTTTCAGGAAGAGCCCGAGCCGGAGTTGCAATTGCCCGGCGGCGGCGTCGATCCGGGCGAATCGCCCGTGCAGGCGCTGCATCGCGAGGTGTTCGAGGAAACCGGCTGGCGCATCGCCGCGCCGCGTCGTCTGGGGGCCTATCGGCGGTTCGTCTACATGCCCGAATACGACATGTGGGCCGAAAAGGTCTGCATGATGTATGTCGCGCGGCCCGTCCGCCGGATTGCCGAGCCGGGCGAGGCCGGGCATACCGCGATCTGCGCAGATTGGAAAACCGCCATGACCCAGGTCGCCAGCGTCGGGGACCGCATGTTCGTTCAGGAATTCTGCGCCTGACCGGACCTAGATCATTCGCGGCACGCCCTTGAACTCCAGCAACACGGCCGAGACATCATCGTCAAAGTGATCGTCGCCTGCATATTGCGCCATGCGCCAGACCACTGATTCCAGGCACGCCATACCGCTGGTCTGCCGCAGCTCGGTCAACATTTGCGCAGTGCCCTCATCACCCAGCAAGGTGCCGTCCGGATCGGCGCATTCCACGATCCCGTCCGAATGCACCATCATCCGGTCACCGGGGCTCAGCACGGTCTCGAACTCCTGGTATTCCGCCACGTCGACAAGCCCGACGGGAAGACCGCCCTGCCCGATGATCTCGGTCGTGCCATCGGCGCGCTGCACAATGGGATGCGGGTGACCAGCCTGCGCCATGCGCACATGACCGGTTTCCAGATCGACCTCTGCCAGCAGCATGGTGAAATAATGCTCGGTCTCCAGCTCGTCCAGGAACAGCCTGTTCAGCGCCGAAATGGCCTCGCCGGGCGGGCGCATGGCATAGCTGCCGGTCCCATCCGCGAACAGCGCCACGTTCTGGTCCAGCGACGTGGCCGACAGATATCCCGCCAGCCGCGCCGTCATCAGAGCCGAGCTGATCCCATGGCCGGACACGTCGATACTGTAGAGCCCCACCCGCCCCTCCCGGATCGGGAACATGCCCACAAGGTCGCCGCCCACATGCCCGCTGGACCGCAGGAGCAACGACACCTGCGCCCGCCCGAAATCACGGAATCGTTCGGCGACAAGCGAGTCCTGCAGCTTCTTGGCCTCGACCAGGTCCTTGTCTACGCTGTCATAGAGCGCCTGCAGCTCTTCCAGCGTTGCCTCGATCAGCCGGTTCTTTGTCGTCAGTTCGCGCTCCATCCGCACGATCCGCTCGCCCGCCGAAATTCGCGCTCTCAGCTCGCCCGCATTTACCGGCTTGGTCAGAAAGTCGTCGGCCCCCGCATCCAGACCGTTAGCGACCTCGGCCTTCTCGCTCTTCGAGGTCAGAAGGATGAAGTACCCGTAATACTCGCGGCCGCTATCGCGGAAGGCACGGCAGAACTCCAGCCCGTCCATGCCCGGCATCATCCAGTCGCTCAGCACCAGGTCAGGTGCCGCGTCGGCACACAGCGCCAGAGCGTCCTCGCCGCTCTCGGCCTCGCGCACAGCATAACCCCATTTCTTGAGCAGAGCGGCAACGATACGCCTTTGTAGCCGGCTGTCATCGACAACCAGCACGTCCCGGATCGCACGCGCCTCCGGGTGAGGCATATCAGAGGGCTGATCCACAGCTTTCATCAACGGTCTCGCACTCGCTACTGTCCCGCTATGCACCCGGCGCCTTAACAGCCGGTGAACCTTCAAACTTTAGGCAATCCGCCATCTGTGGTCGCCACTTGTTTACCCTTGACCCCTAGCCTGCGCGCAGACACATGAGACCCGGAACCATGATCGACTGGACCAGAGTATCCGAACTGCGCGACGAAATCGGAGCCGAGGATTTCGGCGACGTGGTCGAGATTTTCCTCGAGGAGGTCGAGACAGAAATCGAAACCCTGCGCGGCCCTGTTGCCCATGACGCGCTCGAAGGAAAACTGCATTTTCTCAAGGGCAGCGCGCTCAACCTCGGGTTCCGCGCGTTTTCCGGCCTCTGCCAATCGGGCGAAAGTGCCGCTGCCGCCGGGCACTTCGACACCATCGACCTGCCCGCCACCGTGGACGCCTTCGAACGCTCAAGGACCGAGTTCATGCGCGGGCTGGAAACACTCTAGATCAGGAACTCGGCCAGCACTTCATCATCCGTGATGTCCTGATAGGCAAAACCCTGATCGTCCAGTGCCGCCTCGATTCGCCGGAAATTCTCGGCATGTGACGTCTCGATCCCGATCAGGACCGACCCGAAATTGCGTGCGGATTTCTTGAGATACTCGAACCGCGCAATATCGTCGTCCGGGCCGAGGATATTCAGAAAATCCTTCAGCGCCCCGGGCCGCTGCGGCATCCGCAGGATGAAATACTTCTTCACCCCCGCATGACGCTGCGCGCGTTCCTTCACTTCCGGCAGCCGCTCGAAATCGAAATTGCCGCCGGACGTGACGCAGACCACCGTTTTGCCCGTAATCTCGCCGCGCATGTCCTTGAGCGCATCCACCGACAGCGCCCCGGCAGGTTCCAGAACGATGCCCTCTATATTCAGCATCTCGATCATCGTGGTGCACAGCCGGTCCTCGTCCACGATCCGTGACCGCTCGATCGGCAGATCGGCCAACCGGACAAAGGTCTTCTCCCCGATCTGCGCCACCGCCGCGCCATCAGCGAAATTGTCCACCCGCGGCAACCGCACCGGCGCGCCGGCCTTCAGGGCGGCATGAAGGCAAGCCCCGCCCTCCGGCTCGACCAAAGTGATCACGGACCGGTCGCCCACATAGGACCGCACTCCGGCGCTCAGACCGCCGCCGCCCACGGGCATCACGATGTGATCCGGCAGACCGCCCATCTGCGCCTCGATCTCGACGGCCACCGAGGCCTGCCCCTCGATCACGTCCTCATCGTCAAAGGGCGGCAGGAAATGCCCGCCGATTTCGGCACAATGCGCCTGCGCGGCGGCCAGCGTGTCGTCGAAGTAATCCCCGATCAGGCGAATTTCGATACTGTCTCCGCCGAACTTTGTTGTCTTGCCGATCTTCTGTTGCGGCGTCGTCACGGGCATGAAGATCACCCCCCGGACCCCGAAATGCTGGCACATATAGGCCACGCCCTGCGCATGGTTGCCCGCACTGGCACAGACAAACACCGGTGCCGCGCCCCGCGCCAGTACCTTGCGCATCGCGTTGAATGCGCCTCTCAGCTTGTATGATCGCACCGGCGTCAGGTCCTCGCGCTTGAGCCAGATTTCCGCCCCGTATCGCTCGCTCAGGTGTTCATTGCGCTGCAGGGGCGTTTCCTCGAACACCTCCCGCATCGCCCGCTCCGCGGCCCGCGCGCTATCCACAAAATCGGTCATTCCCCTTCCCTGTCCGATTAGACCCCGCCTGACAAGGGCCTTCACCTTGCCCCTGCCCCTGAAACCCGTTAATCGCCTCGCGAAAACATGGCTCAGAAGGATCGCCCCAATGTCCGCGCCCAAGAAAGTCGTCCTCGCCTATTCCGGCGGCCTCGACACCTCGATTATCCTCAAATGGCTGCAAACCGAATATGGCTGCGAGGTCGTGACCTTCACCGCCGATCTGGGCCAGGGAGAAGAGCTTGAGCCCGCGCGCAAGAAGGCCGAGCTTCTGGGGATTGCGCCCGAAAATATCTATATCGAGGACATCCGCGAGGAATTCGTGCGCGATTTCGTCTTCCCGATGTTCCGCGCCAATGCGCTCTACGAGGGTCAATACCTTCTGGGGACCTCCATCGCGCGGCCCCTCATTTCCAAACGTCTGGTCGAGATCGCCGCCGAAACCGGGGCCGATGCCGTCGCGCATGGTGCCACCGGCAAGGGCAATGACCAGGTACGGTTTGAACTTGCGGCCTATGCGCTGAACCCGGACATCAAGGTCATCGCCCCCTGGCGCGAGTGGGACCTGACCAGCCGCACCCGCCTGCTGGAGTTTGCCGAACAGAACCAGATTCCCATCGCCAAGGACAAACGCGGCGAGGCCCCCTTCTCCGTCGACGCCAATCTCCTGCACACCTCCTCCGAGGGAAAGGTGCTCGAGGACCCCGCCGACGCGGCCCCCGATTACGTCTATCAGCGCACCGTCGCCCCCGAGGACGCGCCCGATACGCCCGAGATCATCGACGTGGGGTTTGTGCGTGGCGATGCCGCCTCGATCAACGGCAAGGCGATGTCCCCCGCCACGATCCTCACCCGGCTCAACGAGCTGGGCGGCGCGCATGGCATCGGACGGCTCGATTTCGTGGAAAACCGCTTTGTCGGCATGAAGTCCCGCGGCATCTACGAGACCCCGGGCGGCACCATCCTGCTCGAGGCCCATCGCGGCATCGAACAGATCACCCTCGATTCGGGCGCAGGCCACCTCAAGGACAGCCTCATGCCCCGCTATGCCGAGCTGATCTACAACGGGTTCTGGTACAGCCCCGAGCGCGAGATGCTCCAGGCCGCCATCGACAAGAGCCAGGAGCACGTGACCGGCACCGTCCGGCTCAAGCTTTACAAGGGTTCCGTGTCCTGTATCGGCCGCTGGTCCGACCACTCGCTCTACTCCGAGGCGCATGTGACCTTCGAGGAAGACGCCGGCGCCTATGACCAGAAGGACGCCGCGGGCTTCATCCAGCTCAACGCCCTGCGTCTGAAACTTCTGGCCGCACGCGATCGGCGGCTCAAGTAACCATGCCCCGCCGCGGTCGCCTCAAGGTCGATTGGCCCACCGCGGCGGGCGCGCTGTTCTTCATCCTGATGGGGGGCGGATTTGGCGGCTTTGGTGGCTGGCAGCTGGTCACGACTTACAGCTTCCTGAACGGCGCCGTGCCCGTGACGGCCACAGTTCACGAGCAACGCGAAAGTTGCGGTGACGAGGGCTGCACCTACTGGCCCGATCTTGCCCTGATCACTCCCTCGGGTCAGGACATCATCCTGCCCACCCAGTTCGGCGCCTCCAGCTACGGCTATTCGGAAGGGTCCGAGGTGACGGTGCATTACAACCCGGATTATGCCTATGTGCGCGTCTCCGGCGGGTCCGAACTCTGGCTGCTCGGTGCCGGGTTTTTCGCGCTTGGATCGCTGGTGTTCTGCCTCGGCATCTGGCTGTTGCTCAGATGGACCGTGTCGAGGGTTTCGCCCTCTGCGTCGTCCGGGGACTGAGGCGCGTTGCTCTCGTCCAGCATCCGCTCTGCCATCTCCCGCGCTTTCCCTGCCAGCTTGTCCAGCTGCCCCCGAACCACGTAACCGCCCGCCGGGTTGTATTCGACCACTTGCGACACGATCCTCTGGAGCGGCTCGGCCAATCGGGCGATCCCTTGCGCATTCGGCGCGTCCACCACGCCATTGCGCACCATCTTGCGAATAAACCCTTGCGCCGTGCCAGGCCGCACATTGAACATCTCGCTGATCATCTCGGCGGACACATCCGTGCGGTTATGGGCCAGCGCCACCGCAAAGATGTATTTCGACCGCTGCGCCGTCGCCGCCGCGACCCCTGAGACAGGCAGCGCCGCAGCAACCCCCGTCCCCATCACCATTTTCCCAAAGTCTCGTCTGTTCATGCGTCCTATATGGGGAGGCGCCGGGCCGGTTTTACGGGGAAAAGGTCACAGTTTGAGACTCTTCAAGTGCTCATAATAGGGGAGCGCAGCATCCAGAACCGACCCAAGCGGGCCTTCGACGGCGGGCAAATCCCCCTCCGGCCCGGCAAACCCCGTGCTCCGGTGGACCGCCCCGTACCAATGCGCGGCCCAAACCCCGTCCTCGGGCCGCCCCCCGGCTTCCCAGCGCAGCATCGAGCGCTGAAACCCGATCCCCAGCGCGTTGCACAGTCGGGTCAGCAGTCCCTCCGGATCCTCGCGAATGTCATGGCTGTCGATCACGATCGGGTCGTCCGCCAGATCAAACAACTCTGCCTGCTGCTTGAACCCTATATCCTCCAGCGTCGGATTCTCCCGCTTGGCCGCATAGCTGGCGATCACCCGTGCCGGATGACGGATCAGGAACACGTTCCGAACGTCGCGTAGCCAGCTGCGATCCACCCCCGGTACCATATGTTGAGTCATGTGCTTCTCGTACTGCACTGTCTGCTCAAACGGCGCCGCCAGTCCTGTGATCACATCCACCGGATCCGTTGGCTGAGACGCCAGAATCTCGCTTCGCATCGGATGCTTCAGCCCCGTTTCGGCCAGGTAGGCCGCATAAAACGGCTCATCCACGACCCGACAATCATCGCGCGCCGCAAAACTGTACATCATCGCGGTGCTCAGGTTCCGCGGCCCCGACCACATCGCGATCCGCATCAGGCCGTTTCCCGCCGGATCAGAGCCTTGTAAAGGCCCTGCAAGCGCGCCGTCATCGGCCCCAGTTCGCCGCTCCCGATCATCCGCCCGTCGATCTCGCTCACCGGCGTCTGCGCCCCGAAGGTGCCCGTCAGAAACGCCTCATCCGCGCTATAAGCGTCCACCAGCGAATAGTTCCGCTCGAACACCGGGATTTCGTCCTCCCGGCACAGATCAATCACCTTTTGGCGGGTGATCCCGTTCATGCAGTAATCCCCCGTCGAGGTCCAAACCTCCCCCTTGCGCACGATGAAGAAGTTGCACGCATTCGTCGTGTTCACGAACCCATGCACGTCCAGCATCAATGCCTCATCAGCCCCCGCCTTCTCGGCAGCGATACAGGCCAGGATACAGTTCAGCTTGGAATGGGAGTTCAGCTTGGGGTCCTGCGTCATCGGCAACCCCCGCTGATGTGGCACGGTCGCCAGCCGAATCGGCCGTGCGATGGCGGGCTTCGAATGCTCCATGATGATCACGACCGTCGGCCCCGACCGCGACAGTGAAGGATGCTGAAACGGTCGCACCTTCACGCCCCGTGTCACCATCAGCCGCGCATGGGCATCGCTCGTCATCCCGTTCGCCGCCTGCGTGTCCAGCACCGCCTGCCTCACAGCAGCCCGATCCATGCCAATGGCCAGATCTATCGCCTTTGCTGCCTCGAAGAGCCGATCCAGATGCTCGTCGATGAACGCCCAGACGCCATCATAGAGCCGCATCCCCTCCCAGACGCCATCACCCAGCATGAACCCGCTGTCATAGACGGACACCATCGCCTCGGATTTGGGCAGCAACTGCCCATTCACCCAGATCAGGATGTCCTCGTTGCGCGCATCTTCCTGCGCCGCATGTGTCGTCTGATGTTCTGCCATCGGTAACATTCCACCCCCGATCTGTTTCAAACGCACGCTACGCAGGCGGTTTTCCGCGGACAAGCCGCAATTTCGCTCACCAACCCGTGATGTCACGAAGCCGTGCATTCCCATGTCAGTAACCTTGCGGCAATTTCTTCCAAAAGCAGGAGCCGAAAACATGTCGCTTTCATTCCAACATCTGAAAACGATCGCCCTTGCTGGGCTCATCCTGATTGGCCTGGGGGTTCACCACGGCGCCCAGGCCGCTGGCAAGGAGGTTCTCACCGTCGCGGGTGGCTGCTTCTGGTGCGTGGAAGCGGATTTCGAATCCGTTCCCGGCGTCCACGAGGTTGTGTCGGGCTACACCGGCGGCACGCTCAGGAACCCGAGCTACAAGCAGGTGACCAAGGGCAACACAGGGCACTATGAGGCCGCCAGGATCATCTACGACCCTGCTCGCGTGTCCCGCGATCAACTGCTCTTCATGTTTTTCCGCTCGATCGACCCGACCGATGCGGGCGGTCAGTTCTGCGACCGGGGGTCCAGCTATCGTACAGCAATTTTCGTCTCTGATGCCGCCGAAAAAGCCGCCGCACAGAAGGCGAAGTCCCAAGCCAAGGCAGCGCTTGGGCGGAAAATCGTGACCCCGATCCTGAGCGCGGGCAAGTTTTACCCCGCCGAGGCCTATCATCAGAACTACTACAGGAGCTCCGAGATTACCCTGACCCGCGGCGGTCCCAAAACACGGGCCAAGGCCTACAAATTCTATCGCGAGGGCTGCGGCCGTGACAAACGGGTGAAACAGCTTTGGGGTAAGGCCGCGCCCTTCACCCGCTGAAGGATCGCACCTCATCCAATGTGGGGATCGCCTCGGCCGTCCCCCGTTTCGTGACCTGAAGCGCCGCCGCGCGCGCCGCGCGCTCCATCGCCGCCTTGGGACCAAGCCCCCCGTTCAGCCCGGCCACGAGGTAACCGGCAAAGGTGTCCCCCGCTCCGGTCGTGTCCACAACCCGCACATGCGGGGCCGTGACCACAATCCGCAGATCGCCATCGCGCCACTCTGCCCCGTCCGGGCCTTTCGTGATCACATGACGCACCGCGCCCGGATCACCCAGCGCAGCTGCCGACTGTGCGGCCTCCATCGCGTTCATGATCAAGAGCGTGACATGCGGCAGCACGGCCCGGACCGCCGCTTCGTCGAACGGCGCCGCGGAATAGGCGACCTCCATCCCGCGCGCCCGCGCCGACTGTGCGGCTTCGGCCTGCAAATTCGTCTCGTTCTGAAGCATCAGCCAATCACCCGGCTCCGCCTCGGCCAGCGCCGCCTCGATGCGGGCCGGGGATTGCGCGTGGTTCGCCCCCGGAAACACCGTGATCGCGTTCTCGCCAGACGGCTCAACGGTGATATTGGCGTGTGCTGTGGGCTGCTTGGCCTCGCCGACATGTCGCACATCCACGCCGCAGCCCGCCAGAACCTCGACACACCACGCGCCATCCGGCCCCACCATACCGATATGGCGGGCCACTGCGCCGGCCCGCGCGGCGGCCACCGACTGATTGGCACCTTTCCCGCCCAGTGTGCGAAACAGGCCATGCGCCAGAACCGTCTCGCCCCGCGCCGGTACGTGGCCTACCGCATAGATGAAATCCGCGTTGATCGAGCCAAGGCAGAAGACGGTCACGTCAAACCTTTCATCGCGTTGAACATGCGGGCAATCCGACGTCTGCCGTCCATCCCGTTACCCGACCTTGCACGCCGCCAGCACAGCCATGTTCAGGATGTCATTGGCGGTGGACGTGGACGAACATATCTGGATCGACGGCTGCACCCCGGCCAGGATCGGACCAATCACCGTGGCGCCACCCATCTCCTGCATCAGCTTCACCGAGATCGACGCAGAATGCCGCGCGGGCACCACCAGAATGTTTGCGGGGCCCGTCAAACGCTGGAACGGATAGGTTTTCTGCGCCTCGGTGTTCAGCGCCACATCCACCGTCATCTCGCCTTCGAACTCGAAGTCAACGCCGCGAGCCTCCAGCACCTTCGGGGCAAGGTGCATCTTCTCGGCCCGTTCCGAGCGCGGATAGCCAAAGGTCGAAAAGCTGACAAAGGCCACGCGCGGCTCCAGCCCCAGGTGCCGGGCCACACCGGTCGAGGCTTCGGCAATATTGGCCAGATCCGTCTCGTCCGGCCATTCATGCACCAGGGTGTCGGCCACGAAGACGATCCGGCCCTTGTGCATGATAGCGGTGACCCCAACCGCGCCATGTTCGGCATCCGCATCGAATACATGGTTTATCAGTTCCAGGACATGTGCCGATTTACGCGTGGCCCCCGTCACCAGACCATCGCCATGTCCATGCGCCAGCATCAGCGCAGAAAACACG